>Ga0156093_1139_pt5 | contig 18570 bp, 14 predicted proteins | sample RifCSPlowO2_02_FD_107746 | JGI IMG/M metagenome (GOLD analysis project Ga0156093, IMG submission 107746) | Candidatus Tectomicrobia bacterium RIFCSPLOWO2_02_FULL_70_19 | reverse complement strand
CCCCTCGGCCGCCATGTGGGTGAGGATCCGGACGGCCATCTTGGTGGGCCTTGAATAAAAGCTCATGTGCGCAAATTCCTCTTGAAAAAAGGAAGCATAAGTCCTAAATTCAATTTAGAGTTTTTCCTCTCTTTTGCAATGGTTTCGGGAAAAAATTGAGAAGGACAGGGAAGAAATGCCCGGCAACAAGCTGAATTTGAACAATTTGGGAATTTGCGCCACTTCCCCCTCGCGGCTCCCGGGGTGCAAGCCCTCTTTCCAGGAAATCGACTTCGGCCGCTCTCCCTTCCTGGCCATCTGGGAGGTCACCCAGGCCTGCGACCTGGCCTGCATCCACTGCCGGGCCGAGGCGCGGCCCTGCCGGGACGCCGGCGAGCTCACGACCGAGGAGGGGATGCGCCTCCTCGACGACGTCCGCCGGTTCGGGCCGGTTCTCTTCGTGCTCACCGGGGGCGACCCCCTCAAGCGGCCGGACATCTTCGACCTCATCCGACACGGGACCGGGATCGGCCTGCGGATGACGATGACCCCCTCGGGCACCCGGCTCCTCACCCGCGAGCGGGTCCGCGAGATGAAGGAGGCCGGCCTCGCGCGCGTAGCGGTGAGCGTGGACGGCCCCGAGGGGATGAGCCACGACGCCTTCCGCAACGTCCCGGGCAGCTTCCAGTGGACGATGGACTGCATCCGCTGGGCGCGCGAGGAGGGCCTGGAGGTGCAGATCAACACCACCGTCACCCGCTTCAACAAGGCCCGCCTCCGCGAGATGGCCGGGATGGTGGCCCGCCTGGGCATCACCCTCTGGAGCGTGTTCTTCCTCGTGCCCGTCGGGCGAGGGAGCAAGCACCACATGGTGAGCCCGGCCGAGCACGAGGACCTATTCCACCAGCTCTACGACCTGTCGAAGGAGATGCCCTTCGACATCAAGACCACCGCCGCCCAGCATTACCGGCGGGTGTACATGCAGCGGGCCGCCTGGGACCGGCAGAACAGCGATGCCCCTTCGCCGGGCGGCGCGGAGGCTCCCTTCCGGGGCGGTCCGGGCTTCAGCACGGGCATCGGCCGCGCCGCCAAGGGGGTGAACGACGGGAACGGCCTCGTCTTCATCAGCCACCGGGGCGAGGTGATGCCCAGCGGCTTCCTCCCCGTCTCCGCCGGGAACGTGCGCCAGCGCAGCGTGGTGGACCTCTACCGGGACTCCGAGCTTTTCCGCTCCCTGCGCGAGCCCGGCTCCTACGCCGGCAAGTGCGGCTACTGCGACTTCCGCGACGTGTGCGGCGGTTCCCGGGCCCGGGCCTACGCCGCCGCCGGGAACGCCCTGGGGAGCGAACCCTTCTGCACCTACCGTCCCGCGAAGCCGGGCTCCGAGAAGAACGCCTCGAACACGTTCAAGGGGCGATACGCCGCCGCGGGCGCACTCACGCGCGCCCAGGTGATGGAGACCTTCGCGCCGGCGAAGCCCGCCGAAGCCTCCGCCGCCCGCTAGCCCTCCGAACGGCCCTTTCTCGGCAGTTCTTTCCGCAAGTCTTCCCGCGTCCGGAGGCTGCCGGCGGCGGAGAGCGCTACGAAGGGAAGTCCAACGTCACCATCATTTGAATGAAGAGGCCGATCAGGAGGACCACGAGCAGGGTCAGACCGAAGGCTCTCCACTGAGTGGGGGTGAGGCCCAGGAAGCGGGAGGGGCGCGCGGTTCCGGCGGAGGGGCGGGAAGCAGGCTGCAATCTGCGGATCGCGACGCAGTCGAGGATTTTCCGGGAGAAGATGCAGGTAGTTGCCCCCGGCTGGAAAGGGCATTCCCGGGAAGAGCAGATCAGGCAGACCTGCACCCCCGGGTTCTGGATGGCCGCGCGGACGCGCCTGCGGAGGGTTTGGAGGAGCGCCTCCTCCTGCGCGCTTCCCCTTTGAGTCCGGGGTGACCCGTTGAGTCTCTTGCCGGTGCGCAGCGCCCGGCAGGGCTGGGGCATCGCCCCGAAATAGACGGTCCGCTCATTTTCCCTCTGGACACAAAGGTCGGGGAGGGGCCCTTCCCAGTTCTGGGGCAGGTCGGGGTAGCGGGGCGGGAGCCCGTAGACCTGATAGCCCTGCCTCTGGTAGCGGTTCGCGATTCGCTCTAATAGGCCGCTGGGCATCAGAGCTTCCGTCCGCGTGGGGGGGGCTCAGCGAGTCGTGGGGAAGCACCTTGTCTAATATAAGACTCCGAATTCCGAATTTCAACCGAAACACAGAGATTTGCGACCAAATAGAGAGAGGGGTGATTTAGTTCACTTTTCATGAAGGGGGAAAGGCCGAAAGGGCCCATTTCGCATCGAAAAACACACACAGGGCGCGGTTGCCGTCAGTCTTAGGGCCGGTAGCTGTGCAGGGCGCCGATGTAGTTCGCGCGCTCGAAGGCCGAGGGGTCCGGGCAGTGGAACTGGCTCAGGCTGCCCTGCATCTGGCGCACGGATTCGTACTCGTGCGCCTCCATCCACGCGCGCAGATCCGCCTCCACCCGCCGGATGTGGCCGACGCCGTTCCGCAGGAGGGCGGCGGCCATCATGGTGACGTTCGCGCCCGCCATGAGCATCTTGAGCACGTCCTCGTGGGTGTGGATGCCGCTCGTGCCGGCCAGGCTCATGGCGACGCGCCCGTAGAGGATCCCGATCCAAGTGAGGGGGAGGAGGATGTTCTGGGGCCCGCTCAAGATGACCCGGGGGCGGACCTCGAGCGTCTCGATATCGATGTCCGGCTGGTAGAATCGGTTGAAGAGGACCAGGCCGTTCGCTCCTGCCTGCTCGATCCGCTTCGCCATGTAGGCCATGTTGCTGAAGTAGGGGCTCAGCTTCACCGCGATGGGGATGCGCACGGCCGTCCGCACGGCGGTGAGGATCTCCACGTAGCGCTGCTCCACCTCGCGCGGAGGCAGAGTGGGGCTGGTGGGGATGTAGTAGATGTTGAGCTCCAGGGCGTCCGCCCCCGCTTGCTCGATGCGGGAGGCGTAGTCCACCCAGCCGCCGAGGGAGGAGCCGTTCAGGCTCGCGATGATGGGGATGTCCACCGCCTCCTTCGCCGCCCGGATGTGGTCGAGGTAGGCCCCCGGCCCCAGGTGGAACTCGGAGGGCTCGGGGAAGAAGCTGAGCGCCTCGGCGAAGCTCTCGGTGCCTTGGGTGAGGTGGTGGTGCAGCTCGTACTTCTGCCGGGTGAGTTGCTCCTCGAAGAGGGAGTAGAGCACAACCGCTCCCGCCCCCGCGTCCTCCATCTGCCGGATGCTCCCGATCTCCTCCGAGAGGGGCGAGGCGGAGGGCACGATGGGGCTGCGGAGCCTCATCCCCAGGTATTGGGTGCTCAGGTCCACGGCCGATGCCCTCCCTTAGCCTTCCGCCCGGGGGGCGGGCGGGCTCTTCTCCTCGGTGCCTCCGTTGGAGGCATACTTCTGGGACGCCAGGTGCTCGTAGAGCGTCCAGCGGCCGCGGATCTCCTCCTGGGCCTCCCTCGCCAGCCGCTTGGCCGCCTCGGGGTGGATCATGCCGAGCATGCGGAAGCGGTTCTCCATCGCCATGTAGCGGGAAACGGGGAGCTTGGGAGCGGGCGAGTCGAGCTGGAAGGGGTTCTCCCCCTGGGCGGCGCGCTCGGGATGGTAGCGGTAGAGCGGCCACTGGCCCGAGTCCACCGCTGCCTTCTGGTTCTTCATCCCCGTGGTCATGTTGATGCCGTGGGCGATGCAGTGGCTGTAGGCGATGATGAGGGAGGGGCCGTCGTACGCCTCGGCCTCGAGGAAAGCGCGCAGGGTGTGCTCGTCCTTGGCCCCCATGGCGACGCGCGCCACGTAGACGTTCCCGTAGCTCATGGCGATGAGCCCGAGGTCCTTCTTGCTGGAGGCTTTGCCGCCGGCGGCGAACTTCGCCACGGCGCCCCGCGGGGTGGCCTTGGACATCTGGCCGCCGGTGTTGGAGTAGACCTCGGTGTCCAGGACGAGAACGTTCACGTTCCGGCCGCTCGCCAGCACGTGGTCGAGGCCGCCGAAGCCGATGTCGTAGGCCCAGCCGTCTCCTCCCACGATCCAGACGCTCTTCTTGACCAGCGCGTCCGCCAGGCCGAGGAGGCGCCTGGCCTCGGGCGAATCCAGCCCGCCGAGGATCCTCTTCATGGCCTCCACCCGGGCGCGCTGCTCGTAGATGTCGGCCTCGTCCTCCTGGGGGGCGCTGAGGATGGCCTCGGCCAGTTCCCCGCCGATCTCCTTCGAGAGCGCGCGCACGAGCTCGCGGGCGGCCTCGGCCTGCTTGTCGAGCGAGATCCGGAAGCCCAGGCCGAACTCGGCGTTGTCCTCGAAAAGCGAGTTGGACCAGGCCGGGCCGCGCCCCTCGGGGTTCACGCTCCAGGGAGTCGTCGGGAGGTTCCCGCCGTAGATGGAGGAGCAGCCCGTCGCGTTCGCGACGAGGAGGCGGTCTCCCCACAGCTGGGTGATGAGCTTGAGGTAGGGCGTCTCGCCGCAGCCGGGGCAGGCGCCCGAGAACTCGAAGAGCGGCTGCTGGACCTGTTGCTGGCGGATGGTGGAGTTCCGCACCTTCCGGCGGTCGGTCTCGGGCAGGGCGGCGAAGAAGTCCCAGTTCGCCTTCTCGCGCTCCAGGATGGGGATCTTCTCCACCATGTTGATGGCCTTGAGGCGCGCCTGAGACTTGTTGCGCACCGGGCAGATGTCCACGCAGATGCCGCAGCCGGTGCAGTCCTCGGGGGCGACTTGGATGATGTACTTCATGCCCTCCCACTCCCGGTCCCGGGCGTCCTTGGCGAGGAAGGAGGCGGGCGCCCCGGCTAGCTCCTCCGGCTCGACCACCTTGATCCGGATGACGGCGTGGGGGCAGACGAAGGCGCATTTGCCGCACTCGATGCACACGGGGGGATCCCAGACGGGGATCTCCTGGGCGATGTTGCGCTTCTCCCACTTGGCCGTCCCGCTCGGGAAGGTGCCGTCGATCGGCATGCAACTGACGGGGAGGGAGTCCCCCTCCCCGGCGATGATGCGCGCGGTGACCCGCCGGACGAAGTCGGGCGCTCCGTCCGGGACGGGCGGGGCCATCCGCCGCGCGCTGTCGGCGCGCGCCGGCACCTGGACCTCGTGCAGGTGGGCCAGGGTGTTGTCCACGGCCTTAAGGTTCATCTGGACGATCTCGTCCCCCTTCTTGCCGTAGGTCTTCCGGATCGTTTCCTTGATGGCCTCGATGGCCTCCTCGCGGGGGAGGATCCCCGAGATGGCGAAGAAGCATACCTGCATGACGGTGTTGATGTGCCCGCCCATTCCGCTCTCGCCCGCCACCTTGTAGGCGTCGATGACGAAGAAGCGGATGCGCTTGCGGATGACGGCGTCCTGCACCTCGAGGGGGAGGATGTCCCACACCTTGTCCGGGCCGTAGGGGGCGTTGAGCAGGAAGGTGCCCCCGGGGGCGAGGCTCTTGAGCATGTCGTAGCGGTCGAGGAAGGAGAATTGGTGGCAGCCGAGGAAGTTCGCCTGGGTGATGAGGTAGGAAGAGCGGATGGACCTCGGCCCGAAGCGCAGATGGGAGATGGTGATGGCCCCCGCCTTGCGGGAGTCGTAGACGAAGTAGCCCTGGGCGGTGCCCGCGGTCTTCTCGCCGATGATCTTGATGGAGTTCTTGTTGGCGCCCACGGTGCCGTCCGAGCCCAGGCCGTAGAAGACGGCCCGGTGCACGTCCTCCGGCTCGACGGAGAAGTCCGGATCGCAGGGCAGGCTGGTGCCGGTGACGTCGTCCTCGATCCCGACGGTGAAGTGGTTCTTCATCTCCGGGAGCTGGAGATGGTCGAAGACCGCCTTGGCCATCGCGGGGGTGAACTCCTTGGAGGAGAGCCCGTAGCGGCCGCCGATGACGCGGGGCAGCCGGGGGGATGAGGCGAAGCTCATCCAGCCGTTCTGCTGGGCCTCCTGGAGGGCATTGACGGTGTCGAGGTAGAGCGGCTCGCCGCCGCTGCCGGCCTCCTTGGTGCGGTCGAGGACGGCGATGGAGCGAACGGTTGTGGGCAGGGCCTCGGCGAAGCGGCGGGTGTCGAAGGGCCGGTAGAGGCGCACCTTGAGGACGCCCACCTTCTCCCCCAGGGCGGTGAGGTGATCCACGGTCTCGTGGACCGTCTCGGCTCCGGAGCCCATGAGGACGATGACGCGATCGGCGTCGGGCGCTCCGTGGTAGTCGAAGAGGCGGTAGGCGCGGCCAGTGAGCGCGCGGAAGCGGTCCATGGCCTTCTGCGCGATCCCGAGGCAGTCGAGGTAGAAGCGGTTGACGGCCTCGCGCGCCTGGAAGAAGACGTCCGGGTTCTGGGCGGTGCCCCGGATGAAGGGGCGCTCGGGGGAGAGGGCACGGGCGCGGTGGGCGAGGACGAGCTCCTCGTCGATCATGGCCCGCAGGTCGGCGTCCGAGAGAACCTGGATCTTGGCCACCTCGTGCGAGGTGCGGAAGCCATCGAAGAAGTGGAGGAAGGGGATGCGGGTCTCAAGGGACGCGGCCTGGGCGATGAGGGCAAAATCATGCGCCTCCTGTACCGAGCCCGAGCACAGGAGGGCGAAGCCCGTGCCGCGGGTGGCCATGACGTCGCTATGGTCCCCGAAGATGGAGAGGGCCTGGGCGGCCACCGAGCGCGCGGCGATGTGGAAGACGCCGGGGGTAAGCTCGCCCGCGATCTTGAACATGTTGGGGATCATGAGGAGGAGGCCCTGGGAGGCCGTGAAGGTGGTGGTCAGGGCGCCCGTCTGGAGGGCGCCGTGCACGGCGCCCGCCGCCCCGGCCTCGCTCTGCATCTCGACGACGGCGGGGACGGTGCCCCAGACGTTGGGCTTGCCCTCAGCGGCCCAAGCGTCGGCCTCCTCGCCCATCGGGGAGGAGGGGGTGATGGGGTAGATGGCGATGACTTCGTTGGTCCGGTAGGCGACGGAGGCGACGGCTTCGTTCCCGTCCATCGTTTCGGTGACTGGACTCATACGAACTCCGGTTCGGCGTTTCGCCGCCCCCTGGGGGCCGATTCGTGCGTTCAGGCGGACGAGGCCGCCCTGCCGTAGATTCCGAATCACATTCCGTGCCGTGGACCCCGGAAACCCCGGGAAAGGAAAGAAAGGGCTGTACGGGCTTGGATTCGGGCGAGATGCGAGGGTTCAGAAAGGAATATCCGGCCAGGGGAATCCATCCTCCGGGATGAGGCAATGCGCCCCAGATCCGCGGTTCTTGAGACAACTTGTCTCCCTTCTTCGGTGCCTGCTCGGGACGCTCCTTTTTCCCGGCGGGAGGTGCCCCTCTCCGGAGCGGCGGCGGGACGGCCCGATCCGGCGGCTGCCCCATCCACCGTACTGTGGGGGGAGCCCTGGCATTGTTCTTGCGATTCTCCAAGCGGGGGCCTGCGCTCTCTCGGGGCCTGAAGGAGCGCCCTGACGCTCCGCGGGCGCCTCGGAGTCAGGGGAGGGTGCCTGATGAAAGTCAAGGAGATCATGAGCAGCCCGGTCGAAACCTTGGACCGCAACGACACGCTCTCGCTGGCCGAAGACCTCATGACCATGAAGCGGATTCGCCACCTGCCCGTGCTGGAGGAGGGGCTGCTGGCTGGCATCGTCACCCAGCGCGACCTGTTTCACGCCGGCCTGTCGACTGCGATGGGCTTCGGCTCCAAGGCTCAGAAGGAGTTCATGCGGACGGTGCTGGTGAAGGAGGTGATGACGGAAGCCGTTATCTCCATCCCGCCCGAGGCCGAGGTCGCCGAGGCGGCCCGGCTCATGCTGGAGAAGAAGATCGGCTGCCTGCCGGTCGTCTCGAAGGGCCAGCTCGTCGGGATGATCAGCGAATCGGACCTCGTCCGCCTGGTAGCCCGGGGGAAAGCCCTCAGCCACACCCCCGCTCAGTAAGGTTTCTCCCCGCCCTCCTTGTCCCGCATGGGCCGTCCGTTCGCTACGGGCCCGGATTCCATCCATTTCCTTGGGTTGTGTCATTGTGCCACAATGGGGCAAAATTCCACGAAAATGAGCCGTCTTCTCCCTTTGCTCAGGAGCCCGGAGGAGAGGAGCAAGGGGAAAGATAGAGAATCATAATCTTCATATTTTCAATATATTTCAATGACTACCTAAATCCATTTCGACGCAAGATTTTCCCCGCCATGCTCCGGTACAGGAATTGCCGTGGGCAGGGATGAGGAGAGGAGGGCTCGGGGGGCGGTGGCCGCCCCCGAGGTGTGGCTCCCCTCCCAAGGTCCAGGTCCGAAAGCTGGGGTTCCGCCGGTGAAGGAGGCCGCCATGTACAAGAAAATCCTGGTTCCTCTGGATGGATCGCCGCTTGCCGAGGGCATTCTCCCCCAGGTGGGCGAAATGGCGCGGGTGCATGGAGCGAGGATTCATCTCTTGCGGGTCGGCTTCGCCCTCGTGTTTCCGGGGGCGGATCCGGCGGAAGCCCAGCTGGAAACCATCGTGGAGGCGGAGGGCTACATCGAGGGAATCCGCAAGCGCCTGGAGGCGGAGGGAATCCCGGCCGAGGCGTCCGTGCGCTACGGCTTCCCGGCCGAGGAGATCCTCACCCACGCCCGCCGCAACGGGGTGGATCTGATCGCCATGGCCACGCACGGCCGCACGGGGCCCGCCCGGTGGGTGCTCGGCAGCGTGGCCGAGCAGGTGCTCCGGAAGGCCGAAGTTCCCGTGCTCTTGTTCCGCCCTCCGAGAGCGGCTCAGGGCAAGGAGACGCTGGCGCGGTACGCCACCGCGTGACCAAGGGGAAGGAGGTTGCACCATGAAAAAGTTCGCTCCGACGAAGATCCTGGTACCGGTGGACTTCTCCGACTTCAGCAAGGAGGCCCTTGAGGCCGCGGCGGGCATCGCCGAGGTGCGCGGTGCTGAGATCACCGTCTTGCACGTCATGGTCGAGCCTCAGGCCTCCGTGCCTTATGAGGTGTACATTGACTGGCAGAAGGTGAAAGGGGAGATTAAGGTAGACGCCGAGAAGATGCTGGCTCAGATGGTGGCCCCGGGAGTCCTTGCGGGCAAGGCGGGCAAGCGCTTGGAATGGGGCGAGCCGGCTTCCACCATCGTGCGAGTCGCCAAGGAGGGGAGCTTCGACCTCATCGTGATGGCAACCCACGGGCGGACGGGCTTAACCCGGCTGTTCCTGGGCAGCGTGGCAGAACAGGTCATCCGCCACGCGCCGTGCCCGGTTCTGAGCTTCCGGCCGAAACAGTAGCCGGGGTACCGGGTTTCTGGGAGGGGAGGAAAGGGTGCCGAGGCGGCCACCGAAGCACGAAGGCCCCGGCCCGGGCCTTCGAGGCGGCAGGGCGGGGGAGGGTAATGTTTCCTCCGCCGCCGAGGCCGCCGGCGCCCGGGATGAGGACAATCTCCGCGCCGTCCTGGACGGCATGGTGGACGGCCTCATCACCATCGGCGAGGAGGGGCTGATTCAGAGCTTCAACCGGGCGGCCGAGCGGATGTTCGGCTACACGGCCCCGGAAGTGCTCGGGCGCAACGTCACGCTCCTGATGCCGGAGGCGCACAGTCGCGACCACGACGAGTACATCCGGAGTTTCATCCGGACGCGGCAGTCCCGGATCATCGGGATCGGGCGGGAGGTCGAGGGCCTCCGGAAAGACGGCACCGTACTCCCGCTGAGTCTGGCCGTCAGCGAAGCGTGGGCCGGGGGGCGCCGGCTGTTCGTCGGCAACATCCGCGACCTGACCCACGAGCGGCGCATGCGCGAGCAGCTCTACCAGGCCGAGAAGTTCTCGGCCATTGGGGAGCTGGTGGCCGGCATCGCGCACGAGATCGGGGGGCCCCTCAGCGTCATCTCAGGCAGCGCGGAGTTCCTCCGCGAGGGAATCGAGGAGGCCGACCCGCGCCGGAAGGACGTCGAGGGAATCATCCGCGAGTGCGAGGCGGTGGCGCACCTGATGCGCCGCCTGCTCGACTTCAGCCGGCCCGGCCGAATTGAGCTCCAGCCGGTGGATTTGAACGAGAGCCTGCGCAACATCTTCTCCCTGGTGCGAAAGCAGATCAGCAAGGACAACATCGATGTGAAGCTGGACCTTCAGGTCAACCTCCCCCCGATCATGGGGGACCCGAACCATCTGGAGCAGGTGTTCATGAACATGGTCCTGAACGCGCGCAACGCCATGCCCAGGGGGGGGAGACTGACCATCTCCTCCTACGTCGCCGAGACGGCCCGGGAGGACGGGAGGCGCTGCGTGTGCGTGGAGTTCGAGGACACCGGCGAGGGAATCCCCCACGAGAACCTGGAGCGGATCTTCGAGCCCTACTTCACCACCCGGAAGCCGGGGAAGGGCACCGGGCTGGGGCTGGCCATCTGCCGGCGGATCGTGAACGACCACCAGGGAGCCATCAAGGTCCGGAGCGAGGTGGGCATGGGCGCGACCTTCACGATTTCGCTGTGCTCTGTGGGCGAGGAAGAGGCGTCATGAAGAACGGAGCGAGCATTCTCGTCGTGGACGACGAGGAGCGGGTTCGGGGCCTGCTCGTCCGCCTCCTGGAGGAGGAAGGCTACCAGGTCTCGATGGCCGCCTCCTCCGAGGAGGCGATCCGGGAGCTCGAGGGCGGCTCGCACGACGTGGTGCTCACGGACCTGATGATGCCGGGAAGATCGGGCATGGAGCTGCTGGCGGAGATCCGCCAGGGCCATCCGGACACGGCAGTCATCCTCGTCACGGCCCACGGCACGGTGGACTCCGCGGTGGAGGCGATGCGGAAGGGCGCCTTCCACTACATCTGCAAGCCCTTCAAGCTGGACGAGGTGCGCATCATCGTCCAGCGCGCCATCGAGGAGAGCCGGACCAAGCACGAGCTGGCCGGCCTGCGGCGCGAGGTGCACCAGCGCTTCGAGTTCTCCAACATCATCGGCAAGAGCAAGCCGATGCAGGAGGTCTTCGAGCTCATCCGGCGGGTGGCCCGCTCGGCCAGCACGGTGCTCATCGAGGGGAAGAGCGGGACGGGCAAGGAGCTGGTGGCCAAGGCGATCCACTACAACAGCCCGCGGAGCGGCCGCTCATTCGTCGCCATCAACTGCAGCGCCATCACCGAGACCCTGCTGGAGAGCGAGCTCTTCGGCCACATGAAGGGCTCCTTCACCGGGGCCGTGGCCAGCAAGAAGGGGCTCTTCGAGGAGGCCGAGGGCGGTACCATTTTCCTGGACGAGATTGGCGAGATCAGCGCCGCCCTCCAGGTGAAGCTCCTGCGCGTGCTGCAGGATCACGAGATCCGCCGGGTGGGCGGGAACCAGACCATCAAGGTGGACGTGCGCGTCATCACCGCGACCAACCGGGATCTGGCCGAGGCGGTCCGGCAGAAGGAGTTCCGGGACGACTTCTATTACCGGCTGAACGTGGTCACCATCCATCTGCCCGCCCTGAAGGAGCGGATCGAGGACATCCCCATCCTGGCCCAGCACTTTCTTGCCAAGTACGCCAAGGGGGCGGTCGCCCCCTTCACCCAGATTTCCAAGGAGGCGATGCGCGCCCTCATGCAATACCCCTGGCCCGGCAACATCCGGGAGCTCGAGAACGTCATCGAGCGGGCCATCACTCTCGGGGCCGAGGGCGAGATCCGCCTGGAGGACCTGCCCGACCCCCTCCGGCGGGAGGAGGGCGGGAGCCAGCTCGAGGCGATTCCGGTGGAAATGTCCATGCAGGACGTCGAGAAAGCGCACATCGAGCGGGTCCTCCGCCACACGGGGGGCCAGGTCTCCCAGGCTGCCCGGCTGCTGGGCATCGACCGCCGGACGATCTACCGGAAGATGCAGGCCTATAACATCCGCAAGGATTGAGCCCACCGCCGGCGGCGAGCCAAATCGCCGCATCAACTCCGAATTTGAGACGATCTGGCCGTTCTCTCACCCTTCACATGAATTTCGGATTTCACCCCTCCCTTCGTGTCCGGGCACGGGCCATTTTATTGTTATTAAATAAAATCAACTAGTTATATGGATTTTTCGTCTCCTTCTCACTCCCCCTTGGAGGAGAGGCCGAAATAGCGGAAAACGGCATCCTGATTGCTTCGGACGCCTATAGGCCTTCCGCGACCCGGGTAGGGAGCGTTTCGCGCCTGGGCGAGGGTTTCCGCCCGCCGGATGGAAGGAAGAGGGTGGCGTCATGTTCCGGAAGATCCTGGTCCCATTGGACGGCTCGCCGGCCGCCGAGCAGATCCTCCAGAAGCTGGGGGAGATCGCCAACGGCGACCGCGAGGTGCATCTCCTGCGCGTGGCGAACGCCTCCCAGCTCCCCGGCGTGGACCCCGCGGAGCTTCAGGTGAACGTGCTCAGGGAGGCGGAGGAGTACCTGGCCGCGCTCGAGGCGCGGCTCCGCGCGGAGGGCCTGCGCGTGGAGTCGCACGTGCGCTACGGCCACCCGGCGGAGGAGATCATCGAGCACATCCGTCACTGGCGCTACGACCTCGTCGCCATGACCACCCACGGGCGCTCGGGCGTGAGCCGCCTCCTCATGGGGAGCGTGACGGAGAGCGTCATCCGGGGAGCGACCATCCCGGTGCTGGTCGTGCGGGCCGCGGGGGTTCAGGTCCCGGAGGCGGTCCCCCAGGGCTGAAGCGCCGGCCGTCGAGAGACAAGAAGCGGGCCGTCTTCCGTGCGGGGAAGGCGGGCCGCTTCTCTTTTGGCCGTTTGGCGGGCCTCAGCCGATCGGGGCGAGGAGAAAGAAGCCGTTCATCGAGAGGAGGCAGGCGATGAGAGCCAGGGCCGCGCTGACGTAGAAGAGCAGCCGCGAGGCGGAGAGGATGCTCACCGAGGCCAGGACGATGGCGATCTGGAAGAGCCCGATCGAGATGTCGAAGTTGAAGTCCTGCCGCTCGGCGCGGTCCCGGCGCCGCTCCTGCTCCCTCGCCTTGACGGTGAGCTCCTTTTTCCCCTCGCCCGTGCTGGGCTCGCTCTCGTAGCGGGAGGCCGTCTGCTTGTAGCCCTGGATCTTCTTCTCGATGGACTGCCGGGCCTCGGGCGGCAGGTCGGGCCGGCTGGCGAGGAGGGCCTCCAGCTCATCGGCGGCCAGGCGGAAGCTCGTCTGGCGGGCGTTCTTCGCCTGGTAGAAGGCCCACAGGTTGGAGGCGGAGATGTTGGAGCTCATCATCTCCTTGGCGGCGTTCTCCCCGCCCAGGCTGGTAATGGCCAGGAGCATGGCGAGAGCGCCGACGTAGATGGCGGCGCGCTTGCGGAAGCGCTCGTCCCCGCCTCCGTCGGGATTGGAGATCGTTTCGCTGACCTCGGTGGCGTCCATGGGCATGACGGTGTCCCCCTCCTCATTCCCTGATGTCGTGGCTCGCCCCTGACGGCCTGCGCGCGCCCGGCCGGAGCCCCCCTAGCCGCAGCGCGGGAAGGCGAGCGGAAAGCGGTGCAGCGTCTGGAAGCCTTCCCGCGTCACCACCCCGAGGTCCCCCACCTGGAGCCCCCGCCCGGCCTCGTCCACCGGGTTCGGCTGGATGACCATCACCATGTTCTCCTGGTAGCGGAAGTCCGCCGGGGGGACGGCGTAGCCCGAGCCGGGGATTCCGATGGAGGGCTGGAGGAGGTCCACCCCGAAGCCGTGAGCGAGGGAGTCGTAGATCCTGAGGCCCTTCCGGGGGAGGCTCCCGGTGGCGGCGAGCACGTCCCCCACCGGTGCTCCCGCCCGCATGGCTTTCGCCACGTCGTGGAAAACCTCGATGGCGGCGTCGAAGAGGCGGCGGTAGGGAGGCGCGGGGTCCGCCCCCACGGTGAAGGGGCGGAGGATCTGGCCCGCGTAGCCGTAGTAGGCCGCGCTGATCTCGGTGTGGATGATGTCGCCCGCCTGGAGCCTGCGCCGGGTGGGGTTCTGCCAGGGCAGGGGGGTGTGGGGGCTCGCCATGGGGGTCGCCGTCACGAACTGGACGAGGGTCTCGCCCCCCTCGACGGCGTAGGCCCCCGCCATTCGGCCCGAGAGCTCGTACTCGGCGACGCCCGGCCGCGCGTTCGCCTGGAGGGCCTCCATGGCCAGGTCGGTCAGGCGGGCGCCCTCGCGCAGCCAGGCAATCTCCTCCCCGCTCTTCACGATGCGGAGATCCCGGAAGCGGGCTGAGGCGTCCACCCAGCGCGCCTCGGGGAACTTCTCCTTGAGGAAGGCCATGTGCCCCTCGAAGAGCCCCATCCCGAAGCGAGGGTTCACCCCCACCAGCCCGATCCGGGCGCGGCCCAGGCCCAGCTCGCCGAGCCGGGCGGCGACCTTTTCGGGGTTGCCGTAGCCGCCGTGGCGCACATCGGAGATGGCGGCCATGGCCTGGGCGTTGTGGAGGTGGTTGTAGAGGCCCACGAAGAGGGAGGGCTCCCCCTTCAGCGGGAGGACGAGGAAGGAGTGGTTGAAGTCGCGGTAGCCCGTCAGGTAGTAGATGTTGGCTTGGTTGTTGCGGTTGGTCCCGCTCATGGCGCAGAAGAGGAGGCAGTCGAGCCCTTGCTCCTCCATCAGCTTCCGGGCCAGCCCGTGGCGGCGGGCCATCTCCTGCGCCGAGAAGCGGGGGTAGGGATCCTCCGTCATCGCGTCCTTCTCCTGGATGAAGACAGCCCCCGGATGGGGGGGGAGATGGGCCAGCCTGGCCATGGCGGGCCAGCATACCGGTTCCCCCGGCGCGGGGGGAAGTCCGCCGGGGAGCGAAATAAAGCCCGGGGGGCCTCAAGTTTCCGGTGCAAGTGCCGAAACAAAGAGAGAGAACATCCCGGCCTCCCGGGAAGGAGCCCCCCGATGGTCGATGAACCCATTGAAATCGTTTGGAGTGTGAGCGAGCACACCGAGGGGCTCAACCCCTATTTCGTCTGGGGGATGGCGGTCCGCACCCGCCGCAACGAGGAGCTGACCCGCCTGCTCGACGTCCTGGAGATCAACGGCGTGTGTAACGTCGTGGTGTTCGACGCCCTGGGGCGCGAGACCCTCTTCCCCTGCGAGCTGCCCTCCCGCCAGCTGGCCGAGGCGGTGGCCTAGCGCTCCTCCAAGGCCCCGGCCAGCACCTCGGCCAGGTGCCGTGCCTTCCGTCCCGTCCCCTTGGCGATCTGCTGGCGGCAGGAGACGCCGTTGGCGATGACGCCCGCCGCCTCCCCCCCCTTGCGGATGGCCGGGAAGAGCTTGAGCTCCCCGATGGCGAGGGAGAGGTCGTAGTGCTCCTTCTCGTAGCCGAAGGAGCCCGCCATCCCGCAGCAGCCTGAGGGGATGGCCTCTACCTTCAGCCCCGGCACCATCCCCAGCGCGTCCAGCGAGGGCCCCACCCCCACCAGGGACTTCTGGTGGCAGTGCCCGTGGAAGAGCGCCCGCCCCGGCGTCTCCCGGAAGCGCAGGTCCAGCTCCCCCCTGGCCTTGAGGTCCAGCAGGAACTCCTCGAGCATGAACGAGGAGCGCGCCAGCATCCTGGCCTCCGGGGTGGGGACGAGGTCCGGGTACTCGTCGCGGAAGGTGAGCAGGCAGCTCGGCTCCAGCCCCACGATGGGGGTCCCCGCCGCGAGGGCCGGGTAGAGGCGGACGAGGTTCTCCTCCGCCAGGCCCCGCGCCGCGCGCAGGAGGCCGTGGGAGAGCATGGGGCGCCCGCAGCAGCGGAGCTGGGTGAGGCCCACCTCGAAGCCCGCCGCCTCCAGCACCCGGACGGCCGCCTTTCCCACCTCCGGGTAGTGGAAGTTGGTGAAGGTGTCGTTCAGCAGGAGCGCCTTGCCCCTGCGCGCGGCGCCCGCGGGCAGGGAGCGGGCGCGGAACCACTCCTCGAAGGTGGGCCGGACGAGGGGGGGGAGCTGGCGGCGCCGGTCCACCCCAAGGAAGCGGTCCATGAGGGAGCGCACGAGGCCGTTCGAGAGGGTCCAGTTCACGAGCGGCGCGAAGGGGAGGCTCAGGCGGTTGATGTCGGCAATCCACCCCATGAGCCTGACGCGCAGGGGCACCCCGTGGCGGTCCCAGTAGGCCTGCATCACCTCGGCCTTGATCTTGGCCATATCCACGCTGGAGGGGCACTCCGCCTTGCAGCCCTTGCAGGAGAGGCAGAGGTCCAGGGCGTCGTACACCCCCTGGCTAGTGAGCTCCTCGCCGGGGAGGCCCTCGGCGATCACCCGCCTGAGCACGTTCGCCCGGCCCCGGGTGGAGTGCTCCTCCTCCCGGGTGGCCTGGAAGGAGGGGCACATGGTGCCGTCGCGCTTGCGGCACTCGCCCACCCCGTTGCAGAGCTCGATGGCCCGGACGAAGCCGTGGTCCTTCGAGAAGTCCATGACGGTCCTGATCTCGGGGGTCTTGGAAGAGGGCCCGTAGCGCAGGTTCTCGGTGAAGCCGGGGGCGTCCACGATCTTCCCCGGGTTCATCTGGTTGGAAGGATCGAAGGCACGCTTCACCTGGCGGAAGGCCTCGTAGAGCCGGGGGCCGAAGAACCTGGGCACCCAGGAGCTGCGCGCCAGGCCGTCCCCGTGCTCCCCGCTCATGGCGCCCCCGTACTCCAGGACGAGCTCGGCCACCTCCCGCTGGATGGCCTCCATCTTCTCGATCTCGGCCGCCTCCTTGAGGTTGATGACGGGCCGCAGGTGGAGGAGCCCGACGCTCGTGTGGCCGTAGTAGGAGGTCGAGGTCTTGTGCCTGCGCATGATGGCCTCGAAGCGCTGGTAGTACGGGAGAAGCTTCTCGGGCGGCACCGCGCAGTCCTCGACGAAGGCGACGGGCTTGCCGTCCCCCCGGCGGCCGAGGAGGTAGCCCAGGCCCGCCTCGCGCACCTTGCCGGGGTCCGAGCGGGTGGCCGGGTCGCGCATGACCACCCGGGCGTAGCCCACCCCCTCGCGCTCCAAGTCGGCGGAGAGGCGCTCGGCCTTCTCCTCCGCCTCGCCCTGGGTTTCCCCGTAGAACTCGACCAGCAGGAAGGCGCCCGGCTCCCCGCGCATGAAGCTCTTCATCCAGCGCTGGGCCGCGAGGTTCTGGGAGGCCTGGCCGATGATCACCCTGTCCACGATCTCGACGGCGGCGATGCCCTCGCGCCTCAGGATGGGGCCGCTCGCGGCGATGGCCTTCTCGATGCTGTCGAAGTGGACGACCAGCACCCCCACCGCCTTGGGGAGGGGGCAGACGCGGACCTTGATCTCGGTGACGGCGGCCAGGGTGCCCTCCGCCCCGGCGAGCACCTTGGCGAGGTTGAAGGGCTGGGGCTTGATCAGCTCGTCGAGGTTGTAGCCGCTCACCCGGCGCATGATCTTGGGGAAGCGCGCCTCGATCTCCTCCCGGTTCTCCCCGGCGATGCGGTGGAGGGCGCGGTGGATCTCCCCCTCGCGGGATTTCTCCCCGAGCTTGGCCTGGAGGGCGGCGCCCTCCAGGGGGCCGAAGGCGAAGGCGTCCCCCCCCGCGAGGAAGCCCGAGGCCTCGATGACGTGGTCCACCGTCTTCCCGTAGATGATGGAGCGCGAGCCCGAGGAGTTGTTCCCCATCATCCCGCCCAGGGTGGCCCGGCTGCTGGTGGAGGTGTTGGGGCCCAGGACGAGGCCGTGGGGCCGGAGGTAGGCGTTCAGGTGGTCCTGCACCAGCCCCGGCTGGATGCGGACCCAGCCCGCATCGGCGTCTAGCTCCAGCACCTGGCTCATGTACTTTGAGAAGTCCATCACCACCGCCCGGCCCACGGTCTGGCCGGCGAGGCTCGTGCCGCCCCCGCGCGGAAGCGCGGCGGCGCCGTGGCCCGCCGCGATGCGGAGGGTCTTCAGCACGTCCTCGTCCGAGCGGGGGATGACCACCCCGATGGGCTCGATCTGGTACATGCTGGCGTCTGTGCTGTAGAGGGCGCGGGTGTAGGGGTCGAAGCGGACCTCCCCCGCCAGGGCGCTCTCCAACTCGGCGCGCAGGTTTTCCCAGCCTTGCATGACGTTCCTTCCGCGATGTGGTGAGTCGGCGCCAGGAGCCGCGCCGGAGGGCCGAGTTCCGGCCCCTATGGAATCACAGGCGCGCCCCCGCGGCAAACCGGTTTAGGGCCTCTCTGCATTGAGATTCCGCTCCCTTGGTTGCCAGGGGTGCACCCCCGGCGTAAGGTGGCGGGCGGCCTTCTCGCGGACGGAGGATCGGGCCCGATGGACTACCAGGCGCTGGCGGAGCGGGTGCTCGCGGGCGGCCGGATCGCCCGGGAGAAGGGAAGGGCCGTCCTGGCCTCCCCGGACGAGGACATGCTCCCCCTGCTCGACGCCGCCTTCCGGGTTCGGCGCCGCCACTTCGGCAAGGCCGTCCAGATCCACTACCTCATCAACGCCAAGAGCGGCCTCTGCCCCGAGGACTGCGCCTACTGCTCCCAGTCCTCGGTCTCGGAGGCCGGGATCCCCCGCTACAGCCTGGTGGACGACGAGAGGCTCTTCGAGGGCGCGGCCCGGGCGGCCGGGGCGGGCTCCCGGCGCTACTGCATCGTCATGAGCGGCCGGGGGCCGAGCGACGCCGAGATCGACCGCCTCTGCCGGGCCGTGGGCCGCATCAAGGAGCGGCACGGCCTCTCCATCTGCTGCTCCCTGGGCCTCCTGGACGGGGCCAAGGCCCGGCGCTTGAAGGAGGCGGGGGTGGACCGCCTCAACCACAACCTCAACACGAGCGAGGGCTTCTACGCCCGCATCTGCTCCACCCACA
>Ga0156093_1095_pt1 | contig 18656 bp, 22 predicted proteins | sample RifCSPlowO2_02_FD_107746 | JGI IMG/M metagenome (GOLD analysis project Ga0156093, IMG submission 107746) | Candidatus Tectomicrobia bacterium RIFCSPLOWO2_02_FULL_70_19 | reverse complement strand
CTCTAGAGGCAAGATGGCCCCCCGGGGCCCCGGGGGGCCATGTCCGGCTTCACCCGGAAAGCGTGAAGCCCGTCACAGGAAGGCGCCCCGGGCCGCGTCTCATCCGGAGACGGGCCGGCCGGTCCGGAGGGCAGAATTCATTTCGGGTGAAATAAGTTACTGCCGGACTGGCGCTGGGAAGCCAATGGATAGGACAGGCGGGGAGAAGCGCATCCGCCGTGGTTGCGGGCACGTGACTCGGCCTGGGCGCTACCCGGCGGTGAAGGCGCGCGCAAGAGGCTTGGCTGGACGGGAAAAGGCTTCGGATCGCCGCTTGCGTTTCCCTTCCCCGGCCTTTTTTCTCTTTCGCCGCCTGTTGATGATGTCTCTCTTTGGAAGGATGGAGCCATGCGTGACAAACGGGTGCTCTTGGGATTGGCGGCCGTCCTCGGCGTTTCTTTGCTGGGAGGGTGCAGCGCGGGCGTGGGGCTCACCCTGTTCGGGGTGGGCGCGGGAGTGGCCACCGGCACGGCGGTTTCCTACACCATGAACGGCATCGCCTACCGGACCTTCGCGGCAGCCATGCCAGAGGTGGAACGGGCGGCGCTCTCGACGCTCGCGCAGATGAGCTTCGAGATCAAGGAGCAGAAGCCCGTAGAGAACGGCCGGCAGATCGTCGCTTCGGGGAATGACCGTGAGATCGACGTCCAGTTGGAGAATGTAAGCCCCGCCACCACGCGCATCCGCGTGGTGGTGAGCGAGGGAGGGTTTTTCTTCAAGGACCGCGCGACCGCGACGGAAATCATCATCCAGACTGAGAAGTTGCTGTCGATTGCCGCCGAGAAGAGGGCCGGCCCATGAAAACGAGGCTTGTATCAGGCGCTTGCGTGCTGTGGTTGATGTTGACGGCTATGTTCTTTGGGGCGCCGGCGGCCAGGGGGCAGGAGGACTCTGGCCTCAACAGCGAAGGCTCGCGCATGGACTCTCTCGCTGCGTCCCGGGGAGAGGGGCATGTCGTGAGCAAGCTTTCGGGGGATTTCGAGCCCTTCCTCGGCAAGGATTCGGGACGCGTCGTGGCTTCCCTGCGGAACGGGACGCCCGTCACGCTGACCGAGACGGTGCCGAGCCAGACGCCCGGCCAGCCGCCGGCGGTGAAGACGGTCACGATCGCCCCCACGACGGGGAAGATGGGCTACGGGAACGTGTTCATCTCGCTCTCCCTGGCTAAGCAGCAGCTCGCCCAGGCGGGCATCGCCCAGCCCACCGCCTCCCAGCTTCAGGCGGCCCTGTCCGGGGGGAGCGTCACGAACACCCAGGATGCCACTACCCAGATGCAGGGGGTGCTCACCCTGCGGAGCCAGGGGATGGGGTGGGGGCAGATCGCTCACACGATGGGCACCCATCTCGGGTCCGTGGTCAGCGGTATGAAGGTGGCCAACCGCGGGATTGAGGCGTCTTCGGCGGGAGCCGTCACGTCGCCGGCGGGAGGCAAAGGGGCCGCGAACGCGGGCGGCCCGGGCGGCGATGCGGCGGGCGCCGGACGCTCCGGCGGCAAGGGCCAGGGCTCCGGAGAGGGAATCGTGACGGGCGGGGGGGACGCCGGGAGCCCCGGGCGGGGGAACGCGTTTGGCCGGGGATCCAACGGGATCCGGGGCGGCGGCCGGGGGCGCAGCCGATAGGGCGGAAGGAAAAAGCCTGGGAAAAGGGCGCGGGCCCGGCGCGATTGCCTTTCCGGCGTGGCGTGGTATGGTATGTGGAGCGGTTTGGTCCGAGTTTCCCGCCGGACGCCGGCGCAAGGAGCCACGCGATGAAAATCACCGAGAAGGCCGCGAGCAAGGTCAAGGAGATCATGGAAGCCCACGGCGGAGGGTTCGCCGGCATCCTCCTCACCTTCGAGGGGGGCTACAAGCTCGACCTCGTGAAGGAGGAGGACGCCGCCAACTTCATCAAGATTGATTCCCCCGTCCTGGGCGTCTATTCGACCGCCGAGTTCCTCTCCCGGGCCGAGGCCGCCGCGGTCGACTTCATCGACGAGGGCCCCTCGAGCGGCTTCAAGGTGACCCGTGAGCGGAAGGAGGGCGAGAACCTCCTCGTCTCCCAGATCCAGGAGATCATCGACAACGAGATCAACCCGGCCGTGGCCATGCACGGCGGGCACATCACCCTGCTCGATGTCGAGGACAAGCGGGTCTTCGTCCAGATGGGCGGAGGCTGCGCGGGCTGCGGGATGGCGAACGTGACCCTCAAGTCCGGCGTCGAGGCCCGGCTCCAGCAGCTCGACCCCGACATCGAGGTGGTGGATACCACCGACCACGCCTCGGGCTCGAACCCCTACTACGCGCCGAGCAAGAAGTAGCCCTTTATCCGCCACACCCTGCAGGGGCGTTCCAGGGAACGCCCCTGCTTTTTTTGTCTCCGGCGCGTTAGGAACCAGACCCCTCCGGCTCGATCCTGAACCGCAGGCGCGCGTGGGCCCCGCGCAGGGCGGCCTCGGCCTCCCCGGGCGTCCCGGCCTTCGCGAAGATGAAGCCTAAATATTTCTCCCCCTCGGGGAGAGGCACCACCCGGCCGCCCAGGTGGATGGCGATCTCGACCCCCGTCACCCCGGGCACCGCCAGCGCCTCCTCCTTCCCCTCCACCCCCCGCAGCACCCCCGCCCCCGGGATGGGAATCATCATCACCCCCGAGGCCTCCCCCTCGCGCTCCAGGGAGGGAGGAGCGACCCCCAGGGCCTGGCAGAGGATGAGGACTTCGAGCGGGAGCCCCTCCCCGAAGCTGAGCGCCTCCGAGCACCGCCCCCCGATGGAGCGGCCCGCGATGTCGAGGGGCCAGACGCCTTTCTCGTTCAGGCGGAACTCGGCGTGCACGGGCCCCTCGCGCAGCCCGAGCACCCGTGCGGCCCGCCCGGCCTGGGCGATGATCGCCCGCTGGGTCTCCCGGGGCAGGCGGGAGGGGGTGACGTAGATCGTCTCCTCGAAGAAGGGCCCCTCCAGCGGATCGGGCTTGTCGAAGAGGGCGAGGGCGTGGAGCTCCCCCCGGATCATCAGGCCCTCGAGCGCCACCTCGGCCCCCGGGATGTAGTCCTCGGCCAGGATCATCCCCGCTTCCGCCCCCCCGCGCCCGGCCGTGCCCGGCTCCCTCAGAATGGCCGCGACGCGCCGGAAGGCGGCCCGGAACTCTGCTTCGTTACCGGCCCGGATCACCCCCCGGCTGGCCGAGAGGAAGGTAGGCTTGAGGACGCAGGGGTAGCCGATTGCCTGGGCGAGCCGAGCCGGGTCCTCGTCGATGGACAGGAGGCGGAAGGCGGGGGAGGGCAAGCCCTCCTCGGAGAGGACCTGGCGGAGCTGGTACTTGCTCCGCGTCGCCCGCGCGGCCTCGGGGGGATGGCAGGGGAGGCCCAGCCGCTTGGCCGCCAGGGCACCCAGGACCACAGTGTCGTCGTCGACCGGGACAATGGCGTCGAGAGGGTACTGCTCCGCGAAGGCCGCGATGGCCTGAACCTGGCTCTCGGGCTTCAGGAAGTCGAGGGCGAGGGTGCCCCCGGGGTTCAGCTTCTCCAGGACGTCGGGCCGGTCGGTGCCCACCGCGGCGCGGACCCTCAGCCGGGCCGCCGCCTCGATGAAGGCCTTGGCCCGGTAGGTGGCCGTCGTCATCAGGAGCAGGGCGCGGGTCATCCCCCTACCCCGCGTGCCAGCCGCCGTCCACGAGCAAGGAGATGCCCGTCACGAGGTTCGAGGCGGCGGAGGCCAGGAAGATGCACGGCCCGACCAGCTCCTCCATCCGCCCGAAGCGGCCCATGGGGGTCCTCTGGCAGATGGCCCCGTAGAGGGCCGCGTCCTCCTTCACGGCCTGGGTGAGGGCGGTCTCGATGAAGGTGGGGCAGATGGCGTTCACCTGGATGTTCGCCTTCACCCAGTCCATGGCGAGGGCGCGCGTCATGGAGACGAGGCCCCCCTTGCTCGAGGCGTAGGGGCCGTAGGTGTGGCCGTGAGGGCTGCGGAAGACGCTCCAGGCCATGAGGGAGGCGATGTTGATGATCTTTCCGCCCCCCGCCTTCTTCATCTCCTCGGCCGCCCGCCGGGCGATGAAGAAGCAGCTCTTGAGGTTCAGGTCCACCACCTTGTCCCAGTCCTCCTCGGTGATCTCCTCCACCCGCTTGCGGATGTTCGTGCCCGCGTTGTTCACGAGGATGGTGAGCCCGCCCAGCGCCCGGGCGGCCTCGGCCACCATGCGCTCGGCCTGGCCCAGGTCGGTCACGTCGGCCTGGAGGAGGGCGCAGCGGCGGCCCAGGCCCTCGATCTGGGCCTTGGCTTCGGCGGCCTGGGAGGGGTCGATGTCGGCCAGGGCCACGTCCGCCCCGGCCTGGGCGAGGCCGATGGCCAGGGTGCGGCCGATTCCGCGGCCGGCGCCGGTGACGAGGGCCTTGCGGCCCGCGAGGTCGAAGAGAGGATGGGACATGGGATCGGGCCTCCTGGCTCGGGGATGAGGGACGAGCGGGGATTCTCCCCCCGGCCCGGGAGGAGGTCAACGGGAGAGGGGGAGCGCCCTTTCCCCCCTTGTCCGGAGGCGCCCCCGCCGGGGTATGATAGGGGGACGCGCGCGGCCTCACCCCCCCCTTTTTCCGGTCGTTCGGAGGCGGGGGCCGCGGCGCGGGAGGGATGGGCCCATGACCGAAGCCGGCAACGGCGGCGCCGCCCCGCCGGGGAAGCCCTCCCCGGAGAAGAAGAAGCGCGCCGTCCGCGGGGCCCGCACCAACTCGGGCAAGGAGATCCCGGTCGTCTACCGGCCCGCGCCGGGGAGCCCCGAGGAGACGGCCTACAGGGAGCGGCTCGGCGACCCGGGCGAGTACCCCTACACGCGCGGCATCTACCCCACCATGCACCGCGGCGAGCTGTGGACCATGCGCCAGTACGCGGGCTTCTCCACCCCGGCCGACACCAACGAGCGCTTCAAGTTCCTCCTCAGGAACGGCCAGACGGGCCTCTCCATGGCCTACGACCTCCCCACCCAGCTCGGGCTCGACTCCGACGACCCCCAGGCCGAGGACGACGTGGGCCGCCTGGGGGTGGCCATCGACACGGTCGAAGACATGGCGGGGGTCTTCGAGGGCATCCCCCTCGGGGAGGTGAGCGTCTCCCACACCATCAACTCGACCGCCCCGGCCATCCAGGCCTTCTGGCTCGCGGCGGCGGAGCGCCAGGGCGTCCCCCGCGAAAAGCTGCGCGGCACCTTCCAGAACGACATCCTGAAGGAGTACATCGGCCGGGGCACCTGGATCTTCCCCCCGAAGCCCTCCATGCGCCTCGTGGCCGACGTGATCGAGTACAACGCCAAGCACTGCCCCCGGGTGAACGCCATCAGCGTCTCGGCCACCCACATCGCCGAGACCGGGGCCACCGTCGCCCAGGACATCGCCTTCCCCATCCTGAACGCCCTGGCCTACATCCGCGAGCTGACCGCCCGTGGCCTCCACGTGGACGAGTTCGTGCCCAGCATGTCCTTCCACCTCTCGGTGGGGGGAGGGGTCGGGCCCTTCAACCTCTTCGAGTCGGTGGCCAAGCTCAGGGCGGCGCGGCGGCTCTGGGCGCGCCTCATGAAGGAGAAGTTCGGGGCCAAGAGCCCCAGGACCATGCAGCTCAAGTTCTCGACCGGCAACTGCGGCAGCCGCATGGCCGCCCGGGAGCCCCTGAACAATATCGTCCGCCAGACCCTCTTCACTCTGGCGGCGGTGCTTGGCGGCACGCGCTCGATCAACATGGCCTGCTACGACGAGGCCTTCGAGATCCCCTCGGACGAGTCCATCCGCACGGCGCTCCGCATCCAGCAGGTGGTGGCCCACGAGAGCGGCGCCGCCGACACCGTGGACCCGCTCGCCGGGAGCTACGCCGTCGAGGCGCTGACCGACCAGGTGGAGGAGGAGATCGCCGCCATCGTCGCAGACTACGAATCGCGGGGAGGCATCGTGCCCTTCATCGAGAGCGGGGAGGTCCAGCGCCTCCTCGCCCGCCAGGCCTACGAGCACCAGCGCAGGATCGCCTCGGGCGAGCAGGTTTGGGTCGGGGTGAACAAGTTCACCTCCGAGGAGAAGGAGCGCACCGGCGCCGGCATGGACCTCTACGAGATGGACGAGTCCACCCTCGCGCGCCAGCTCGCGCGCCTGCGGGAGGCGAAGAGGCGGCGGGACGCCTCCTCCGCCGGGCGCGCCCTCGGCCGCCTCCACAAGGCCTGCGGGGGCGGGGAGAACGTGCTGCCCCCCCTCATCGAGGCGGCCAAGGCCCGCGCCACGGTGGGGGAGATGACGGCGGTCATGCGCGGGGTCTTCGGCACCTACGTCGAGCCGGCGGTGGTTTGAGATGGATCCAGGCCGGCGCATCCGCGTGCTGATGGCCAAGCCGGGCCTGGACGGCCACGACCGCGGCGTGAAGGTGGTCATCCAGGGCCTGCGGGACGCCGGGATGGAGGTCATCTACACCGGCCTGCGCCAGACGGTGGACCAGATCGTGGCCGCCGCCGTCCAGGAGAACGTGGACGTCGTCGGCCTGAGCATCCTCTCGGGCGCCTACATGGGCATCGCCCGCAAGCTGACGGCCCGGATGAAGGAGGAGGACCTCGGCGACATCCTCGTCATCATGGGCGGGAACATCCTGGAGAAGCACATCCCCGAGCTGAAGGCGCTCGGGGTGGCGGAGGTGTTCCACCACCACGCCGACCTGGGGGAGATCGCCCGCTTCATCCGCGGCCGCGTCGAGGGGGCCCCCGCGCGCTAGGCGGCTCTGGAGGTGTCCTTGGGCAAGCCCCTCGAAGGCGTCCGCATCCTCGACTTCTCCGCCCTCCTGGCTGGCCCCTTCTGCAGCATGATCCTGGCCGAGCTGGGCGCGGACGTGGTCAAGATCGAGGTCCCCGGCCGGGGGGACCACGTCCGCTCCATGCCCCCCCACTTCATCGGCGGGATGAGCGCCTACTTCGCCGCCTTCAACCGGGGCAAGCGGGGCCTGGCGCTCGACCTCAAGCGCGAGGAGGGCTACCGCGTCTTCCTGGAGCTCGTGAAGAAGTCCGACGTCGTCTTCGACAACTTCCGGCCCGGCGTTCTGGAGCGCTTGAAGGCCGACCACGCCGCCCTGAGCCCGATCAACCCGCGCATCATCAGCGCTTCGGTCACGGGCTACGGCCTGACCGGGCCGGACAAGGACAAGCCCGCCCTCGACCTCATCATCCAGGCCCGGGGAGGCATCATGAGCTTCACCGGAGAGCCGGGCCGGCCCCCCGTGCGCATGGGGGTGCCCATGGGGGACATGGGGGGCGGCCTCTTCGCCGCCCACGGCATCATGGCCGCCCTCTACCAGAGGGAGCGGACGGGCCGGGGCCAGAAGGTGGACGTCTCCCTCCTCGACTGCCAGATCTACCTCTCGGCCTACCGCGCCCAGTACTACCTGACCTCGGGCGAGGTGGCCCAGCCCATGGGCACCGGCCACGCCTCGGCCGTCCCCATCGGGGCCTACCGCTGCGGGGACGGCCAGTGGATCGTCCTGGACGCCATCCTCCAGCACTTCTGGGAGGCCCTCTGCGGCGCCCTGGGCCGCCCCGAGTGGCGGGAGGACCCCAAGATGGCCGACCGCGCCGCCCGCCTCGCCCACCGCGCCCTCGTGGACGGAAAGCTCGCCGAGGTCTTCCAGACCGCCCCCGCCGCCCACTGGCTCGACCGGCTCGCGGCCCACGGGGTTCCCTCGGGCCCCATCCAGACCATCGACCAGGCCCTCTCGGACCCCCAGGTGCTCGCCCGGGAGATGGTGGTCGAGACCGAGCACCCCGCGCTCGGCCGCTTCCGCACCCTCAACACCCCGGTCAAGATGGAGGGCACCTGGGGCGCCGCGCCCGGCCCGCCCCCCCAGGTGGGCGAGCACTCCGCGGAAATCCTCCGCGAGGTGCTCGGCATGAGCGACGGAGAGATCGCCCGCCTGAAAGAGCGCGGGGTGGTCTGACACCCATGTTCCGCGACCGGCGCGCCGTGGTCCTGGACCTCGAGGGTGTGCTCTACGCCGGGACCGAGGTGCTCCCCGGGGCCAAGGACTTCCTTTGCGCCCTGAACGAACGGGGCATCCCCCACCGCTTCATCACCAACATCTCGCGCCTGACGGGGGCGGACGTGCGCGCCCACATGGCCATCCTGGGGATCGACCCGGGCCCCGGCAAGGTCGTCGGCGCGCTCGACTGGGCCGGGGAGTTCTTGAAGCGCCGGTACGGGGCGGGGCGCGTCCTCGTCCTGGGGGTGGAGACCCTCCAGGCGGCCATCCGCTCGGCGGGCTTCGAGGTCGTCCCCCCCTGGGCGGAGGCGCGCGCCGACATCGTGCTCGTGGGGCTGGACGAGGGTCTCACCCACTTCTCCCTGAGCGCGGCGGCGCGGGCGGTGGCCCGGGGGGCGCACTTCGTGGCCCTGAACCCGGACGTGCGCGCCCCCCGCGAGGGCGGGAGCTTCGAGCTGGGCGGGGGCGCGGTCGTGCTGGCGGTCCAGGCGGCGGCGGGCAAGGCCCCCGTCGTCATCGGGAAGCCGGGGCCCTTCCTCTTCGAACAGGCCATGGCCGAGCTCGGGGTGAAGCCCGCCGAGGCGGTCATGGTGGGGGACAACCTGCGCACCGATGTGGCGGGTGCCCGGGCGGCCGGGATGGCCTCGGTCTGGATCAACCGCTGGGGGGCGCTGCCGGGCGATCCGGAGGTGAAGCCGGACCTGGAGGTCCGCCGGGTGGACGAGGTCCTGCCCCACCTGCCGGGGGGGCGGGGATGAGGGAGCGCTCGAGGCCCGGGAGCACCCGCGTCGTGCGCTCCTGGAAGTGGACGGCCTTCTCCCTGGCCATCGCGGCGGCGGGCGCCGGCGGGGCGGCCCTGCTCTGGCCGAGGGGCTACGGCTACTGGGCGCTCGGGGCCGCCCTGGCCGGGGCCGCCGTCGCCGCCGGCGTCTTCCTCTCCTCGGGGGCCGCCCCGTGCCCTTCCTGCGGGGGGGAGATCGCCCCGCTCGGCTTCGGCGAGAACCGCTACGTGAGGTGCCCCGCCTGCGGGGGCTACTCCGAGGGCGAGGGCGGCGCGATCTGGGCCATCGAGCCGGACCGCGTGGCCGGGCGGCCCGAGTTCGCCATCCCCCTCGCGGGCGCCTGGCGGCTGCCCGGCCTCTGCTGCGCCTGCGGGGAGGAGGCCGTGCGGACGGAGCGGATCACCATCCGGCGCGCCTTCACCCGGGGCTCCCCCACCTCGCCCCGGCTCCCGAACTTGACGATCGAGGCCCCCCACTGCGCCCGGCACACCGGGGGAGCCGCCCTCGACGGCGAGGCCTCCCGCGAGTTCTCGGTCGAGGCCATGAAGGGCTACCTCACCGTGCTGCGGGTGCGCTCCTACCGCTTCTACCGGGCCTTCCGGGAGCTGAACGGGGGGTGAGGGAAGGTGAACCGCAAGGCCCGGGATCCCGCACGCCGGGGTCTAAGCCGTTTTCTCCGCCGGTTGCATATCGAATGGTTCATTTTGATGATTCTCCAAACCGCCAGACAACGGTGCGGACGGACCAGCGCCGAATTTCCATGCCGTCAGACGAGGAGCGACGCCATGCCGCAATTTTCCCTTCGACCCGATACGACGAAATATGAGCCCCGCAACGCCCTTTCCCTGGCGTTGGCGTCAAGGCTCGCCTATGAAGAGGGAGGCGTCATCGAAGGGACGGTGAGGAACGATTGGAATTTCCCCCGCTTCCATTTTTTCTCCAAGCGGGAGACGCAGGGTTTCATCGCGGGGAACGATCAGGCCGTGCTGGCCGCCTTCCGGGGTACCCAGCCGAATCAGCTCCAGGATTGGATGACCGACGCCGACGTCGCTTTCGTGGAAGGCCCCGCCGGGCACGGCGAGGTGCATGCAGGGTTCGCCCGCGCGCTGGGCTACGTCTGGGAGGAGGTTTCGGACAAGATCGCCGAGTTCCAGGGCAACGCGCAGTCGCTCTGGTTCGCGGGCCACAGCCTTGGCGCCGCCCTGGCGACGCTGGCGGTGGCCAAGCTCCGCCTGGAGCGGGACAAGCCAGTCTACGGCCTGTACACGTTCGGGCAGCCCCGGACGGGCGACCGCGAATTCGCGCGCATCTTCGATGCCGATTTCAAGGAGCAGAGTTTCCGCTTCGTGAACAACAACGACATCGTGACGCGGGTCCCCCTGCGGGAGTGGGGCTACAGCCACGTGGGGCGGTTCTTATACTTTGATGTGGAGGGGAATATCCACGACGACCTTCATTGGTGGTACAGGTTCTTGGACAGGGTGAAAGGGAGGGTCGAGGATCTGGGGAAGATGGGCCCCGACGGCATCAAGGACCATGACATGAGATCCTATATCGCCAACCTGGAGAAGAATCAGGGGTTCCGCTTGCCTTGAGAGGCGTGGCGCTCCCGCCTATCTGCGGAAGAACAGGTTCAGCAGAACCGTCAGCACCACGCTCACCACGATCGAGGTGGCGATCGGGAAGTGGAAGCTCCAGTTCTTGCCCTTGAGGTGGATGTCCCCGGGCAGGCTGCCCAGGAAGGGGATGCGCGGGGCGAGGGTGAGGACGACCCCCAGGACGATCAGCAGCGCCCCGAAGAGGATCAGCAGGCGGCCGAACTGGCCGAAGGGTTCCATCGGGGGCTGACCTCCGCGCGGCGCTAGGGCTTGGCCTCGTCCCCGGCGGCTTCCTCGCCGCTCCAGAGCCCGGGCTGGAGGCCCTTGGGGAGGGCGAGGCCCAGGTGGCGGTAGCTCGCGGGGGTGGCCCGCCGCCCCCCCCGGGTGCGCTGGACGAGCCCGGTCCGGAGGAGGAAGGGCTCCACCATGTCCACCAGGGTGTCGGACTCCTCGTTCATGGTGGCGGCGATGGCCTCGACCCCCACGGGGCCCCCGCCGTAGTGCTCGACGATGGTGCGCAGGTAGCTCCGGTCGAGCCCGTCCAGGCCGGCCTCGTCCACCCCCTCCATGGCGAGGGCCTCGCGCACCGCGCGGAGGCGGATGGCGCCGTCTCCCTTGGCCTGGCAGAAGTCCCGCGCCCAGAGGAGGAGGCGGTTGGCCGTCCTGGGGGTGCCCCGGCTCCTCCGGGCCAGCTCGGCGGCGGCCTCGCTCTCGATGGAGAGCTCCAGGCGGCCCGCGCTGCGGCGGATGATCTCCTGGAGCTCCGCCTCGGCGTAGAAGTCCACGTGGTAGAGCAGGTAGAAGCGCTCCCGGAGCGCGCCGGTCAGGGAGCCGGGCCGGGTGGTGGCCCCCACGGCGGTGAAGCGCTTCAGGGGGAAGTTCAGGGTGCGGGCCATCGGGCCCTGGTCCACCACGAAGTCCACCCGGAAGTCCTCCATCGCGGGGTAGAGGAACTCCTCCACCGGGCGGGGCAGGCGGTGGATCTCGTCGATGAAGAGGACGTCCCCCTCGCGGAGCCCGGTGAGGATGCCCATCAGGTCGGCCGGGCGGGTGAGGGAGGGCCCCGAGGTCTTGACCAGGCGGGAGCCCATCTCCTCGGCGATGATGTGGGAGAGGGTGGTCTTGCCCAGCCCCGGGGGGCCGTGGAAGAGGATGTGGCCCACCGGCTCCTTGCGGGCCCGGGCGGCCTCGAGGGCGATCCGGAGCTTCGCGATCAGCTCGCGCTGGCCCACGTAGTCCTCGAGCCGGGAGGGGCGCAGGCTGAAGAAGGCCTGCTCCTCCGCCGGCCCGATGGAGCGCCCCGTCACCTTCCGCTCGATGGCCACGCCCGCTCCTTCCCTTCCAGCGCACTCAGCGGCTGAGCCGGAAGACTTCCTTCAGCACCGCCTCGGTGTTGGCCCCGGCCCCCAGGGCGGCCAGGGCGCGCTCGACGAGGTCCTCGGCCTCGGGCGTCCGGTAGCCGAGCTGGCCCACCAGCACGGCCATGGCCTCGCTCCGGTAGGGGGAAATCTCCGGCCCGGCGGCCGAGGCGGCCTCGGGGGCGCGGGCGAGGCCGGCGATCTCCCCCTGGAGCTGGGAGACGAGCTGCTCCGCCTTCTTCTTCCCGATTCCCGGGAGCTTCGTCAAGAGGGCCGTGTTGCCGAGGGAGATGGCGCGGGCGATCTCGCGGGGCGGGAGCCCGAGCGCCCGCACCCCGCTGCGGGCGCTGAAGCCGGGAACCTTGATGAGGCGCAGGAAGAACTCGCGCTCCTCCTGGGAGAAGAACCCCGTCAGGCGGGGGAGGAGCTGCCCCGTCGCCACGTTCCCCTCCAGGTAGTGGTAGGTGTGCAGCTCCACCGGCTCGCGGGCCGCCATGAGGGCCCGGAGCTCGGGCAGGGCGTAGCCCCCGACCAGCACCTCGTAGCAGAGGCCCGCGGGGGTGCGGAGGACGGCGCTCTCCTCGAGCACCTCGGCGATCTCCCCGGCGATCCGGCGGATCACCGCCGCGCCCTCCCGTTGAGGGCGGCCGGCCGCCGGAGGGAGCGGTCCACGTGGCAGTAGGCGGCGGCGATGGCGTCGGCCAGGTCCTCCGGCTCGGGGAGGCCGGCCAGCCCCAGGCGCCGCTGGACCATGTGCTGGATCTGGCGCTTGGTGGCCCGTCCCCTCCCCACGAGGGACTTCTTGATCTCGGTGGCGGCGTAGCTCCGGACGGGGACCTTGGCCAGGGAAGCGGCCAGGAAGATGACCCCCCGGGCGTGGCCCATGATGATGGAGGTGCGGGGGTGCTTGTAGTGGCTGTAGAGGTTCTCGACCGCCATCACGTCGGGCTTGAGGCCTCGGATGATGCGGGTGAGGTCCTGGAAGAGCTCGGAGAGGCGCATCTCGAAGGGGGCGCGGGCGTCGCTGCGCAGGATGCCGCCCTCGACCAGGAAGGGCTCCGGGCTGCCGTCCGCCAGGGAGAGGAGGGCGTAGCCCGTGACCCCCAGGCCGGGGTCCACCCCCAGGATGCGGTGCGGCTTCTGGGCCACGGGCTGCCCCGCTCGGGCGGAGGAGGCGGACGGCCCCGGGGAGGGCTAGGCGGAGGCGCTCGCCATCTGCTCCTCGGAGATGTCGAAGTTCGCGTAGACGTTCTGCACGTCGTCGTTGTCCTCGAGAGCCTCCATGAGCCGGAGCATCTGGTCGGCCACCTTTCCCTCGAGCTTGACCGTCGTCTTGGGGAGCATGGTGAGCTCGGCCGAGTCGGTCGGGATCTTGCTTTTCTCCAGGGCCCGCTTCACGGCCTCGAAGGCATCCGGGGAGGTGAGGACCTCGAACTGCCCGTCGGCGGGCTGCATGTCGTCCGCCCCGGCGTCGAGGACCACCGACATGAGCTTCTCCTCGTCCGAGGGCTTGCCCGGGATGAGGAACTGCCCCTTCATCTCGAACATCCAGGCGACGGAGTTGGGCTCGGCCAGGTTGCCGCCGTTGCGGGAGAAGAGGTGGCGGATCTCGGAGCCCGTGCGGTTGCGGTTGTCGGTGAGCACCCGGATGAGAAGAGCCACCCCGCCGGGGCCGTAGCCCTCGTAGGTGATCTCTTCGTAGTTCACGCCCTCCATGTCGCCGGTGCCCTTGGCGATGGCGCGCTTGATGTTGTCCTGGGGCATGTTGGCGGCCTTGGCGGCGTCGATGGCCGCGCGGAGGCGGGGGTTGCCGCCCGGGTCGCCCCCGCCCGTCTTGGCGGCGACGGTGATCTCCTTGATGAGCTTGGTGAAGATCTTCCCCCGCTTGGCGTCCAGGGTACCCTTCTTGCGCTTGATGGTGCTCCACTTCGAGTGGCCGGACATGGTCTTCCGACTCCTGCTGGTGGGATGGTCAAGACCCTGTGAGGGACTGCCGATGGGCCTCCGCGACGCGGTGTAAACCCCTGGTTTATTATCACGGCGGGGGCGGGGGAGTAAAGGAGGGCCCGCGGAGGCCGGAAAGCCTCCTGTGGGCGGACAAGATGGGGCCCGCGTGGACAGTTTGGGGGGAAATGCGATATTTTTTGGGCAGTTTCGCATGATGGGATGGCGGGAGGTTCCTTTGGGCAAGCGGCCGGTGGCGGGGGTGAGCCCCGTCGAGCGGGGAGTCCAGGCCCTGCGGATCGAGGCCGAGGCGCTCGGGCGGCTGCCGGAGCGCCTGGGGGAGGATTTCGCCCGGGCGGTGGCGGTCGTCCTCGGCTGCCGGGGCCGGGTCGTGGTGACCGGGATGGGCAAGAGCGGCCTCATCGGCCAGAAGATCTCGGCCACCCTGGCCAGCACCGGCTCCCCCTCGTTCTTCCTCCATGCGGCCGAGGGGGTGCACGGCGACCTGGGCATGGTGACGCGCGAGGACGTCGTCCTCGCCCTCTCCTACAGCGGCGAGACCGAGGAGCTCATCCGCCTCCTGCCGACCTTCGCCCGCCTGGGGACGCCCGTCATCGCCATCACCGGCGGGAGGGACTCCACCCTGTGGCGGGAGGCCGACGCCGTGCTCGACGTCTTCGTGGAGGAGGAGGCCTGCCCCATCAACCTCACCCCCACGGCGAGCAGCACCGCCTCCCTCGCCATGGGGGACGCCCTGGCCATGGCGGTGCTCGAGGCGAGGGGTTTCCAGCCCGAGGAGTTCGCCCGCTTCCATCCCGGCGGGGCGCTGGGCAAGCGGCTGCTGCGGGTGGGGGAGCTGATGTGCAGGGGCGCGGACGTGCCCCGGGTGAGGGAGACGGACCCGGCCGAGGCGGTGGTCCGCGAGATGAGCGCCAAGCGGCTGGGGATGACCTGCGTCGTCGACGCCTCGGGCCGCCTGGCGGGGGTTGTCACCGACGGCGACCTGCGGCGGGCGCTGGAGCGGGGGGGCGGGCGGCTGCCCGCCGGCGCGAGGGGGCTGATGAGCCCCTCGCCCAAGACCATCGCCCCAGGCGAGCTGGCCAGCGCCGCCCTGCGCATGATGGAGGACTCGGCGATCACCTCGCTGGTCGTGACGAAGGAAGGGGGAGGGGAGATCGAAGGGGTGATCCACCTCCACCACCTCCTCCGGAGCGGGATCGCCTGAGGGCCCTGCCGGGCCTCTCGTTGTCAGGGGATGCGCGTCCCTCTAGACTATAGGCTCAGGCGATAACACGGTTCTTCGGCCCAGGCCTGGGTTGGGATGGGGGATATTCCTTGCTTCCCGTCGGAACGATCATCCAGCTGGTGGACCCCGTGAACAAGGTGCGGCTGAACTCGCGCCTGGTCGGGTGGGATGCGGACCACTGCCTCCTCGTGGAGCAGCCCACCCGCGGGGGGCAGTCGGTCCAGCTACCCAAGAACCTCCCCGTGGTGGGGAGGGGGATGCACGAGGGGAAGGTGTGGGGCTTCCAGTCCACCGTCCTCTTCCAGACCCTCCAGCCCTTCCGCGTCCTCTACCTGGCGTATCCCAAGAAGATCGAGGAAGTCACCCTCCGCCAGTCCGAGCGGCTGAGCACGAAGATCCGCGTCCTCATCACCCCCCGGAAGAACAACTTCGCGGAGCAGCGCAAGGACGAAAACGCTTCCTGGGGCGTCATCAAGAACCTGAGCCTGGGCGGCTGCAACCTCTCCTGCCCGTTCCGCTTCGAGGTCGGCATGCCGGTCTTCATGTCGTTCGAGCTGCCGGACGGGAGCGTGAGCGAGAACATCATGGGCTTCGTGCGCAACGTGACCCGCGAGCAGAACGAGAACCTCTACGGCGTCCAGTACGACAACCGCTGCGGGCGCCTGGACGGCGTGGCCTCCTTCATCAAGCTGGCCGCCAGGCTCGTCTCGAAGTCCGGGATGAAGATGTAGCGCTCACCGCCACCCGGCGGGGCCCCACGCGATGAGGGCCGCCGCCGCCCCTCCCAGCGCCGCAAGCCCCACCGCGTAGCCCAGGCGGGGAGAGAAGCGCCCCCGCAGCATCTTCCCGAGCAGGAAGCCCGCGAGCGCCGGCAGGATGGCGGCCGCCGAGCGGGCGGCCGGGGCGAGCAGCAGGAGCCCCGCCCCCGAGAGGGCCGCCACCTGGGCGGCCGTGAAGGCCATCGCGCAGACCGGCATCATCCGGGCCATCCGGCTGCGGGTGAGGCCCAGGCTGTCCAGGTAGATCACCGTGAAGGGCCCGCCCGCGTTGGCGGCGCCCGTGAAGAGCCCCGAGGCGAGCCCCGCCAGGTAGGCGAAGAAGCTCTCGTCCCGCATGTCGAGCTGGATGCGCAGGCGCGAGAGGCTGTAGCCCCCGCAGGCGAGGGCGAAGAGCCCCACCCCCCACGTGAGGACGGCCGGGGGGCTGGCCGCCAGGACGAACACCCCCCCCGCCGCCCCCACGCTCCCAGCGCCGATGAAGGGCATGAGCCTCCGCAGGGGGGCGCCCGGCACCCCGCCCCCCAGGGCCCGGACCGCGCTCAGGGAGAGGCCGGGAAGGCACAGGAGCACCACGGCGTTGCGCACCCCCACCGCCGCCCCCAGGGCCGGGGTGGCGATGAGGCCGAAGTCGAAGCCCACCGCCCCCTCCAGCAGCCCCGCGGCGAAGATGAGGAGGGTGTGCTCCCAGGCGGGCCACACGGCTCAGCCCCTCATCCGCGGCGGCCCCTAGAGGTGGAAGAGGGCCTGGGCATTCCGGTGAGTGACCTTGGCGTAGTCGTCCGGGCTGAGGCCGGCGCCCTGGATTGTCTTCACGATGTCCTGGTCGGTCATGTCGTAGGGGAGGTCCGTCCCCAGCAGGACGCGGCCGGCGCCCATGATCTCGACCAGGAAGCGCACGACGGGCGCGTGGAAGACGAGGCAGTCGAAGTGGAAGTGCGCCCGCAGGTATTCCAGGGGCGGGCGCTTGATCTTCTTGCATTCGGGCCGGACCCGCCAGGCGTGGTCGTAGCGCCCGATGAGGTAGGGCACGGTGCCCCCCCCGTGGAGGAAGATGAACTGGAGGTCCGGCAGGCGGTCGAACATCCCCGAGAAGATGAGGCGGCCGATGGAATTCGCGCTCTCGGCGGTGAAGCCCACGATGTTGAAGAGGTGGTAGTCCTTCATCTGGGCCTTCCCGGCCGGGTTGGCCGGGTGGACGATGATGGGCACCTTCATGGCCGCGGCCGCCTCGTAGATGGGGAAGAAGCCCTCGTCGTCGAGGTAGCGCCCGTTCACGTTCGAGCCCATGAAGCCCCCCTTGAGGCCCAGCTTGCCGACGGCGCGCTCCAGCTCCCGTACCGAGCGGGCCGCGTCGTGGGCGGGGATGGCGGCGAGGCCCGAGAACTTGCCGGGGTTCTTCCGGATGATCTCCGCGTAGGCGTCGTTCGAGGCCTGGCAGAGCTCCTCGGCGAGGGCGGGGTCGGCCCAGTACATGCCGGGGTTCGAGGAGAAGGAGAGGACGTTCATGTCGAGCCCCATGCGCTGCATGGTCTCCATCCGCAGGCCGACGTTGACGAAGGGCTCGAGGGGCGGGTGCATATCCCCCTTGATGTTGACGCGCCGCGCCCCCTTCTCGTCGGTGTAGAGGGTGACGCCGTAGCGCGGCCCTTCCTTCTCGACGATGTCGAAGTACTCCTGCGGGTAGATGTGGCAGTGGGCGTCGATGTGCATGGGGCCGCTCTCCGCTTGAGGGGGAATGCAAGCCCGCCCAATTTGCCCCTGCCGCCGCGGGGTGTCAACGGAGGAGGCCGTAGGGCCGGGCCCTCGGAGGGAAACAGTTGAATGGCCCTTCGGGCCGGGTGTAACCTAGAAAAAAGAGAGGCGCGGGCTGTTCTGGCTTGCGGCAGGAATGGTTCCGGGGAACGGGCGATGCACGAGTGGGAGCGGAAGCGCGAATTCAGCCTCGGGACGCGGATCCTGCTCCAGGTGCTCCGCTTCGCCCTGGCGGCGCTGTTCTTCTACATCGCCTACCTGGGCATCATCTGGCGGACCACGCCGGCGCCTCCCCTCCCCCAGGCCCAGAAGAAAGTGCAGCCGGCCGCCCCCGCGAAGCCCGCTCCCCCAGCGCAGGCCGCCTCTCCCGCGCCCCCGGCCCCCCGCCGAGCCCTCCGGGCCGCCCGCCGGAAAAGCGCGGTAGAGCGCCTCAGCGCGGCTTGACGGCGCGGATGATGTTGCTCTCGTGCCCCTGCGCGATGTAGGGCTTGCGCTCCACGATCTCTGCTTCCTCGAAGCCCGCCGCGCGCAGCCCGCCGAGGTAATCCTCCGGGGTGAGGGCGCCCGCGATGCAGGCGCACCACTCTTCCATCGAGCCCTCCCCGCCCTCGCCGGTCTTCACGACGTCCGAAACCACGAAGCGCCCTCCCGGCCGCAGCACGCGGAACGACTCGCGGAAGACGGCTGCCTTGTCCGGCGAGAGGTTGATGACGCAGTTGCTGATGATGATGTCCACCGCGCCGCTCTCGACGGGCATGGCCTCCATCTCCCCCTTGCGGAACTCCACCTGGGCGAGGCCCAGCTTCCGGCGGTTCTCCTCGGCCTTCTGGAGCATGGCGTCGGTCATGTCGAGGCCGATGACGCGGCCCTGGGGGCCCACCTCCTGGGCGGCCAGGAAGCAGTCCAGCCCGCCCCCCGAGCCCAGGTCGAGGACGGTCTCCCCCGCCTTCGGCCGGGCGTGGGCGAGGGGGTTGCCGCAGCCCGCGTTCGACTCCAGGACCGCGGCGGGGATGGCGCCCACCCGCTCAGGGGCGTAACCGATGCGCCCGATGCTGACCGCCCCCGTGTCCATCGGGGCGCCGCAGCTGGGGCCGCAGCAGGAGGCGCCCTGGGCCACTTGGGTGTAGGTGGCCCGGACGGCCGATTTGATCTCGTCGGGGGACTTCGTCGTCATGGCGGTGCTCCTTGGCTTGGTGA
>Ga0156093_1118_pt3 | contig 18893 bp, 16 predicted proteins | sample RifCSPlowO2_02_FD_107746 | JGI IMG/M metagenome (GOLD analysis project Ga0156093, IMG submission 107746) | Candidatus Tectomicrobia bacterium RIFCSPLOWO2_02_FULL_70_19 | reverse complement strand
CCCGGGCGGGATTCCCCGCTCCCCGCTTGAGCGGACGGGGAGGGGAGCGAGGCCCTCGCGCAGGCACCGCATGAGGGTCTCATTCTGATATCCCCCTCCTCCCACCAGGAGCTCCGCGGGGGGCGCCCCGGGGGGGAAGTGGTTCCGCACGGCGTGCAGGACGCACTCGGCCGAGAAGGCGGTCAGGGTGGCCAGCTCGTCCTCGGGCGGGGCACCGCGCTCCCGCAGGGGAGCGAGGGCGCGCTCGAGGAAGGCCGCGCCGAAGCTCTCCCGCCCGGTGCTCTTGGGGGGCGGGAGCTGGAGGAAGGGGTGGCGCAGCAAGGCGTCCAGCGCGCCCTCGTCCACCCGTCCCCGGGCGGCGAGCCGGCCTCCCCGGTCGAAGCGCTCGGCCCCCTCCGTCCGCCGCTCCACCCAGGCGTCGATCGCCAGGTTGGCGGGCCCGCAGTCGAAGCCGAAGAGCCCCTTCCTCCCCGCCGGGGGGATGTAGGTGAGGTTCGAGATGCCGCCCAGGTTGAGGAAGGCCACGGGCGCGTCCGGCCGCTCGAAGAGGAAGCGGTGGGCCCAGGGGGCGAGGGGGGCGCCCGAGCCCCCGGCGGCCACGTCGCGCGCGCGGAAGTCCGAGACCACGGTCAGCCCCGTGCGCTCGGCGATGACGGCCGCGTCGCCCAGCTGGAGGGTGGAAGGAAGGAGCGGGCCGTCCGCGCCCTCGCCGCCCGCGGGGAGGTGGCGCACGGTCTGGCCGTGGCTCCCGATGAAGCCCACCTGGCCGGCGGCGGCGCCCGCCCCCGCGAGGAGGCCGAGCGCGGCCTGGGCGAAGGCCTCCCCCACCTCGCGGTGGAGGGAGCAGATCTCGGCGGTGGCCGCCCCCGGCTCCCCCGCCGCGCGGAGCACCCGCCCGCGCAGCCGGGCCGGGTAGGGGAAGGAGCGGAAGTCGAGGAGGTCGGCCTTTCCCCCGGCGATGCGCACCAGGGCGGCGTCCACGCCGTCGGCCGAGGTCCCCGACATGAGGCCCACGGCCTGGATGGGCGGGGGGGCTTCCCTCATGAGGGGGCGCCGGGCGGGCGCGGCGGCCTGGCGGGGGCGCCGTAGATGCGGCGGTACTCGGCGTAGTAGGCGAGGACGCGCTTCACGTAGTTGCGGGTCTCCTCGTAGGGGATGCGCTCGACGAAGGCGGCCAAGGGCTCGTCCCCCCGCCTCTCCCACCAGCGCTTCACGGCGGTGCGTCCCGCGTTGTAGCTCGCGATGGCGGGGATGAGCGCCCCCCCGAACTCCTTGACGAGCCCCGCGAGGTGGAAGGAGCCCAGCCGCACGTTCAGCTCGGGGTCGAAGAGCTGGGCCTCGGAGTCGAGGCGGACCTTGGCCCGCCGGGCGAGGCTGCGCCCGGTCCCCGGCATGAGCTGCATGAGGCCCATGGCCCCCGCCGGGGAGAAGGCGTTGGGGTCGAAGGAGCTCTCGGCCTTGATGATGGCGTTGACGAGGAGCGGGTCCGCGCCGGCCGGCTGGCCGAGCTTCGCCCGGAGGGGGAAGACGGCCTTCCAGAACTCGGCGGGGAGGTCGGCCCCCCCCGCCCGGATCGCGCTCCCGAACTGCCCGTGGAGGATGGCGGTGGCGCGGTCGTGGAGGCCCCGGCGCGAGAAGGCCAGGGCCGCGCGGTAGCGGAAGAAGGGCGAGCTCCCCAGCCGCTCGAACTCCTCCCCCGCCAGGTGGCCGAGCCCCATCGAGGCGAGCAGCTCCGCCGCCCGCCAGTGGCCGAGCGCCCCAGCCTCGAGCGGCTGGCGGGGCGGGGAGGTCCAGGCCTGGAAGCCGGCCTCGGGCGCGGGGAGGGGCCAGGCCGCCTCCATCAAGCCCTCCCGCCCCAGGCGGGCCAGGGCCTCGGCGGCGAGCTGGCCGTAGTACTGGTGTCGGTAGGCCTGCGCGCCGCCGCGGTAGAAGCGGGCGGCCCGGTCGCGCTCGCCCAGGCGCTCGGCCGCCACGCCCGACCAGTAGAGGGCCGAGGGGACGAGCGGATGGCCGGGGTAGCGGCGGGCGAGGTCCTGGAAGCCCTCCAGGGCGGGCGCGTCCTCGCGGTCCCGGAGGCGGATCCAGGCGACCTGCCACAGGGCCTTGGGCGCAAGCGGGGAGGAGGGGTGCTCGCGGAGGAGCTGCGCGTAGTAGCGTGTGGCCTCGGCGTGGTCGCCGTCGTCCTCGTGGACCCTGGCGAGGAGGTTCAGGGCGCGGGCGGCCCAGGCGGTTCCCGCGCTCTCCTTGAGGAGGGTCTTGGCCTCCTCCTCGAAGGCGGGCTTGTCGTCCGCCCGCAGGTGGTTCCGCAGGAGGTGGTAGCGGGCCTCGGCCCGGTTGGCCGAGCCGGCCGGCCACTGGAGCAGCGACTCCTCGAGCGCCGCGCGGGCCTCGGGGGTGCGGCGGAGGTAGAAGAGGGCGATGGCCGAGTGGTGCCGCAGGAGCAGGCGGTAGGGGGAGCCCGGGAAGCCCCGGTCGAGCTCGCGGTAGGCCGCGAGGGCCTCGCGGTGGCGGTGGAGCTGCTGGAGGCGGCGGGCGCGCAGGTAGTGGTCCGAGGCCTGGAGCGGGGGCACCGGGGGCCGGGCCATGGGAGCGAGGGCGCCGGCGCGCGCGAGGGCCTTCTCCGCCAGGGGGCTCTCGGGGTGATCGAGCCAGAGGCGCCGCCAGGCGAGCGCCGCGTCCCCGTACTGGGCGCCCTGCTCCAGGGCCTCGGCGAGCAACTGGAGGAAGGCGTCCGTGCGGTCGTGGTTCGGGTAGAGGCGGAGCAGGCCGCGCACCCAGCGTGCGGCCTCGGCGGGGTTCGCCTGCCGCAGCGCGATGCGGGCCAGGGTCTCGTGGGCCTGGGGGGCGTGGGGGTTTCCCGGGTCGGTCTTCAGAAGCTCCTGGAGAGCCTGCTTCGCGGTCTCGTCGTCCTTGAGCTTCTCGGCCGCGAGGGCCAGGAAGTGGAGGGCGTGGCTCTTGAGGTCCGGGGCCTTGCGGAGGGCCTCGCGGAGGCGCGGGACGGCCTCGCCGGGGCGGTTCGCCCGGAGATGGGCGTAGCCCGCGAGGAAGGCGCCCCGCCCGTCCGGGTCGCTTCCCAGCGTCTTCAGCGCGTTGAGCAGCGTCCGGGGATCGTCCCTCTCCGCGGCGGCGCGGACCGCCGGGGGCAGCGGGGAGACCCGGGGGGGCCGGAGGGGCTCCGGCGCGGGCTTGGCGGGCGCCGCGGCAGGTGGCGGAGCGGCGGCGAGGGCGGAGGACGCCGCCATGAGGAAACCCGCCAGCAGGAGAGCGGCGCGCGCGCGCCTCATCGCCCCCTCCGCTCGAACTCGGCCCGCACCCGGGAGCGGGCCTTCGCGTTCAGGAGGACGTCGGCCCCCGTCATGGCGAGGGCCTTGGCCCCCAGGAGGAGGGCCTTTCTTCCGGGCGCGCTCCCGGCCGCCCGGGCGAAGGCGGGGGTGTGGGCCGAGACCCCCTCCGGCACCATCCGGATCTGGGGATGGATGGTGGGGGCCGCCTGGCTCACGTTGCCCACGTCGGAGGAGCCCATGGCGAGAGGAGGCAGGGGGTCGGGCTCCCGCACCCCGAGGCGGCGGAGGTTCTCGCGAAAGAGGGAGGCGAGGGCGCGGTTCACCCGCATGGGGGCGTAGGAGACGGGGTTGCGCCAGATGCGCAGCCGCGCCCCCGCCGCCTGCGCGGCGCCACGGGCGCAGGCCTCCACCCGGACAAGGAGGGACTTCAGGCCCTCCGGGGTGGCGCTCCGCACGTAGAACCAGGCCGAGGCCCTGGCCGGGACGATGTTGGGGGCCTCGCCCCCCTCGGTGATGATGCCGTGCACTCGGTCCCCCGCGGGGATGTGCTGGCGCAGGGCGGCGACGGCCTGGAAGAGGGCCAGGACGCCGTCCAGGGCGTTCACTCCCTTCTCCGGAGAGGCCGAGGCGTGGGCGGCCCGGCCGGTGAAGTGGAAGCGCAACTCGGCCAGGGCCAGGAAGCTCACCTCGGCCCGGGTCTCCCCCGAGGGGTGGAACATCATGACGGCGTCGAGCCCCCGGAAAAGCCCCCGCCGGGCGAGGAGGACTTTCCCCCCGCCCGCCTCCTCGGCGGGGGTGCCGGTGACCACCACGGCTCCCGCCTCGGGCCCCACGGCCCGGGCCAGGGCGGCCCCCGCCCCCGCGCTCGCCACCCCGATGACGTTGTGGCCGCAGGCGTGGCCGAGGCCCGGGAGGGCGTCGTACTCGGAGAGAAAGTTGACAGCGGGCCGCCCCCGCCCGGCCGCGCGGCGGGCCTGGAAGGCGGTCGGGAGGCGGCCCACCCCCCGGCGGACCTCGAAGCCCTGGCCCTCCAGGAAGGCGCAGAGGCGGCGGCAGGCGCGGCGCTCCCGCATGCTCGGCTCGGGGTCGCGGTGGATTTCGAGGGAGAGCGACCAGAGGGCGCCGGCGAGCGCGTCGACGGACTCGATGGCGGCCTTCTTTGCGCGCTCCAAGGGGTTCACGCGCAACCTCCGGCGGCGGGCGTGCGGGGATTATGGCCAGGGCCGAGAATTCATGTCAATGATTCCTGAAAAGCCTCTGTATTGACTGCCCTTGGCAAAAGCGCGATACTTGGCTGCCCGCCTGGCGTGGAGGATCCCTTTGGTGGTTCTTTTTCCCCTTGTGGCCGTCACCGCTGACCCGACGCCGCTCATGGCCCACGCCGAGATCAACTTGTGGAGCCTGGCGTTCCGCTCGAGCGGGGTGGTGTTCTTCGTCCTGGTCCTGCTGATCGGCTTCTCGCTCTCCTCGTGGGCGATCATCATCTGGAAGTTCCTCGAGCTGCGGCGCGCGAAGCAGCGCTCGGACGATTTCCTCGACCTGTTCTGGAAGGCGAAGCGGCTCGACCACCTCTACAGCGAGGCGGGCGAGTACGCGGACAGCCCCGTGGGGCAGGTCTTCGCGGCGGGCTACCAGGAAGTGGAGCAGGTGCTCAAGGCGCGCTCCTCCAAGGGCGGGATGGAGGAGGCCTCCGTCCTCACCACCACGGAGACGGCCGGCGTGGAGACCGTCGAGCGCGCCCTGCGCCGCGCGGCCAACCAGGAGGTGGGCAAGCTGGAGCGGCTGCTGACCTTCCTCGCCACGACGGCGAGCTCGACCCCCTTTATCGGGCTCTTCGGCACGGTGTGGGGCATCATGAACTCCTTCCGCGAGATCGGCGCGCGCGGGTCGGCCGGCCTGGCGGTGGTCGCGCCCGGCATCAGCGAGGCCCTCATCGCCACCGCGGTGGGGCTGGCGGCGGCCATCCCGGCGGTCATCGCCTACAACCACTACCAGAGCCGCGTGAAGGTCATCTCCGGCGACATCGAGAACTTCACCGCCGACTTCCTCAACCTCGTGGGCCGCCACTTCATGCGCATGTAGGGGGAGGGCGGCGCCATGGCGGTCAAGATCACGCGCGCGAGCGCGATGTCCGAGATCAACGTCACGCCCCTCGTGGACGTGATGCTGGTGCTTCTGGTGATCTTCATGGTCACCGCTCCCCTCCTCGAGACGCAGAACCAGGCCGTGACCGTGGACCTCCCCAAGGTGGCGGCCGAGCGCTCCCGCGTCGCGGAGGACGCCGTGGTCGTCACCGTGGACCGCAGCCAGAAGGTCTACCTGAACGACCACCTCCACGAGCTGGCTGAGCTGCGTCCCAAGCTCGACGCGCTCTTCAAGGCCCGGGCGAACAAGGAGATTTTCCTCCGGGCGGATCAGTCCGTCCCCTACGGGCGCGTGGTGGAGACGATGGCCGTCATCCGCGCGGCCGGGATCACCAAGCTCAACATGGTGACCGACCCCCTCGAATCCGGCGGCGGAAGCCGGCGCTGAGGCTGGGATGAGCACGCCGCACCCTTCGCTCCCCACCGGCGGGAAAGCGCGCCTCGCGGCGCTCGCGGAGGCCCCCGCGGCCCCCTCCCACGCCATGCCCCTGCCTCCCCTCGCCCGGGACCCGCGCTTCCGCCGCGCCTGGGCCGGCTCGGTGGCGCTCCACCTGATCCTCTTCGGCTGGGCCCTCTACCCCTCCGAGACCAAGGCCCGCTTCTACGGCAGCGGAACCGCCGTCAGCCTCGTCGGGGCGGATCAGATCCCGGGCGGCTCCCAGAAGGGAAAGTCCGGCGACCGCCCCGAGGCCCTGCGGAAGACGAAGCCCCCCGAGAAGCCTCCCGCGAAGAAGGAAGCGGGCCCCAGCAAGGAGGAGATCGATAACATCCGCCGCATCAGGCAGGTCCAGGCGGAGAAGGAGCGCGGGGAGAAGGCCGAGAGGGATCGCAAGGAGCGCGAGCGGCAGGCGCGGCTCAAGGAGATCCGCGAGCGCCGCGCGCGCGAGGAGAGCTGGCGCCGGGAGTACGAGGCGAGGCGCAAGAAGGAGGCCCCGAAGCCGGCCCAGACGGCCCGCGTCCAGACCCCGCCCCCGGTGGGCCACCCGGGCGAGGGCGGAGGCGATGGCCAGGGCGGCGGCAGCATCGGCGGGGGCGGCGGCGGGGTCGCGCGCACCGAGCTGGAGCGCTACTATGGGCTGCTGGGCGAGCGGGTGCGGAACTTCTGGACGGTCCCCCTCAACCTGACCGAGCTGGAGAAGCTGAGCACGACCGTGGCCGTGGACGTCGCCCGCGATGGGACCGTCCGCGGCCTGAAGATCGAAAGGGCGAGCGGCAACAAGATTTACGACGAGGCCGCCCTTCGGGCGGTGGAGCGGGCCGCGAGCCCCTCGCTCCCCCCGCCGCCCAACTCCGTGAAAGAGACTTGGCTCGCGCTGGGCTTCCGCTTCTGCGGGGCGAGCTTTTGCCGCTGACCTCCGGGGATGAATGACGTGATCGCGAATCGGGCGCGCGCGCGCCCGCTGCGGCGGGCGCTGGGGTGGGTTCCGGCATTTCTCATCGCGGCGGTCCTGGGGGGGCCGGCGCCCGGGGCCTGGGCGGCCCGGACCTTCATCGACATCTACTCCCCCGGCGCGCGCAAGATCCGCCTCGCCATCCCGGAGCTGCGGCCGCTGGAGGGGCGCCGCGACCCGGTCGGCCTCCAGATCGCCCAGGTGGTCCAGGAGGACCTCGCCCGGACCGGCCTCTTCTTCGTCCAGGACCGCAAGAGCTACCCGGAGAACCCGCTCCAGGCGGGCATCCGGCTCGAGGAGCAGAAGTTCCCCGAGTGGCTGAACGTGGTGAAGGTGGAGGCCCTCATCAAGGGGGGCTACACCTTGAGCGGGGACTCCATCGTGGCGGAGATGTTCCTCTACGACACCGCGCGGTCGGCGCAGGAGCTCGGCAAGCGCTACCAGTACCCGCGCTCGAGCTGGCGCCTGATGGCCCACCGCTTCGCCAACGCGGTGCTGGAGCGGTTCACCGGGGAGAAGGGGGTCTTCGACACCCAGATCGCCTTCGTCTCGCGCCGCTCCGCCACCGAGCGGGGCGAGATCTACATCATGGACTGGGACGGCGCCGACCTCCGCCGGGTCACCCGCAACGGCATGGGGAACAACGCCCCCTCCTGGTCCCCCGACGGCCGGTGGCTGGCCTACTCCTCCTTCAAGTCCAACCCGCCGGGGGTGTTCCTGCTCCCCACCAACGGGGGGCGCGAGTTCCGGGTGAGCGCGGCGAACGCCCAGGGGATCGGCGGGAGCTTCTCCCCGGATAGCCGCCTCTTCGCCTATTCCGAGCAGATCGGCCGCACCTACCAGCTCATGGTCTACGACATGGCCACCCGGGCGAAGTCCCGCCTCACCCGCAGCTTCGGGATCGACGTCTCGCCCTCGTTCTCCCCCGACGGGAAGAAGATCACCTTCACCTCGGGGCGCTCGGGCGGGCCGCAGATCTACGTGATGGGAGCGGACGGGAGCGACCCCCGCCGCATCAGCTTCCAGGGCACCTACAACACCGAGCCCCGGTGGAGCCCCCGGGGGGACCGCATCGCGTACTCGACCCGGGTGACCGATAACGTTTCCATCGATATCGTGACGGTCAACCCGGACGGGTCGGACCTGCGCCGGCTGACCGGCGGCCAGGGGAAGAACGAAACCCCCAGCTGGTCGCCCGACGGGAAGCACCTGGTCTTCTCCTCGGACCGCACCGGGCGCAAGGAGATCTACGTCATGACCGCCGCCGGGACCGAGCTCAAGCGCCTCCAGCTGGGGCAAGAGCCGGCCTGGTCGCCCGCCCTGCAATAGGGGGCGGAAAGTGTGATGCAGGCCAAAAATTTTCTTAAAACTCCCCTTGCTCCAATCGGAGAGGGGATTTATACTTGATAGCTGTTTGAATTTCGGGCGCCAGGGATGCCCCGCGGGCGCCAAAGAGCAATTAAGGGGGTCAATGTAACCTCCTGTATTTTTATGTTTTACGCGCCGACCGAGCGCCTTTTCGGGATTCGAGGAGGATGTCTGAATGTTCCGAGCGGGGAGTTGGAAGCGGTTGGGAATGGCCATGTTGGGGGTGGCGGTGCTGGTGGCCACGGCCGGTTGCGCCCAGCAGGCTGTCAAGAGCGATGAAGCGGTCTCCTCCGCGCCCGGCGCTCGCAGTGGTGGAATGAGTCCCGGCAGCATGACCGAGGCCGAGCGCCAGCGCCGCCGGGCCGCCTTCAGGTCGGGAATGGCGGACTTCGAGAACGCCCTCGTCTATTTCGACTTCGACAAGTCGGCCGTCCGGCCCGACATGCGGCCCGTCCTGGATGCGAAGGCGAAGTTCCTACTCGATAACCCGACCGTCAAGATCCAGGTCGAGGGCCACTGCGACGAGCGCGGCACCGTGCAGTACAACGTCGCTCTCGGGCATCGCCGGTCTCAGTCTGCGAAGGACTACCTGGTTTCCCTGGGAGTGGATGCCTCCCGGATCGACACGGTCAGCTACGGCAAGGAGCGCCCCGTGGATCCGCGCCACAACGAGCTGGCGTGGTCCAAGAACCGCCGCGGCAAGTTCAACGTGACGGGCGGAATCCCGGCGGGGATGAATTAAGCGCCCGCCCGAATTGCCCCGAAGAAGGACTCCTCGGCGGGCGAGTTCCCGCCGAGGAGTTTTGTTTATGCGCATGAACGGCACTTCCATCCTGGCCCGCTCCGCCCCCTGGGCCGCCGCAGCCCTCGTGGCGGCGGGGTGCGCGGGCGCCGGTCCCTCCAGCGAGGGGGTCCTCGGGCGGGGGTTCGATCCCGCCCCCCCCGCCGTCTCCTCCCCGTCCGCCTCCCCGGGCGGGGTGGGCGAGGTCCGCCAGAGCGTCCTCGGGCTCCGCCGCGGCCTCTCGAACCAGGAGGAGCGGATCGAGGAGTCCCGCAAGGCCATCCAGGGCCTGGTGGACGGCATCGAGCGCAACAGCCGCAACACCGAGGCCGCCCTCAAGAAGCTGGGCCTGCAGTTCGAGGAGGTGCGCGGGCGGATCGAGTCCCTGGAGAACGAGGTCACCCTGCTGCGCCAGGGCCGCACCGGCGCCCCCGCCCCGGGCGCACCGGCGGCCCCCGGAGCCCCTCCCGCCCCCGGGAGCCCTCCGGCGGCGGGAGCCGAAGCGCCGGCCGGAGCTCCCGCGCCGGGCGCCCCGCCTGCTGCGGCGCCTCCGGCCGCGGGGAGCCCCCCGGCGGCCGGGACGCCCGCCCCCCCGGTTCCGCCCCAGGCGGCCTCCCTCCCCCGGCTGCCCGAGGCCCCCGCGGTCCCCCCGGCGGCCCCCGCGCCCAAGCCGCCCGACCCGGAGGAGGAGTTCAACCAGTCCCTCAAGGTGATCCAGGAGGAGAAGAGCTACCCCAGGGGGCGGGCCCTGCTGAGCGCCTTCATCGCCAAGTTCCCCGCCCACGAGCTGGCCGACGACGCCCAGTACTGGATCGGCCAGACCTACTTCGAGGAGCGGAACTACGAGCGGGCCATCCTCGCCTTCAACAAGGTGCAGGTGGACTACGCGAACGGCGACAAGGCGCCCGAAGCCCTCCTCCAGGAGGGGATGTCCTTCCTCAGCCTGGGGGACAAGGCGAGCGCGCGCGAGCTCCTGATGCGGCTCCAGCAGAAGTACCCCAACTCCGAGGCGGCCAGGACGGCCGAAGAGCGCCTGAAGTCCATGCAATGAAGGACGGGCCCCGCCCTCAGCCGCCCCGCGGACGCCCATGAGCAAAGCCATAGTTCCGCGAAAAGCTAAGGAAAGAGTCAAAGAGCTAACGGAAACACTTCGTCGATACAGCTATCATTACTATATTTTGGGCAATTCAATTGCGACAGATGCAGAATATGATCGGTTGCTCAGAGAATTAAAAGACTGGGAAAAAAAGTATCCAAGCCTACGCACTCGTAACTCTCCTACCCAAAGAGTAGGCGCTCCTCCTGTCGACGAATTTCCTCCATTTGATCACGACCCGCCGATGCTGAGCCTGGACAATGCGTTTAGCTATGAAGAGTTGAACGATTTTGAAGAAAGAATAAAGAGATTCCTAACACAGAAGGCCAAATCGACGCCTGGAAGAATCGACTATACGGCCGAGCCAAAACTGGATGGTTTGGCGATTGAAATTATTTACCGTGAGGGGAAATTCGAAAAGGGCGGTACCAGGGGTGACGGAACAGTGGGAGAAGACGTTTCGTATAATTTACTGAGAATCGATGCGATTCCAGAGAAATTAAAAAGGTCTCCGAATGACCCGAAACCACCAAGACTATTGGCGGTGCGCGGCGAGGTGTTTATGGAAGTTGATGAATTTAAAAAACTAAATCGCGAGAGACTGAATACGGGAGAACCCCTATTTGCTAATCCCAGGAATGCCGCGGTGGGCTCGTTACGACAACAGAGTTCACGGATCACATTGTATCGACCGTTGAAAGTTTATTTTTATGGGGTAGGAAAGATCGAAGGGTATTCATTCAAGAGCCAATCCCAGTTGCTCAAGACCCTTCCCAAATGGGGACTTCCAGTCAATAACAAATTCTCGATATGCAAGGATTTGAAGGAGATTTTCTCTTATTGTGACTCTCTCCTTCAAAATAGGGAAGAGTCTCCTTATGAACAAGATGGTGTCGTAATTAAAGTTGATTCGTTCGATCTGCAAAACAAACTGGGTTCTACTTCGCGCGCGCCTCGTTGGGCTATCGCCTATAAATTTCCTGCCACGCAAGAAACTACAGTGGTCGAGGATATCATTTTTCAGGTAGGCCGAACGGGAGCGATTACACCCGTAGCGATCCTAAAACCTGTGCGTGTGGGTGGGGTAGAAGTATCCCGGGCGACTCTTCATAACGAAGCCGAGATGAAGCGCAAGGATGTTCATAAGAAGGACACGGTGGTTATTCGCCGCGCGGGTGATGTGATCCCTGAAGTAGTAGCAGTAATCAAGGAAAATCGACCTGAGGACGCGCAGGTCGTTGAGATGCCAACGGAATGCCCGGAATGCAGGACGCAGCTGGTTCGTCTCGATGGAGAAGTGGTGCTGCGCTGCCTAAACCCTGCGTGCCCTGCCGTGGTGAAAGAGAGCTTACGCCACTTCGCTTCGCGCAACGCGATGGACATCGACGGCCTGGGCGAGAAGCTCGTGAATCAGTTAGTGGACCAGGAACTTGTGCGCGAGCCTGCGGACCTTTTTAAACTTACAGTTGAAAAACTTGCACCGCTTGATCGTATGGGCGAAAAGTCAGCAAAGAATTTAGTAGAAGCTCTCGAATGTGCAAAAACACCTACCCTGGGTCGATTTATCTATGCCTTGGGAATTCGACATGTGGGTGAGCATACGGCCCAGCTTCTTGCTGAACAAATAAGCCATTGGGCTGAATTTGACCATGCTCAGACGAAAATGACCGGGAAAGAAGGCGGAGGATCTAGGGAACCTGACACTGTGCAATTAAGCTTTCTGATGGATGACAAGCAGCGAGATCAGCAAAGTCATCAATTTGATTCCCTGGGTATTCTCAAACCGCTTGCTTTGGCAGGCAAGGACAAATTGCAGGAAATCCGCGAAGTGGGCCCGCAAGTGGCGGAAAGTATCGTTACATTTTTTTCCGTGGATCGCTCGCGGCAGATGGTGGAGAACCTTTTTGCCGTGGAAGTTCGACCCAAGGTCTCTTCCCTTGCGCCTACCACCGAGGCTGCCCCCTTCGCGGGCAAGACCTTCGTGCTGACGGGCGCGCTCGCCTCCCGCACGCGGGATGAGGCGAAGCGGGCCATCGAGGCGCTGGGCGGGCGGGTGAGCGTCTCGGTGAGCAAGAAGACGGACTACGTCGTCGCGGGCGCGGACCCAGGCTCGAAGCTCGCCCAGGCGGAAAAGCTCGGGGTGCGCGTGCTCGGCGAGGAGGAGTTCGGCCGCGCCCTCGGCGGGAAAACGCTTCCTTGACGGGGCGGCGGCGCTTCCCTATGATCGCGCGTGACATGCCCGGCTTATCCGAGAAGTTCCGTCGCCGATTCCTTCTTCCTCATCGCTGGGACTGCAAGTGAGCAAAGTGCGAAAGGCCGTGTTTCCCGTCGCCGGGCTGGGGACCCGCTTCCTGCCGGCCACCAAGGTGATCCCGAAGGAGATGCTCCCCATCGTGGACATCCCGCAGATCCAGATCGGGGTGCAGGAGGCCCTGGACGCGGGGATCGACGAGATCATCTTCATCACCGGGCGGGGCAAGGTCTCCATGGTGGACCACTTCGACGTGGCCTTCGAGCTGGAGGACCACCTGCGCAAGCGGGGGCAGGAGAGCCAGCTCGCCATCGTGCAGGAGATCTCGCGCAAGGCGCACATCTCCTCCATCCGCCAGAAGGTGCCGGGCGGCCTGGGCCACGCCGTGCTCTGCGCGAAGGACCTTGTGGGGGAGGAGCCCTTCGCCGTCATCCTGAGCGACGACCTCATCCGCTGCGAGGTCCCCGCCATCGGCCAGCTCGCCCGGGTCTACGAGAGGCACCCGGGCGCGGTGCTCGCGGCCATGAAGGTGCCCAAGGACCAGATCTCCAAGTACGGCGTCGTCATCCCGGACGGCAAGCCCTCACCCGGCCCGCGCCTGACCTCCCTCAAGGGGATGGTGGAGAAGCCCCCCGCCGACAAGGCCCCCTCCGACCTGGCCATCATCGGGCGCTACATCCTGCCCCCCGGGACCTTCGAGGCCCTGGAGCGCACCCCGCCGGACGCCAAGGGAGAGCTCCAGCTCACCGACGGCATCCGGTTCCTGCTCGGGAGCCAGCCCGTGTACGCCTACGAGTTCGAGGGCAAGCGCTACGACGCGGGCGACAAGCTGGGATTTCTCCAGGCCACGGTGGAGTTCGCCCTCGCCCGCGAGGACCTGGGCCCCTCCTTCCGCGCCTATCTGAGGAGCCTCTCCCTTTGATCGCCGACCCAGGCCCTCCGGAGCCCGAACCCCCGGCACCGCGCCTTCGCCCGCCGGAGGGCGCTGCGGGGCGGGCGCCGTCCCGCCCCGGAGGGGGGTGAGGCATGGAAGGCCCCCTCCTCTTCCGTTTCTCGCTCATCTGCGTCCTGCTCCTGTTCTCGGCCGCCTTCTCGGCGAGCGAGACGGCGTTTTTCTCCCTGGCGCGCCTGCGGGTGCAGACGCTTCGCAAGGAGGGGGGCCTCGGGCGGCGCATCGCGGATCTCCTGGACCGCCCCCGCCGCCTCATCACCTCGGTCCTGATCGGGAACGAGATGGTGAACATCGGCGCCTCGGCGCTCTTCACGGGGGGTCTCGTCCTCCTCCTCGGGGAGCAGCGCTCCTGGCTCGCCCCCATCCTGATGACCCCCATCCTGATGGTCTTCGGCGAGATCACCCCCAAGTCGATCGCCGCCCGCTTCCCCGAGTTCTTCGCCCGCCTCCTCGTCATCCCGATCGCGCTCTTCGCCCGGGCGATCTCCCCGCTGCGGTGGGTCTTCCTCCAGGTGTCGAACGGGGTCCTCCGCCTGGCGGGCGCCCCGCCGAGGGCCCGGGGGAACCTCCTGACCGAGGGCGAGTTCCTCCACCTGGTGGACGCGGGCCACGCCGGCGGGGTGCTCGACGCCACCGAGCGCACCTACATCCGCAACGTCTTCGAGTTCCACGACCTGACGGCCCGCGAGGTCGCCGTGCGCCGGACGGAGATGGTGTGCTGGGAGGCGGACCTCCCCCTGGCCGAGGTGATCGGGAAGGTCCGCGGCGCCCCGCACTCGCGCATCCCCATCTACCGAGGGGACCGCGACAACATCGTGGGCATCCTCTACGTCAAGGATTTCCTCCGCCAGGCGGGGAGGCGGGACGCCGGCCCCGGGGAGCGCCTCTCGCCCCAGCTGCTCCGCGCCCCCCTCTACGTCCCCTCGGGGATGAAGCTGGACGCCCTCTTCCGCCTCTTCCGCCAGCGGCGCACTCACATGGCCATCGTGCTGGACGAGTTCGGCGGGGTGGAGGGCCTGGTGACGATGAAGGACCTGCTGGAGGAGATCTTCGGCGAGATCCGCGACGAGTTCGACGCCGCCTCGGAGGAGTGGATCCAGCTCCAGGCGGACGGTTCCTACCTCTGCCGGGCCCGGGTCACGCTGGACGACTTCGCCGAGGCGACCGGCTGGCGGGTGGCTGAGCACCCCGAGGCCCAGACCCTGGGCGGGGTGGTGTTCACCGTGCTGGGCCGGGTGCCCCGGGCGGGGGAGCGGGCGAGCTGGGACGGGGTGGAGTTCATGGTGGTCGAGGCGCGGCCCACGGGGGCCGTGAAGATCCGCGCCCGCCGGGCGGAGGAGGGCAGCTGATGCCGCTCTCGACCGCCATCCTCGCCGGGCTCCTCCTCCTCCTCGCCGAGGCCTTCTTCGCGGGGGCGGAGATCGCCATCGTCTCGGCCGACCGCACCCGCCTGCACACCCTCGCCGGGGAGGGCCACCGGGGGGCGCGGATCGCCCTCGACCTGCTCGAGAGCCCCGAGTGGCTCATGGGCACCATCCTCACCTGCCACAACGCCTGCTTCGTGACCAACGTGACCATCGCCACCCTGGCCGCCATCGAGATCGCGGGCCCCCGCTTCGGCGAGCTGCTCTCGGTCGCGGCCGTCATCCCTTGCCTCGTCGTCTTCGGGGAGATCGTCCCGAAGAGCTACTGCCAGGACCACGCCGACGCCGTCGCCCTCCGGGTCGCCCCGGTCATCTGGGGGGCGCGCCTGCTGGTCTACCCCGCGGTGTGGGCCTTGAGCCGCCTCATCACGGCGGTGGTGGGCCTGCACGGCGGGGGGGAGGCCCGCACCCCCTTCGTCACCCGCCACGAGCTGGAGGTGCTGGTCGAGGAGCCCAGCGAGGGGGACGTCCAGCCGGTCGAGCGGGAGATGATCGGCCGCATCTTCACCTTCGGGGACCTGGACGTGACGGACGTGATGGTGCCCCTGGTGGACCTCTCGGCCGTGGGCGAGGACGGCACGGTCGAGGAGGTCATCGAGCGGATCGAGAAGGACGGCCACTCCCACATCCCCGTCTACCGGGAGGAGATCCACCACATCGTGGGCGTGGTGCACGCGCGGGACATCCTCGCCCTGGGCCCCGAGGCCGGGGGGCCACTCCTCACCAAGCCCGGGCTCGTCCGGGAGGCCTACTACATCCCCGAGACCAAGCCGGCGGACGACCTCCTCTCTGACCTCCAGCGGGAGAAGCACGAGCTTGCCGTCGTGGTGGACGAGTACGGGGGCTGCGTCGGGATGGTGACGGTCGAGGACCTGGTCGAAGAGATCGTCGGCGAGATCAGCGACGAGTACGACGTGGACGAGGTTCGCCTCTTCCGGAAGGTGGGCGAGCGCAAGTACGTCGTGGACGCCCGGATGGAGGTCGAGGCGGTGCGGGAGGAGCTCGCCGTCCCCGTGCCCGACGGGGAGTACAACACCCTCGCGGGCTTCCTCCTCGACCGCTTCGGCCGCATCCCCAAGGCGGGCGAGCAGATCGCCGCCGAGGGCTGGGTCTTCACCATCGAGGCGGCCACCGAGCGCCAGATCGAGAGCGTCCGGCTCGAGCTCCTGCCCCAGGCGGCGGACTCCCCGGGGCTCGAGGACCCGGCGTGAATCCGTAGGGTCGAATCTTGCATTTGCAGGATGGAGGGCGAACACGAGGTTCGCTCCTACGGGCGCCTGTCCGGAGCCTGTAGTCCCCCGCCCTCAGCCCACCGGCTCCGGGGGCTTCACCCCGGTGTCCGCGCCCAGCCGCCTCAGCGTCTCCCACTGGGAGAGCTCGTAGGGGATGCCGTTCTTCTCGGCGTCGGCCTTGTGGCGGGCCTCCCGCTCCCCGGGCATGAGCATCTCCGGCCCCCCGTAGGTGCGGATGTCGGCCACCGCCTCGGCCAGGCGCTTGCGCGCGTCCTGCTCTGGGAAGAGCAGGTCGATCCGCCAGGCCTCGAAGGTCTGGGCCACCCGGCAGTGGGGGGTCTCCCGCATAGTGGGCACCCGCCGGGTCGAGCCCCCGCCGATCACCCCGTCCAGGTCCACCAGCATGGCGAGCCCCGAGCCCTTGTAGCCGTAGCGCGCCCCCCCGAGGGCCCGGACCGATCCCTTGATGAGCTTCTCGTAGGTGACGACGCCCTCGAGGGGCTCCCCGCGCTCGTCCATCATGTAGTCGGCGGGCAGCGGCTCCCCCGCCCGGGCGTAGCGGATGGCCGGGCTCACCGCCCGCTGGGTGGTGGCCATGTCGAGGACGATCGCCTCCTCCCCGCAGGGGAAGCCCCAGGCGATGGGGTTGGTGCCGAGCCGGATGCGCTCGCCCCCGTAGGGCACGAGCCAGGAGCCCGCGGTGCAGGTGGCCCGGGCGGCCAGGCCGCGCGCGATGAGGGCCTCGGCGTAGACGCAGGCGGCCCCGAAGTGGTTGGCGTTGTAGACGTGCACCCGGCCCGCGCCGTACTTCTCCGCGAGGTCGCCCGCGAGCCGGGCGGCCTCCATGGCGGCGACGGGCCCCATGCCCCCGCGCCCGTCCATCGCCGCGGCGGCCCAGCCCTCGTGGTGGTGCAGCCCGGGCCGCGCGGCCGGGTCCACCGCCCCGGCGCGGGCGCGCTCGATGAGCTCGTGGAGCCCCGTCCCCCCGGCCACCCCGTGGCTGAAGATGCCCCGCAGGTCGGCGGCCACGAGGGCCTCGGCGGTGACGCGGGCCATGTCCCCCGGGGCCCCCAGGGTGCGGATGGCATCGGCGGTGAAGGCGGCCAGCGCGGCGGGGGGGACGCGGCGGGTCTCAGGCATGGGGCGCGGGGCTCTCCTCGGCGAAGGGGATGCGGACGGTGAAGGAGACGCCGCCCTCCTCCTCCAGGGCGGCCACGTCCATCCGGCCGCCGAGCATCTCGGCGGTGCGGTGGGCGCGGTAGAGGCTGAGGCCGGTGCCCTCGAGCTCCCCGGCCTCCTCGATGTCCTCCTCCAGCCATTCCAGGATGGAGGTGGGGCGGCTCTCGGGCAGCCGGGCCGTGCGGCACTCGGTGGAGAGGACGATCTCCTCCTCCTTCCGCGCGAGGCGGACGAGGATGGTCCCCCCCTGGGGCGAGAGGTGGATGGCGGCGTCCAGCAGGTCGTCCATGAGGAGGGAGAGGCGCTCCCGGTCCGCCAGGGCGCGCAGGGCGCCGGAGGGCAGCTCGGGCTGGATGCGGTAGCCGCGCAGCCGCCGGAGGCGGCGGCTGATGCGGTCGCTCACCATCGAGGAGAGGTCCACGCTCTCCCGGCGGAACTTCACGGCGCCGGACTCGATGCCGGAGGTGTCGATGAGGTTCCGGACCGTGCCGTTCAGCCGGTAGAGGGTTTCGGAGAGATCCCTCAACCCCTCCCGCAGCTTCCAGGGGTCGGGCTCCTCGGCCATCTCGTCCACCCGCTTGCGCAGCTCGTCGAAGGCCCCGCCCAGCTCCCGGCTCACGAGCTGGAGGAAGAGGGTCTTGAGGCGGCTGCTCTCGGCGGTGCGCTGGACCTGGGCGGCGAGGTCGCCGGGGGCGCCGCTGGCGGCCTGCTCCATGAGCTCGACCAGGGATTTGAGCCGGGAGTAGGCCCCTTCCCCCAGGCCGAGGGACTCGAGGCGGCGCAGGAGGTCCGAGTGCTCTTTGGTTTCCATCGCGCTTCCTCGGTCCGCGGGGAGAGGGGGGGAAAAGATGCGGCGATTCTGCGCGATCCGGCGGGGGCTGTCAAAAAGAGGGCCGGGGAGGGGATTATCCGGCCAGGGTGCCCTGCCGGTGCCGCTCGGCGGCCTCCAGGATCACCTGGGCCGTGCCCGGGGTCATGGGCTGGAGCTCGTGGAGGCTCTCCAGGGGGTGCCACATGGCCTCGGAGATGTCCCCCCCGGCGCGGAGGGTTCCGCCGGCGGGCCGGCATATGAAATCAATGAGTACATAGTGGTACCACACCCGGGACCAGGCGTCCCGGGTGACCCGGTCGAGGACGGCGCAGCGGCCGAGGACCTCGACCGAAAGTCCCGTCTCTTCCAGTACTTCCCGGCGGCAGCCCTCCTCGAGGGTCTCCCCCAGCTTGAGCGCCCCGCCCGGCACGCTCCACTCCCCTTGCCGGGGAGGGCGGCCCCGACGGACCACTAAAACCTCTGAATTCCTTAGGATAATCGCCCCCACCCCGACGATGGGGCGGAGCGGGTATTCGCGTCCCACGGGGGCTCCAGGAGGGGAAATTCCTTGAAAATAGGGCGTTGACAGGCTAGAAGTGCGAACCGTATCATTTTTCCGTATTTTTTGAAACCGAAACCCTTGCCCGAAGGAGAATTCACCGTGACCAAGAGCGACCTCGTTGCGGCGATGGCGACGATCGGGGAGATCCCCCGGGCGAAAGCCGAGCAGATGTTCAATGCCATGCTCGAGAGGGTCACCAACGCGCTCAAGTCCCGGGAACGGGTCGTCATTTCCGGCTTCGGCACCTTTTCGGTCCGGGAGTCGAAGGCCCGCACGGGGCGGAACCCCAAGACCGGGGAGACCATCCACATCGCGGCCAAGGCCGTCCCGAAGTTCACCCCGGGCAAGGAGTTGAAGAGCTCCATATCGGGCTCCTAGGTCCCGGCCGGCAACCCCTCTTCCCACCGTCCACGGCAGA
>Ga0156093_1016_pt8 | contig 19460 bp, 18 predicted proteins | sample RifCSPlowO2_02_FD_107746 | JGI IMG/M metagenome (GOLD analysis project Ga0156093, IMG submission 107746) | Candidatus Tectomicrobia bacterium RIFCSPLOWO2_02_FULL_70_19 | reverse complement strand
GATTTTCCTTACAGAGCAAGCAAAGGAGCCAAAATCCGACTTCTCCCGTCTTTGATTTAGCCAGTAAATTGACGTTCTAGATCAGGGCAAGGAAGGTGATTTGGTGAGGAAATCGGTGACGGGAAAAAGCGAAACCACCGCCCGGAGGAAACCTCCGGGCGGGGCCTAACCCAGCTGCTTGATGCGCTCGACGGGGCTGATGACGTCGGTGATGCGGATGCCGAACTTATCGCGGACCACCACCACCTCGCCCCGAGCCACGAGCTTGCCGTTCACGAGAATGTCGAGGGGCTCGCCCACCTGCTTGTTGAGCTCGATCACGGAGCCCTGGCCAATCTGGAGGAGGTCGTTGATGAGCATCTTCGTGCGGCCGAGCTCGACCACCACCTGGAGCGGGAGGTCCATGATGAGGTCGATGTTGATGGGGCCGGCCTCTCCGGCCGCTGGAGCGGCCAGCCCGCCGCCGCCCTCGCCCGTCCAGCCGGACTCGCCCTCCGCGGTCCCCACGGCGGCCATCGCGGCGCCCGGGTCCTCGATCGCCTGGCCCATGTCGCCCAGCTGGCTCAGGTCGCCAATGCCTTGCTCGAGTTCCTTGTCACCCGTCTCGTTCATGACGCCCTTCCCTCCGATTCTCCTGGGCGGGAGGACCCTGCCCCGCCCCGGGGGGCGGCGCCGGAGCCCAACGTCCGCGAATCAGCGCTGCTGGGCGGTATTCTCCAGCGGGCTGACGATGTCCGTGAGGCGGATGCCGAACTTGTCGTTGATGACGACGACCTCGCCCCGGGCCACCAGCTGGTCGTTGATGAAAATCTCGAGCGGCTCGCCGACCAGCTTGTCCATCTCCATCACCTGGTTGGAGGAGAGGCGGATGAGGTCCTTCACCAGGATGTTCGTGCGTGCCAACTCGACCGACACCCGCATGGGGATGTCGCGGATGAAGTCTAGCTCGGGCGGAATCTGCGGCCGCTGCTCCTCGATTTCCTCGAAGGAGCGGTCCTGCCGGTCCGCGTCGTCGTCCAGCACGCCCACATCCAGCCGGTCGTCCCTCGCCATTGCTCCGCCTCCCGCCCTCTAGCTCAGATGTTCGTGGGGGCCACGAGGGAGCTGACCTCGATAGCCGCCATCCCCTTGAGCGCCCCGGGATGGCCCCGGAACTTGACCACCCCTTCCACCATGATGTCGATCTCGTCGGTCTCCTCCGTCTCCAGAGGGATGATGTCGCCCGGCCGCAGCCGCACCAGGTCGCCCGCCTTGATCTTCGCCTTCCCGAGGGTGGAGACGAGATCCACCTCGGAGTCCATGATCCGCTCCTGGAGGCGGCTCAGCCAGACCTGGTCCACCTCGAGGCGGTCGGACTGGAAACCCGCGTGGAGCTTGGCCCGGATGGGCTCGATCATGGAGTACGGGATGCAGAAGGAGAGGTTCGCTTGCTGGTCCTCGATCTCCATCTCGAAGGTCACGACGACCACGAGGTCGCTCGGGGGCACGATGCCGGCGAACTGCGGGTTTACCTCGGAGCGCGAGTACTCGATGTTGAGCTCGTGCACCGGGCGCCAGGCCGTGCGCAGCTCCTCGAGGAGCTTCAGCACGATGCGCTTGATGATGTAGGTCTCGATGGGGGTGAAGTCGCGGCCCTCGACCTTGACCTGGGTGCGGGCCGTGCCCCCGAAGAGGACGTCGATGAGGGAGAAGACGAGCTTCGTCTCCAGCACCAGCAGGGCGAAGCCGCGCAGGGGCTCCATCTTGTAGATGTGGAGGCTCGTGGGCACGGGGAGGGTCTTGAGGAACTCGCCGAACTTGATCATGTCCGTGCTCACCAGGGCCACGTCCACCACCCGGCGGAGCATGGCGCTGATGGCGCTGCGGAACAGGCGGCTGAAGCGCTGGTGGATGATTTCCAGGGTGGGCATCCGGCCCCGGATGATGCGCTCCTGGCTGGTCAGGTCGTAGGGGACGACTCCCTCGCCGACCGCGGCCTCATCCCCGCCGGTGGTTTCGATCTCGCCCTCGGTCACGCCCTGAAGCAGCGCATCCACTTCCTCTTGGGACAGGATCTGGTTCATCGCTCCACCTCGCCCAACGCCCGGGCCGCCTACTGGACCACGAACTCCGTGAAGTAGATGCTCTTGATCTTCCCCACCTTCAGGATGGTGTTCATCCGGGCCGTCAGCTCCTCGCGGAGCACCTGCTTGCCGGCCCCTCCCTGCAGTTGCTGGAACGTCTTGCTGCTCAGGGCGAGGATGATCTGGTCCCTGATCTCGGGGACGCGCCCCTTGAACTCGGCCTCGCCCTCCTTCTTGTCGAGCTCGAGCTCGACGGTGACCTTCAGGTAGCGGCGGCCGCCCGGGTCCGCCAGGTTCACGATGAAGGGCGCGAGCGGGATGATGGGCCCTGCCATCGAAGCACCCCCCGCGCCCGGCGCCCCAGGCTTCTGCTCGCCCGCCTTGGCCGTCGCCGGGGCCGGGCTACGCAAGAAGAACCACCAGCCCGCGAACCCTCCCCCGCCCAGGACGACGACCGCGGCCACCGCGATGATGATCCACTTGAGCATGCCACCCTTCGATGGCTGCTCCCCGCCCTCTTGCTGTCCGCGTCCTTCCCCGCCCTCTTCCGCTTCGGGGGCCTTGGCCATGATTTCCCTCTCGGTTTCACCATTTGTTCGTGGGCGGCCCCGCCGATGCACCCCGGGAGCCAGGCGCCCTCAGCCCACACTGGCCCGACCCCGCGGCGCCGAGGCGGGAGCCACTCCCCGTCAGCAAACTGGCGCCACAGGCTCCCCCGAATAGTAACCCGTCGGCACAATGACTTCAATCACTTTCCCGGCTGAGCCCTCCGAAACTGCTCAAGTACCCAACTTTCCCTGCTCCTCCCCTCTTTTTGGGAGATTTTGATGGGAGAGAGCAATTCCCATGCCTGTGATCCGGCTCACATCCCCGCCGGACGCCGCGCCCGGAAGTTCCAGACCCGAGGCAAACCATGCAACATATTGATATTAAATTGATTATATTAACTTCCAGATGCACCCGCCGAAGGACCTCACCTCACCCGCCAGCCCAAAAAGGACAACGCCGCCCCCTCCCCGGCAGGAAGGGGCGGCGTGCAGGGCTGGAAGCCATGCCCTGCCCGGGGGCCTTTGCCCGCCGTAGGGGGCTTCCACCCTCCGCAGCGGCAGCGCCGCTGCTGCGGAGGACGGGTCGGCCCCCGAAGGCGGGTTACCTGGTCAGGTTGACGACCTCGTCCAGCAGCCGGCTGGTCGTGGAGATGACCCGCGCGTTCGCCTGGAAGGCCTGCTGGTCGCGGATGAGCCGCACGAACTCCTCGGCGATGTCGACGTTGGAGATCTCGATCGAGTTGGCCAGCACGACGCCGAAGCCCGCCGTGGTCGCCTGCCCGAGGATGGGCTGGCCGGAGTTCTGGGTCTCGGCGAAGAGCGAGTTGCCCACGTTCGAGAGGCCGTGCGGCGCGTTGAAGTTGGCCACGATGATGCGGGCCAGGTCGCGCGTCTGGCCGTTGGTGAACTGGCCGCTGATGTTCCCGTTCCGGTTCACGGAGACCGAGATCAGGGTGCCGGTCGTGAACCCATCCTGGGTCTGGTTGATGACCGCCGAGGAGCCCGCGAACTGGGTCAACCCGTCGAGGCCGCCGGCGAGAGAGGCGTCCGTCGTGATCGAGTTCCCGAAGTCGAAGTCGATGAGCTGGTTCTGGATGGCGCCGCCCGAGAAGTTGAACCGGTTGGCGCGGGGGAAGGTCACCCCGTTGGTGAGGGCGCCGGTGAACTTGTCCTCGATGTCCAGGCCGCCCGTGCTGTTGAACCAGAGCCTCCCGTAGAGCACCTGCTCGTTCACGCCGTTGGGGGTGGGGCCCACCAGGTCGCTGCCGAGCATGATGCCGTTGTACTCCCAGATGTTCTCCCCGACCTTCCGGAAGAAGACGTTCAGGGAGTGGGAGGAGCCCAGGCTGTCGAACAGGATGATCGAGGTCGAGAAGTTGGAGCTCTGGAGGTTCGAGGGGTCCGTCACCGTGAACTCCCCGGTCCCATTCACGTCGAGCGAGCTGGCCGCCGCCAAGGCGGTGGTGAGGGAGGTGTCGCTGGTCGTAGCGGCGCCACCGGGCGTAATCGAGTCGTCGAGCGCGGTGGAGAACCCGAGCGCCACGGCGGCGGTGCTGGCCGGGTTGGTCCACACGAATGTGGTGGGAGTTACGGTATTGGCCGCATCGCTCGTGATGGAAAAGCGGTCGGTCGCACTATCGTAGGTGACGGTATAAACGTCGTTCGCGTCGCCGTCCGTGGCCTCGAGGCGCGCCTTGATGGCGGCGGCGACCTGCGTGCCCGTGACGACCGCGCCGCTCGTCAGCCCGCCGACGCCGGTCAGGCTCACGTCCACGATGCCGGCGCCGCCGACGAAGTTCACCCGGATCACATCATTGAGCCCCGTGATGAAACTGAAGGTCTCGTTCACCGAGAGCTTGGTCGTCCCCAGCACCCCGAGGGTGCTCTCCGTCGCCCGGATGGAGCTGGGCGGGATGGTGAAGGAGTTGGAGTCCGAGGGGATGTTGATCGTCCGCTCCCCGCCCGTGCTCTGGGAGACGATCTGGAAGCGGTTCACGTTGGAGCCGGAGTTGTAGGTCACCCGCACGGCGCGGATCCGGTTCACCTGGTCGGACTGGTCGGCGTTGTTGATGGCCGACTCGATAGCCTGGGCCAGCCCGTCCCCGGTGTAGCCGCCGGCCGTGACCGTGACCGTCCGCGAGGGGCTGGTGGTCATGTAGAAGCCGCCGTCCACCGTGATCGTGAACGTGTTCCGGCCGGTCGCGACGTTGAACTGCACTTGGTTGTCGCTCGTGGCCGAGGAGCCGGCCGCGACGGAGTCGTTCGAGGCCGTCGAGAAGCCCAGGTCGTCCGAGGCCGTGCTGGTCGCGACGGAGTGCCTCAGGGTGATGGTCCCGGAGTTGCCCGTGTTGTTCGTGATGGTGAACTTCTTGGTCGTTGCGCTGTAGGTGACCGCGTAGGTGTCGCCCGCCGCCGCGCCGCCGTTGGTCGCTTCCAGAGCGGCCTTGATGGCGTTGGCGGTCGCCGTCGCGTCGTACTGGGCCTCGCTTTTCAGGCCGCCGTTCGTGATGAGGCTTGCCGTCCGGTCGGCCACGCCGTCGTTCCATTCGATGACATCGTTCGTGCCCGTGACGAACTGGAAGCGCGAATCCACCCCGCTGCCGCCGGTGGACGTCCCGGAGGAGCCGAGGGCGTCCGCGCGCGCGTCGAGGTTCGCGACGAAGCCGGCCTTGGTCGTGGCCTTGGGCGGGTTGTTCGTGACGGTGAGGTTGAGGTCCTGGAGGGTGCCGCTCGGGTTGCCCGAGGCGTCCAGGGTCACGCCCTGCACCTTGTCGGCCCGGCCGTTCACCAGGAAGCCCTCGGAATCGATGGTGAAGATGCCCGCGCGGGAGTAGAAGACGCCGTCCGGGTTGCTCACGATGAAGAAGCCCCGGCCGTCGATCGCGAGGTCGGTGCCGCTCGATGTGGTCTCGAAGGAGCCCTGAGTGAACTGCTGGGTGACGCCGGCCATCTGCACGCCGCGGCCGATCTGGTTGCCGCCGGCGGAGCCGGTGAGGCTCCGGGCCAGGATGTCGGCGAACTCGGCCCGGCTGCCCTTGAAGCCGGGCGAGTTGGCGTTCGCGATGTTGTTGCCGATGACTTCGATCGCTTGCGAGTAAACGTCCAGCCCGCTGACGCCTGCGAAGAGGGCACCCAAGACGCCCATTTCCGTTCCTCCTTCTCTCCCCCCCGGGGGGTGTCTAGGATTTCGCCTCCACCACGGCGTCAACCCTCAGGTCGCCGAGGCCGGCGAGGCGGTTCCGGTTCTCCAGGTTCACCACGGTGCGATCCCGCATATCCACGACGTAGGCCATCCCGTCCATGAGGACGAGCGCCCGCTGGCCGCCCTTGAGCCCGGCTTCGTCCACCGCGCGGCCGAGCCGGCTCAGCTGGGTCTCGTCGAGCCGCACCCCCATCTGCGCCAGTTTCTGCGCGGCGTCGGGGGCGAACTGGACGGGCATGCTCTTCTCCTTGCGCGCCGACATCTCGGTCCGCAGCAGATCCTCGAAGCCGTCCCTGCGCTTGGGCGAGGCGGCCAGGGCGCCGGCCGCTCCCTTGGACTTGCCGGCGGGCGGCAGCGGAGGCGCGGGCGGCGCCGTGAGGTTCGAGACGAGCGAGCCCACCGATTGAATCGCCGCGAGCGCGAAGAGCGGATCCATGTCTGCCTCCTAGGTTCAGTTGCCCGAGCCGCCCTGGCCCGGCCCGCCATCGGCGGAGGAACCGCCGGCCGCGGCCGCCTTGGGCTCGGTGATCTGCACCACGCTGGAGAGGGGAAGGTCCTTCGTCCCCACGGTGAGCAGCGTTCCGTCCTGGGCGAACTTCACGCCCTGGACGATGCCGCTCGAGAAGGTCTTCGGCTGGATCGGCTTGCCGTCGGCGCCGAAGGCGAGGACCGAGAAGGTGTAGGTCCCGTCCGCCATCTGGTTGCCCTGCTGGTCCACGGCGGGGAAGGCGATGGTGTGGAGCCCCGCGCCCTTCTCGCCGGCGTCGAAGACCCCGACGAGCTTCCCGTCCGGGCCGAAGATGTTCGCCATCGTGTCGGTGGAAGCCTGGTCGAGCGAGAAGGCGAGGTTCGAGGCCGTCCCGCCCGAGACCGTCACCGTGTTGCCCTCGGCCAGGATCTGCTTGCCCAGCATCCCGACCGCCTGGCTCTGGGCGAAGGCGCTTTGCAGGCTCCCGAGGCCCGCGAGCGACTTGTTGATGTTGATGAGCTGCTCGAGGGAGGAGAACATGGCGAGCTGCTGGGTGAACTCGGTGCCCTGCATGGGGTTCATGGGGTCCTGGTACCGGAGCTGGGTCACCAGGAGGTTGAGGAACTGCCCCTTCTGCTCCTCGGCGGTGCTCTTGGCCGCGGCCGAGGTGAGGCCGGTGTTGTCGGTCAAGCCGACGGTAGAATTTCCGACAACCGAAGTGCCCGCCATGACGCTCTCCCGCTAGGCGAAGATGTTGATTGAGCGGTCGCCCGGGACGGACGACGCGGCGAAGGCCGGGCCGCGCTCCGAGGCGTAGGCCCCGGCCTCGTCGTCGGGCACGGCTTCGAGATAAAGGGCGCCGTCGCCGCCCTGGTTGGCGGCGCGGTCCTGGCCGAAGCTTCCGGCGTTCAGGTCGGCGCGGACGTCCACGGAGAAGTTCTCGAGCGATACGCCCTGCCGCTGGAGGGACTCCCTCAGCTCCCGCAGGCCCGCCATCACGGCGTCCCGGGCCCATGCCGTCTCGACCGTGACCTTCGCGTTCATGGCGCCGTCCTGCATGCGGATCTCCATGTGCATGCGGCCCAGCGAGGGCGGATCGAGCTGGATTCGCGCCTGGGCCACGCCATCCCGCACGGCGATGCTCATGCGGGAGAGGGCAGCCTCCATCACCTGGCGGTGGACCTCGGCCCGGAGGTAGGCGTCCACCGGCTGGCTCACCGGCCCGGCGGGGGCGGCGCCGCGCGCCTGCGCCTCGCCGGACGCCTGCACCGCGGCCGGCCGACCCGCAAGGAGACCGTTGTCCGGCTCGTCCCCGTGCGCCGGCTGGCCGAACTCGCCCTCGCCCGCGAACGGGGCGGCGGGGGCGGCCATCCGGGGAGCCTGCTCGTCCCCCTCGGCGCCGTCCGCGTCCGTCCAGCGGGTCCAGTCCACCTGCCGCGGGGCGTCAGCCCGCTCTTCCACGCTGGCCACGAGGGCTGGGGCGGGCCGGACCTCAGCTTCCTCAGCCACCTCCTCAGGGGAAGCCTCGGTGAAGCCCGTCCGGGCGGCGCGGGCCGTCACGGCCTCATCGGGGAGAGCCCCCTCCTCCACCGGAAGGGCGGAGCCCGCCTGGAGCTCCGCCCCATCGGCGGAAGAGGAAAGATCCTCGCCCCCGATCGCCACGCCCTGCGGCGCCAGCTCCGGAGCTTCCTCCAGGCCCGCCGTCGGGACAGGGCCGGGGGCCGCCTGCGTATCCTCATCCGCGAGAATGGCCCCGGCCCATGCGTTTCCCGCCTGCTGCACGCCCTCTGCCAGCGCCTGCGGGGCGGCCGCCTGGGCCTCCGTCGAGACGTCCTGGAGCAGCCCGGCGTCCGCACCGGAAAGGGTCAAGCCGGGATTGGCCTGGCCCTGCTTGGCGGAAGATGAGACGGCGAGGGCGCCCGCCTTCAGGGCGTCCCCGGCCTCCGCCTCGGCCGCCGCCCCGTCCGGCGCCTGGGCCAGCCCGTACACTCCGGCAGCGATCAGCTGCGAAATAATCAGCACCGTCTCTTCCTCAGCCGCGGAGGTTTCTCCCTCCTCGCTGGAGGCAACGGTCGAATTCTCGCCCTCGGGTTCTTTCCCGCCCGCCGCCTGGGAATTCCCCTCCGGAGAGGCGGGCTCTTTCCCATTCGCGGTGGACGTGCCGGCGGAGGCGTTCTCGTCCTGGGAATCGGACTTCTCTGGACTTTGGGCCTTCGACGGGGCTACCTCTCCCCGGGGCTCCTTGCCCTTTCCCGTCTGGGGGGAGGGAGCGGAGGGGGCAGTCCCCTCGGAGCCCAGCTCCTGACTCGCGCCGGCCAGGACGTCCTCGAAGCGGTCCCCGCTGGATCCGGAATCGCCGCGGGGAGCGGGAGGTGCCGCCACCACATCGAGAATCTCGCCCGAAGAAACCGCCGGTACGCTCGGCATCTGAGTTCCTCCCAAGAAATCCACTCGCCCGCGCCCGGCTGGGGCTTCGGGCTGGTGGCCTCCCTTTCACAAGGCGTGCCAAAATCACAAATTGTCAGAATACGATTTGATTTCAATAGGTTAAAAGCACTTCCGGTGATGACGTGCGCCCCCCCGGGAAGGCGTGGAGAGGAAAAAAATTCCGGAGGCGGACAGAAAAAGGGGGAACGGAGGAGAGGAGGGGGTCAGCGGCGCTGGGGCGGCGCCTCGGCCGGGGGCTGAGGCTGGCGGGCGAGCAGCTCGCTGATCTTGGCCGCGCGCTCGGGCTGGACCACGGCCAGGATGGCGCCCGCCCGCTTCACCTGCATGTTCCTCAAAATCTGGACCGCGAGGGTGATGTCGAGGGTGTTTAGGAGGTTGGCGGCCGCATCCGGGGCCATGGCGGTGTAGGCGCGCACGAGGTGTTCGAGGCGGTCATCCTTGGTGCTCTCGGTCTTCTCGAGCGCCTTCTGTATGCGCTGCTCGACCTCTTGCAGGGTGTCGATCCGCTTCTTGATGTCCGCCCGCAGTTCCTGGAGGCGGCTCTCCTCCCGCCTGAGCTCGGTCTCGCGCCGGTCGATCTCCCGCCGCTTCTTCTCCAGCTCGAGGAGCAGCTGGTCGCTCAGGCGCGCCTCGACCGCGGCGGGGGTCTCCTGCTTGGCCTTGTCGTCCTTCTTCTGGTCGCCCTTCTTCTGATCCTGGGCGGCGGGGGCGCCCTGCGCGGGAGGAGCGTCCGGGCGGGCCTGGCCCTGGGCGGGGGCCGGCGCGGCGGGCTGGGCAGCCCGGGCGAACCCCGGCGCGAGAGCCATCACCAGGAACAACCCCGCTACACCCAGCATCCTAGGCACCGGCTGGCCTCCCCTTGGTACGGGCGAAGAAGCGGACCGAAACGATATCGTCCACTCGGAGCCCCTCGCGGCGGTTGAGCTCCCGCTCCACCGCCTCCAGGAAGCGCTCCTTCAGGCGATCGTAGATCTTCCGCCGGGCGATGGACATGGCCATCTCGACCCGCTTGCGCCGGACCTCGGCCTCGACCTTGCGGAGGAGGTCCTGCTGGTAGCGGATGCGGGAGGTCTGGGCCCCGAAGAAGGCGAGGTACATCTGGGCCTTCTGGCTGGGCAGTCCCTCCCCGACGATGCGCTCGGAGAGGTCGGTGCGGGCCGCGTCCAGATGCCTCTCCAGGGAGTGCAGCTGCTCGGTCTCCCTCGCCCGCACCCGCTCGAAGGAGGCGAACTCCTTCATCTTGGACTGCTCCTCCATTTTCCGGAGCCTGAGGACGGCGTCGAGGGGGAATTTCCGGGCCACGGGCTAGGCCCTCCGGGGGGCCGCCGGGCGGGCGCCGGGCGCCGCCGGGCGCGGGGGCGCGGCGGCGGGACGGGGGGGCCCGGGGGCGGCCGCGGCGGCGGAGAGCACGTCGTCCTGGAGGGCGGTGACCGCCGCCTCGTACGTAATCCCCTCCCTCACCCCCTGCCGCAGGTAACCGAGAATCTTGGGGCGCAGCTCGACGGCGCGGTCCACCCGGGCGTCGGAGCCCCGCACGTAGGCGCCCACCTGGATGAGGTCGGCCGACTCCTCGTAAGCCGCGGCCAGGGAGGTGAATTCCCCCGCCGCCTGCTGGTGCTCGGGCTGGACGATCTCGATCATCACCCGGCTCTTGCTCGCCAGCACGTCGATCGAGGGATAGATGTTCTGCGAGGCCATCCGGCGCGAGAGGACGATGTGGCCGTCCAGCAGGCCCCGGGCGGCGTCCGAGACGGGATCCGCCATGTCGTCGCCCTCGACGAGGACGGTGTAGAAGCCCGTGATCGATCCCTTCTCGGTCGCGCCCGCCCGCTCGAGCAGCCGGGGCATGAGGGCGAAGACGGAGGGCGTGTAGCCCTTGGTGGCCGGGGGCTCGCCCACCGAGAGGCCCACCTCGCGCTGGGCCATGGCGAAGCGGGTCATGGAGTCCATGAGGAGGAGGACGTCCATCCCCTGGTCGCGGAAGTGCTCGGCGATGGTCGTCGCCAGGAAGGCCCCCCGCAGGCGCACCAGCGGGGGCTGGTCCGAGGTGGCGGCCACCACCACGCTGCGCGCCAGGCCCTCGGGCCCCAGGACGCGCTCGACGAACTCCTTCACCTCGCGCCCGCGCTCCCCGACGAGAGCCACAACGGTCACGTCGGCCCGGGTGTGGCGGGCCATCATGGAGAGGAGCGTGCTCTTGCCCACCCCGCTGCCCGAGAAGATGCCCATGCGCTGGCCCTTCCCGATGGTGAAGAGGCCGTTGATGGCGCGCACGCCCACGTCCATCACCTGGGTGATGATGGGCCGGGAGAGCGGGTTCAAGGGTTCGGCGTAGAGGGGGCGGGTGACCAGCTCGTCCAGGGGGCCGCCTCCGTCGAGCGGCTGGCCCATCCCGTCGAGGATCCGGCCCAGCATCGAGGAGCCCACCCGGGCGGTCGCCTGGCTCGACACCGCGCGGATGGTGCTGCCCGGCGAGATGCCCCGCGCCTGCCCCAGGGGCATGAACAGCACGCGCGCGTCCCGGAAGCCGACGATCTCGACGGGGACCGGCTCCCCCCCGTGCAGGGGCTCCACCTGGCACACCGCGCCCACCGGCAGGCCCGGGCCGCTGCCCTCGACGAGGAGGCCGACGATCTGAATGACCTTGCCGAGCGCGCGGGAGGTCTCGACCTTCTCCAGCCGCCCCATGTAGTGGGAGAGCGACACCTGGCTCACTCCCCGCCCTCCTTCCCCGGGCTCCCCGGGCCGCCCAGCTCGCGGGGACGGTAGGGCTGGGCCTGGATCCCGGGCTCCGCGGGAGGCTCGGGCGGCCGCGCGGGAGCGGGTGGCGCCGCCGGCGTGGCGGCGACCGCGGCCTGGGCCGGAACCTGCTCCGCGGCCTCCTCCAGCCGCTCGCCGAGGGCCCTGCGCAGGGCCTGCTCGACCTCGCCCACCTGGAGCTCGAGCCGGACGTCCACCTCGCCCAGATTGGACTGGAGGACGCAGCCCCCCCTCGCGATGGAGGGCGTGGGCACGAACCCGGCGATGGTGACGCCTTCGAGCCCGGCGGGCAGGGAGTCCCTCACTTCCTCCAGCAGGACGCAGTCGTCCGGGTGGGCCAGCACGCTCACCTGCCCCCAGCCGATGGCGCGCCCGAGCGCATGGCGGACCACCTGGCCCACCGCCTCGGGATGGAGCCGCAGCTCGCCGTGGAGCACCTTTTTTCCGATGAGCAGGGCGAGCTCTAGGATCTCCTTTTCGGCCCCGCCGAGAATCCCGGCCCGGTGGTTCAGGAGCCCCTGGGTCTCGGCGGCGAACTTCTTCAAGACGGGCATGAGCTCGGCCCGCACCTCCTCGCGCGCCTTGACCAGCCCCTGGGAGTAGCCCTGCTGCTGCCCCTCGGCCTGGGCGCGCCGCTTGAGCGCGGCCGCCTCGGCCTGGGCCTGGACCATGAGCTCCTCGCGCTTCTCGGCGGCGGTCTTCTCGGCCGCCTCCTCGGCCTCGCGCTCGGAGTCGAGGACGATGGTGCGCACCCCGTCCGGCCCGGGTTTGGGCGAGGTGGTGAAACCGGTGAAGGAGCCCTTCGGGCGCTCCTCGGCGCTCACCATGGGACTGAACGAGCCACGGGTGGGCTTGCGGGGCCGAAGGTTGAGCTTGGGGGGAGGCGGGAGCTCGGGCCCGGCCTCGGCGGCTTCCCCCTCCGTGGGGGCGCCGGAGGCGCCGGCGGCCGGAGCCTTGGGAGCGGCGGCCTTGGGGTCTGGGGCCTTGGGATCCGGGGCCTTGGCGGGGGGATACTTCGGGCCCCTCGCGATCGCCGCCTTCTCGGCAGCCGCCTCCTCGGCGGCATCCTTGACGGCCTGCTTGGCGGCCTGCTCGGCGGCCAGCTCGTCCTCCGCCTCGCGCTTCTTGCGCCAGATGGAGACGACCCGCTGCTCCTCGGGGATCTCCTTCTTCTCCAGCCGGTTGAAGGAGAAGGGCTGCACCTCTTCGGAGGAGAAAGTCATCGCGGCCAAGGAGCGGGCCCCCGGTTAGAGGAACACATCGCCGCCGCCGCCGCGGGCGATGATGATCTTGCCCTCGTCCTCGAGCCGCTTGGCGATGCGCACGATGTTCTGCTGGGCCTTCTCGACGTCGCTCAGGCGCACGGGACCCATGGCCTCGAGGTCTTCCTTGATCATGGCGGCCGCGCGCTCGGAGAGGTTCTTGAAGAGCTTCTCCCTCACCTCGTCGCCGGCGCCCTTGAGGCCGATGGTCAGCTCCTCGTTGCTCACCTCGCGGAGGATGAGCTGGATGCCGCGGTCGTCCACGAAGATGAGGTCGTCGAAGGTGAACATGAGCTGCCGGATGTTGTCGGCCAGCTCGGGATTGAGCTCCTCGATCTTGGAGATGATGAGGTTCTCGTTTGCCTTGTCCACGTGGTTCAGCAGCTCCGCCACCGAGGCCACCCCGCCCACCATCTGGCTCTGGCCGCTGCCGCTGGCCGCGAGCTCGTTGCCCAGGATGGTGTCGAGGTCGTTGATGACGCCGGGGGGGATGCGGTCCAGCGTGGCCATGCGGTAGGCCACCTCGCCCCGGATCGTCTCGGAGAGGTAGCTGAGCACGTCGCTCGACTTCTCCGGTTCCAGGTGGGCGAGGATGAGCGCGATGGTCTGGGGGTGCTCGTTCTTGAGGAAGTTGGCGATGGTCTTGGCGTCGAGGATGCGCAGGGTCTCGATGCCCGCCTCCTCGGTGGGCACGGAGAGGTTGGAGATCATGCTCTCGGCCTGCTCGGCGCCCAGGGCGGCCTCGAGGAGCTTGCGGACGCTCGCAACGTTCCCCACGTTGAAGCCCCGGCTGGAGCCGCCGGCGAGCCGGGCGAGGAACTCCTGGTTCACCTTCTTGGCGGCCTCGGGCGCGACCACCCCGATGCTGGCCATGTAGTTGCCCACGTGCTGGATCTCGTCCTCCGCCATCTTCTGGAGGACCTTGGCCGCGAGCTCCTCGCCGATGTTGAGCAGGAGGATGGCCGCCTTCTCCGACCCGTTCAGCTTGTCTACCGCGGCTGCCCTGACCATGAGACCCTCTCTCCCGTCGTTGTCCGGGGCCGCCCGCGACGCCGGGCGGCCGCGCCGCTACGGCCGCTCCTTGATCCAGCCCCTCAGGACGTCCGCCGTCTTCTCGGGGTTCTCCTCCACGAAGGAGTAGACCTCCTCGTAGATCTTGCGCGCCGCCTCGATCTCGAGCTGCTGCGCCGTCTTCTCGGGCTCCGCCATGGGAGCCTGCAGGGCCGCCATCATCCCGCCGGGCAGGGCCAAGCCCTCGGGCCCGACCGCCAGGCCCTCGCGCGCGGGGCGCGCCCTGAACTCGATCGCGGCGACCCAGGCGAGCAGGGGCCGGATCACGAAGAGGAAGATCAACGCCAGGGCGACCACGCCCAGGACATACTTCACCAGCGTCAGGATGAACTCCTGCTGGGCCGCGGCGCCCAGGTCCGCGCCCTCCGGCACGACCGCCTGGAAGGGCACGGACATGACCCGGATGGTGTCGCCGCGCTGCTGGTTGAAGCCGATGGCCGCGCTCACGAGCTGGGTGAAATTCGTGATCTCGGTCTGGCTGCGGGGCTGGAACTGGGGCGTCCCGCCGGCGGCGGGCGCGGTGTAGATGCCGTCCACCATGACGGCGACCGAGACGCGGCGGAGGTCGCCCGTGGGTTCCACGATCCGTTCGATCGTCTTGTCGATCTCGAAGTTGACGGTCTCGATGACCCGGTTGCTTTTCTGGGTGGCGCGGCCGCCCTGGGCCTGGGCGGTGGGGGAGGACTGCTCGCTGGCGGAGACGTTGGACTGGACGCCGGGCACGCCGCCCGCGCCCGCCTGCCCGCTCTCGGAGCTCTCCTTGGTCCGGCGCTCGCTGCGCACGACCTGCTTCTCGGGGTCGTAGAGCTCGCGCGTCCGCTCCACCCGCCGCATGTTCAGGTCCACATCCACACGGGCGACCGCCCGGCCGGCGCCGACCACCTTGGCCAGCATCGACTCGACGCGGTCCTCCAGCCGGCGCTCGAGCTGGGTCTTGAACTCCATCTGGGAGGCGGTGAGGAACTGCTCATCCGCCTCGGGCCGCCCGCCGGCCAGGATGTTGCCCCGGGCGTCCACCACCGTCACGCTCTTCGACTCCAACCCCTCGATGGCGCTGGCCACCAGATGAACTATAGCCTTCACCTGGTTGGGGGGCAATACCGTCCCTCCGGCCAGCTTGACGATGACCGAGGCGCTGGGCTTGCGCTGCTGCTCGGCGAACAAAGAGCGATCGGGCATCACGACGTGGACACGGGCCGACTCCACCCCCCGGATCTGGCTGATGGTGCGCGCCAGCTCGCCCTGGAGGGCGCGCTGGAAGTTGACCCGCTGGACGAAGTCGGTCACCCCGAGGGAGGAGCGGTCGAAGATCTCAAAGCCGATCCCGCCGCCCGAGGGAATCCCCTCCTCCGCCAGGGCGAGGCGCGCCTCGTGCACCTGCTCGCCCGGGACCAGGACGGCCGCTCCCCCGGCCTCGAGGCGGAAGGGCACCCGCTTGTCGCGCAACCGCGACACGATGGTGACCGAGTCTGCCTGGGAGAGGCCCGAGTAGAGCACCTGGTACTCGGGCTGGCGGGCCCACATCATGAGGGCGGTCATCGAGGAGATGATCAGCCCCAGGAAGATGAGGACGGCCGTCCGCCGGGAGGCGGGCATGTCCGAGATGAGGCCGCGGAACTGGCCGGCCAAGCGGGCTAGAATCGGTCCCATCGCTGTCTCCTCGTCGCGGGCGTCCGCGCTCCGCTACATCTGCATCCGCTGGACTTCGCGGTAGGCCTCCAGGGCCTTGTTCCGCACCTGGTTGAGGAAGCGGAACGAGACGTTGGCCTTCTCCAGGGCGATCATGGTCTCGTGGATGTTCTTGCTCTCGCCGGAGAGGAGCGCCTGGCTCTGCTCGCTCGCCCGGATTTGAAGATCGTTGGTGGTGGAGAGGAGGTTCGAGAGCATGTCCCCGAAACTTTCGCTCCCCCTCAGGGCGCCTGGCGCGGCGCTCGGGGCGCCGGGAAGGCTGAGCGAGGCGCTCCCGGCCACGGGAGGCTGCGGAACCGGTATGAGATCGATGCGCGCCACGTCCCTCTCCTCCTCTGCTTAGGGGTTATCTCCCGATGGTCAAGGCTTTGTTCACCATGGACTTGCCCGCGTTGATGGCGGTGACGCCCGCCTCGAACGAGCGCTGGGAGTTCATCATGCTGACCATCTCGGAGATGACGGTGATGTTCGGCAGGGCGATGTAGCCGTCTTTGTTGGCGTCGGGGTGGTTGGGGTCGTAGACCAGCCGGGGGGCGCGGGCGTCGCGGACGACTTGGCTCACCTGGACCCCCTGGAGCTGCCGGTCGAGTTCGTCCTCGAAGCGGCCGGCCTCCCGCGGGTAAGAGCGGGCCGAGAGCTCCGAGAGGCCGATGGTCTGGAAGTAGACGTCCTTGCGGCGGAAGGGCCCCCCTTCGGGCGTCTTGGTGGTGTTGGCGTTGGCCAGGTTCGACGCCAGGATGTTCATCCGGATCCGCTGGGCCGTCAGCCCGGAGGCGCTGATCTGCATCGCTTGGAAGAGATCCATCAGATGCTTCCTCCCTCGGTCACGGCGTATCGCAGGCCGGAGAACAGGCGGGCCAGGACATCCGTCTCCGACTGATAGAGCAGGCTGTTCTCGGTGAGCTTGTGCATCTCGGTGTCGACCGAGACCGTGTTCCCGTCGAACGAGGCGATGGGGGACTCCGTCTTGACGATGTCGGGTTCGGCCGTGGTGAGGATGTCCACCCGGCTCCCCCCTTCGATGTGGTTGACGTGGGTCCGGGCGAGGGCGATGCCCCGGTCCTTATCCAAGGCCCGCTGGAGGAGGCTCTCGAAGCGGATGTCCTTGGACTTGAAGCCGGGGGTGTCGGCGTTGGCGATGTTCGTGGTGACGATGTTGTGGCGCATCGAGCGGAAATCGAGCGAGCGCTCGAAGGCGTACATGGTGTCGCTGAACAGGCGTGGCCCTGACATGGCGCTCCTCCGTCAAGCGGCCCGCTCCCCAGGGAGGGGGCTTAGGACGAAGGGCCAAAAAGCAAAACCGGTGCCAATGGAATGCCGAGTGAAATCTAACAATTAACATGAGATATTTCAATTAGATATAAAATATATCTTAACTGATGTCTGAACCATGGAAGGTCAAGGAACCCATCCGTCTGAAAGGGATATCCGTCAGGAAGTTGACTCGTCCCCTACTCCCGGGTGCGGGTTTCATACTCTTTCAGCTTGTTCCGCAGGGTACGGATGCTGATGCCCAGCATCTCGGCCGCCCGAGTGCGGTTGTCGCTCACGTTCTCCAAGGTGGAGAGGATCAGGCGGCGCTCCACCTCCTCGACCGTAAGCCCCACCAGGGAGGCCTGCCCAGGGCTTCCTACCCGTGCAGCCGTGGCGGCCGCAGGAGGCGATTCATCGAGCAAAAGATGTTCCACGCGCAACTCCGCCCCCGGGGCGAGAACCACGGCGCGCTCGATGGCGTTCTCCAGTTCCCGGACGTTACCCTTCCAGGGAAGCCCCCTCAAAACTTCATAAACATCCTTGGAAATTTTTGATATAGTTTTGTTATTACGACTGTTATGCTTTCTTACGAAATGCTCGATCAGGGGGGGGATGTCCGACAGCCGCTCCCGGAGGGGGGGGATGTGGAGGGGGATAACGTTTAGGCGGTAGAAGAGATCCTCCCGGAACCTCCCCTCTTCGATGAAGGGATTGAGGACCCGGTTGGTGGTGGCCACGATCCGGACGTCTACCGGGACGGGGCTCTGCCCCCCGAGCCGGTCCACCGTCTGCTCCTGGAGCACCCGTAAGAGCTTGGCCTGGAGGTGGACATCCATCTCCGAAACTTCGTCGAGGAGGAGCGTCCCCCCGTTGGCCAGCTCGAAGCGCCCCAGCTTCCGGGTGATCGCCCCCGTGAAGGCCCCTTTCTCGTGGCCGAAAAGCTCGCTCTCGAGGAGGCTTTCGGGCAGGGCGGCGCAGTTGACGGCGACGAAGGGCTTCTCCCGCCGGGGGCTCTTCTGGTGGATGTAGCGGGCCAGCATCTCCTTGCCCGTCCCGCTCTCCCCCTGGATGAGGACCGAGACCTTGCCCGCCGCCGCCAGGTCGGCGATGCCGAGCACCTGGAGGAACCTGGGATCGACGGTGATAAGGGGGAGCCGGCCGTCCTCCTCGGCCTTGGCGGCCCTCCGCTGCGCCGGGGGCTTTCCCAGCAGAAGGGCGAGGCGCCCGGGGTCCAGCGGCCCCTGGAGGACGTCCCAGGCCCCCTCCCGCATGGCCTCGACGGCCACGGCGAGAGAGGGCTCCTCCGAAACCAGCACCACCCGGGCCTGGGGCTGGCGGGAGACGGCCTTGCGCAGCACGTCCACAGCGTCGATCTGGCTTCCACCCGCCTCGACGAGGATGAGGGAGTCCTCCCCTCCCTCCCCCAGCCGCGTCAGGAGCTGGGCGGAGGCTTGGAGCCGGAGGAGTTGGTGCCCTCCCTCGCGGACGGCCGCGTCCAGGCTGCTCGGGAACGCTTTCTCCCGGCCCAAGAGGAAAACCTCAGCCAAGCGACCCCCTTCTCCAGCGTTTCCGTGCGGACTAGTTCCGGGACCTTCCCTTCAGGAGCTGCTCCAGCTTGGAGAGGTTCTTGTCGTCCCACACTCGGCTCTCCGAGCGGATGCGGTTTACATCCCGCCAGAAGGGATCCTCCTCCCGCCCCTGCCCCGAGGCGGGCCGGGGCCGCGAGTCCCCCCGCCCGGCCAGATTCAGCTGATCCTGGATCCGGGCGATCCGGTGCTGGGCCCACCCGACGAGGCGGCTCTGGGGGAACAGCCCGGCCGCGTTCTGATAGGCCACCATCGCGCTCAGCCAGCCACGCCCCTCGTAGAGGATGTCGCCCAGGCGGAAGTGGGCCATCTCCAGGGAGAAGGGCTTCACCTCGCCCGGGACGCGCGAGTGAAGGCTGATGGCCTTGCGCATGGCGTCCGCCGCCTGGGGGTATAGCCCCTCTTGGAAATTCGCCTCGGCCAGGTAGAACAAGGAGCGGGCCCGCAACTCGTCGTCCAGCTCGCCGTTCAGGGCCTGGATGAGGAGGGAGGCGGCGGTTCGGAGGTCGCGATTGCCGAATGCGATTTCCCCCAGGAGCGCCTGCACCGAGCCCCGCAGCGGGCTGCGGGGGAAAGTGGCCAGGAAGCGCCCGGCCACTTCCTTCGCCCGCCCCTTGTCGCCCGATAGGAGGTGGGCGTGAGCGAGGCGGAAGAGGGTCTGATCCCCGATCGTCACCACCGCCTCGGGGTCGGCCAGGACCGTCTCGAACATCTGGCTGGCCTGGCTGTAGAGGCCGAGGCGCATGTAGCTCTCCCCCACCACCACCATGGCCTTGTGGGGGCGGGCCTGGCGGATCACTTGCTCCGGCACGGAGGCCCGGAAGTGGGTGTAGGTTTGGATCGCCCGGAGGAAATAGCCCCGCTCGAAATAAAACGACACCTGTTCCATGTAAGTCTCGGCCTGGAGGAACTGGGCGTTCTGGGTGAGCTGGGAAGCGGGGTACTTCTTGTAAAACTCCTGCAGGGTTTCAAGAGCCTTCTGGAACTCCCCTCTTTTCTTGAGGTAGCCGGCGATCCGGAGGTAGGCCACCTCGGCAAGCTGGTTGGTGGGGGCCAGCTCGATCACCCTCCGGTAGGTGGCCAGGGGGTCCCGGACGTAGGCCATCGG
>Ga0156093_1085_pt2 | contig 19811 bp, 16 predicted proteins | sample RifCSPlowO2_02_FD_107746 | JGI IMG/M metagenome (GOLD analysis project Ga0156093, IMG submission 107746) | Candidatus Tectomicrobia bacterium RIFCSPLOWO2_02_FULL_70_19 | reverse complement strand
CTCGATCTGGAGGTCGATCTCGTCCACGGCCCGGACGTCCCGGCCGAAGACCTTGAGGAGCTTCGAGAGGTTGAGCGTCGCCACGGCGCGGGCCTCCGCTATGCCTTCATGAAGTCGCGGCCCGCCAGGCGGAACCCGGCCAAGATGGCGACCAGCGTGATGAGCAGGAGGACCACCCCCAGGGCGGAAATGGGCCCGAGCAGATTCTCCTCGTAGAGGTCGATGATGACGACCGAGATCACCTTGGTGTTGGTCGTCCACAGCAGGACGGAGGCGCTCAGCTCCCGCAGCGAGGGCATGAAGACCAGGATCCAGGAGGCGACGAGCCCCACCTTGAAGAGGGGGATGGTCACGTCCCGGAAGACCCGGATGCGGTTGGCCCCCAGGATGCGGCTGCACTCCTCGAGCTCGGGGTGGACGCTCATCAGGGCGGCATTGCTCGTCTGGAAGGCGAGCGGGAGGTACTTGGTCAGGTAGGCGAAGAACATGATCCACAGGGTGCCGTAGAGGACGAAGGGCTTCTTCGTGTAGGCGGCGAAGAGGCCGACCGCCAGCACGATGCCGGGGATGGCGATGGGCAGGGTGGCGAGGAAGCTCATGTACTGGTGGCCCCAGACGATCCGGCGCTGGGAGATGTAGGCGATGACGCCCGCCAGCCCCGCCGCCGCGGTGGCGGAGACGACGGCGAGGACGAGGGTGTTCCCGAGGGAGCTCCAGACGGCGTCGTTGTTCCACATGAAGACGTAGTTGGCGAAGGTCATGTTGCCCCAGGTCAGGCCGCCCCCCAGGGTGCGCATGAACGAGGTGAGGAGGAGCGAGATGTAGGGAAGCATGACCGCGCACACCAGCGGGATGAGGCAGAGGACGAAGACCGGGTAGCGCCAGGCGCCGAGCTTCTGGGGCCGCCGCTGGCCGCCCTTCCCGCCCAGGGTGGCGAACCCCCGCTTCCCCAGGACCCGTCCGCGGGAGTAGATCAGCCAGACCGCGACCACGAGCATGGGCATGGAGTAGGCGGAGGCCAAGCCCACCAGGTTGTCCTCGGAGGCCATGAAGGCCCGCAGCTGGGTAGTCATGACGTGCATCCGGGCGGGGATGGCGAGGATGGCGGGCGTGCCGAAGAGGATCATGGCCTCGAGCACCGCCATGATGAAGCCCGCGAAGAGGGCGGGGAGAACGAGCGGCAAGGTGATGTTCAGCATGGTGGAGAAGGTGCCGCCGCCCGCGATGTTCGCGGCGTCCTCGATGTCGGAGGAGACGTTGTTGAGGGCCGCCATCACCACGATGAAGACCAGCGGGAAGGTGTAGAGCGAGATCGCGAAGACCACGCCCCCCAGGGAGAAGATGTTGAAGAGGTAGGACTCCCCCCCGGCGAAGGCGACGAAGCGGTAGATGTCGTTCAGCCAGCCCTCCCGCGGGCCCGCCAGGAAGATCCAGGCGATGGCGCCCAGGAAGGGGGGCGTCACGAACGAGGCGAGGATGAGGTTCCGGATCATGCTCGCCATCGGGATGTCGGTGCGGCTCACGCACCAGGCGAGAGCGGCCCCGACCACGAGGGAGATGACGCCGACGGACAGCGAGATCCACAGCGTCGCGACGATGGGGCTGTAGTAGAGGGGGTTGCTGAACGCCTCGACGTAGTTCATCAGCGTCCAGCCGCCGGCGTCGCCCTGCGCGGTGAAGCTCTCCTTGAAGAGGTAGAAGATGGGGTTGAGGATGAGGATCACCAGGACGACGGCTATCGCCACCCAGAAAAGGGTGGTGAAGTCGCGGCCCCGCCTGGCCGGAAGCGAGAGTTGTGCTTGCATTCTGCGGACCTCGATTTCCTCCGGCGAATGGGCTGCCCCGGGGCCGGCGCCGCCCGCTTGCTCGGCCTCATTCCAACCCGCCGCCTGGAAGCCTACGGATGGTCCGGATTCTAAGGGGAATCCCGCGCCGGGTCAAGGAAAAAGCCCGGCGGCCGGGCTCTTATCTCATTGGAAGAAAAGGAAGTACGCGCCCGGCGGCCCGCGCGGGGAGGGGGGCGGGGATCGCTCCCCGCCCCCGCATCCCGGAGGCTTCCAGACCTCAGACGCCGAACAGCTTGCGGAACAGGTTCTGCATGTTCTTGTTCTCTTTCTTGATCACCTCGGGGTCGATGACCTCGAGCTTCAGCTCATCGAGCGTGGGAAGCCCCTTCGGGTACTTCACGCCCGGATGGCCGACGTAGAGGAAGCGGTTGGCGAAGACCTGCTGGGCCTCGAGGCTGAACATGTAGTCCGTGAACAGCTTGGCGGCGTTCGGGTGAGGGGCCTTCTTCAGGATGGCGTTGGGCGAGGAAACCAGGGGCACGCCTTCCGTCGGGATCACCACCTTGAGGGGCTCGCCCTTGCTGATGGCCTCGAAAAGGCCGTAGGAAACCGTCCCGGCGCCCACATCCGCCTCGCCGCGGGCCACAAGGGGGATGGACGCGAGGGCCGACTGGACGATCTTCGGCTTATTGGCGGCGAGCTTCTTGTAGTAGTCCTGGCCGTGGTTCTTGATGTTGAGGAGCATGCCGTTGGTCACGAACCCGCTGTAGGCGGGATGGGAGTGCACCATCCGGTCCTTCCACTTGGGATCGGCGAGATCCTTCCAGCTCTTGGGCGCGTCGGCCGCGGAGACCTTCTTGGTGTTGTAGAAGGGGACGAGCACGGCCGCCCGGAGTATCGTCCAGGCGTGATGCTTCGTCACGAAGGAGGCGTTGAACTTCTCCGTCCCCTTGGGCTGGTAGGGGAGGAGGTGCTTGTCCTTCAGGATGAGGTAGTGGCCGTAATTCGAGGTGTGGTACACGTCGGCCACGTGGATGTTCCCCTTGTCCTCCTGGAGGTAGCGCTGGTAGAGCTTGCCCGAGCCGTCCCGGTGCACGATGCACTCGACGCCCGGATGCTTCCCCATGAACTTCTTGCAGATCTCCTGCGCCACGGGCAGGGAAACGGCGGTGTACCAGGTGACCTTGCCCTCCTTCTTGGCCGCCCGCAGGAGGGCGTCCTCCGCCGCGGAGGCGGGGCCGGCGGCGAACAACGCGGCCGCCGCGAGCAAGACGAGGAATCGCGTCAGGGCCATGATTTTTCCTCCTCATATAGAAACGCGCAACGGCGGCGTGAGACACCCCTTGCCCGGAACCGGGAGCCCGGAGCGGCCCTTGTTCCGGCCGGACCCGGCTTCCACGCATCGATCTACCTATGCGAATTTTCAAATTGTAAGGGTTTCCCCTCTTGGAATCAAGAGGAAAGGGCGCGGGAAGCGCCGGCCAGGCGGTGGAAAAGGGGCGCGGGGGCGGCGCGAATAACGAAACGGGGGCGGGGATGGACCCCCGCCCCCGGGCGCGCCCGGGAGAGGATGCTAGACCGTCACCGTCTCGGACACGAGGCCGTAGGATTTCGCGAACGCCTCGAGCTTCTTCAGGTTCGCCGCCGAGGGCGGGCACAGCGGCAGGCGGTACTCCATCCGCAGCCGCCCCATCATGGCGAGGGTGGCCTTGGCCGGGATGGGGTTGGTCTCGACGAACATCATGTGGTTGAGCTCCCACATCTTGTAGTGGAGCCGCAGGGCGCGCCCGGTGTCGCCGTCGAGCTGGGCCTGGCACATCCCGGCCACGTCGGCGGGGGCCACGTTCGCCGTGACGGAGATGGTGCCCACCGCCCCCATCACCATCATCGGGAGGGTCACGAAGTCGTCGCCCGAGAGCACGATGAAGCCCTTCGGGACCTTGGAGATGATATCGCAGGTGTTCGAGATGTTGCCGGTGGCTTCCTTGACCCCGACGATGTTGGGCACCTCGGCGAGCCGGGCGATGGTGTCGGGCTGGATCGAGATCACCGTGCGGCCCGGCACGTTGTAGAGGACGATGGGGATGTCCGCCGACTCGGCCACCGCGCGGAAGTGCTGGTAGAGGCCCTCCTGGGTCGGCTTGTTGTAGTAGGGGGCGACCAGCAGGGCGCCGTCGGCCCCCGCCTTCTTGGCGAACTGCGTCCGGCGGATGGCCTCGGCCGTGCTGTTCGAGCCCGAGCCCGCGATGACCGGGACGCGCCCGGCCACGTGCTCGATGACGATCTCGATGACCCGGTCGTGCTCCTCGTGGCTCAGGGTGGCGGACTCGCCGGTGGTCCCGCAGGCCACGATCCCGTGGGTCCCGTTCTCCAGGTGGAAGTCCACCAGGGAGCGGATCCCTTCCTCATCCAGCTTCCCGTTCCGAAAGGGCGTTACCATCGCCACGTACGAGCCTTTGAACATCGTCCCCTCTCCTCTCCGCCACCCCCCGGCGGCCTCGGTCACGCCCTCCCGGCGGCGTGCGGCGAGCCCACCCCTCTCACATCAGGGCAGCCCGCGCAACATCCCCCCTGGGGTGGCCCATCGTAACAAAGCGCCCCCCCCGGAGCAAGAAAACGGTTTTCCCGCGCGCTCCGCCCTCTCAACGGCCCTCCAGGCGCGGCTCCCGGCACGCCCCCTGCATCCCCCACCCTGGGGAATATTTCAGGCTCTGAGCGGATTTTCTTTGACAACCCAGGCGTCATGCATATAATTGGCAAGTTAAATCAGATGTTTGGGTGAACAGCCCGAGAAAATGGTTCAAGTCCTGGCCTCCGCCCGGTTTTCGCCCCCAGGGGGAAGTTTTCATGCCTTGTGCCGGAAGGTTTTTCCCGGGGAGGCCGCTGCGCGGACCCATTTCTCTCGTCGCGGCGGGGGCTTTCCTCCTCTCCCTCGCGGCACCGGCCCTCCAGGGACCCCGGGCCGAGGGCGCCTCCAAGAAACCCGCCCGGGCGGCCAATCCCTCCTACAAGTCCGCTATCCTGATCGACGCAGAGAGCGGCCATATCCTCCGCTCCCACAATCCCCGCCAGCCCGTGATCCCGGCCTCGGTGGTCAAGATGATGACCTCGCTCCTCGCCCTCGAGCACATCCGGCACAAGAAGGCGCGCATGTCGGACCGGGTGAAGGTCTCCCGCGCCGCGTCCCTCGTGGGGGGCCACCAGGTTTACCTCCGGCCGGGAGAGGTGTTCCGTTTGGAGAACCTGCTCAAGGCCGTCATGATCGGCTCGGCGAACGACGCCGCCTACGCCGTCGCGGAGCACGTGGCCGGGAACGAGCCCGCCTTCGTGCGGATGATGAACCAGCGGGCCCGCCAACTCGGGCTGAAGGACACGCGCTTCGTGAACGTGAACGGCCTCCCCGCGGGGCGCGGCAGGCCCTCGAACCTCATGAGCGCGCGCGACGCCGCCATGCTGGCCCGGAAGCTCATCCACGACTTCCCCTTCGTCCTCGAATGGACCTCGACCCGGATGACCCCCTTCCGGCCGGGCAAGTTCAACCTCTACAACACCAACAAGCTCGTGGGCCGCTTCGCGGGGCTCGACGGCCTCAAGACCGGCTTCACGCCGGAGGCCGGCTTCAGCATCGTGGCCACGGCCAAGCGGGGCGACCTGCGGCTCATCGGCGTGGTGTTCGGCTCGCCCCAGTCTCAGCGCCGCTTCAACGAGGCCCGGAACCTCCTCGCCTGGGGCTTCTCGAATTACTCCAGGCAGGCGGCGAAGGGGAAATCCCCCCGCGACGGCCGGAAGACGCGGGTCTTGAAGCAGAACCCCGACGGCGCCTCGCTCGGTGCCCAGCCCCAACCCTATCGCCTCACCCTCGAAGGGGCCGGCGCGGGGCGGCCCGAGGCCGCCGCGGGAGAAGAGGACGGGCCGGAGAGTCCGGGCTCCCTCATGGCGGCCAAGCCAGCCGCCCAGCGGCCGCAGCCCGGCGTCATGCAGCTTCGCTAGCCTCCCGGCCTATCCCCCCTTCTCCTCCGCCATGAACGGCAGGGCCATGGCGAAGAGCGCGATCATGAGCACCTCGGAGTCCCCGAAGTTGTACTCGAACAGCCCCGCCGCGAAGAACCCGGCCGCGGCCGCGAGCCCCCCCACCGCCCGGAAGCGCGGGCCGAACGGCGCGCGCCTCATCCTCCGCAGCCGCCGCGCCACCAGCCAGAAGTAGCCCCCCCAGGCCCACAGCCACGCCGCCAGGGCGGGGAACCCTCTCTCCGCCGCCAGGTGCAGCAGGTTGTTGTGCAGGTGGCCGGTGCGCCGCTTCCTGGCCTCGGGCATGGCGTAGGCCGGAAACTCCTTCTTGATCTGCCCCGGCCCCACGCCCAGGAGGGGACGATCCATCGCCATGCGGAGCCCGCTCCGCCACATCTGGAACCGCTCCACCCGGCTGGGATCCCCTGGGTCCGCCAGGCTGAGAACGCGGTCCCGGATGGGCTGGGGGGCGGCCACCCAGCCGATCGCCGCCACCGCCGCCGCGGCGGCGAGCGCCTTCCAGCTCCGCTCCGCCAGCGCGATGACCAGGACGGCAACCGCCAGCCCGATCCAGGCGTTGCGGCTGAAGGTGCCCAGCAAGGCCCCCCCCATCAGCCCCGCCGCGGCGTACACCCACCTCCCCCGCTTCTCCCCGCCGGCCACGAAGAGGTAGGCGAGGGCGACCGCCCCCGCAACAACCAGGTAGCCACCCAGGGTCATGTAAATGCTGAAGAAGCCGGACATCCGGTGGGCCAGGTTGAGAGGGCCGGGCAGCGCCCGGGCGAGCGTCCATGCCGAGGCGAGAGCGGCGGCGGCAAAGAGCGCCTTCACCAGCCCGTCCGCCTCCCACTCGTCCCGGACGGCGTTGAGCGCGAAATAGAAGAGGAGGATCTGGGCCAGCTTGCGCGAATCCCACAGGCTCTGCCACGGATGGCCCGCCGTGACGGCGCTCGCCAGCGTGAGGGCGGCCAAAAGCGCCCACGGCCACTTCAAGGGGAAGCGGTGGCGGAAGATGTCCGCCTCGAAGTTCATGGAGGAGAACCAGAGGACCAGCCCCGTGAACCCGAACGCCTGGGCCGCCGAGATGGAGAAGGGCGAGGCGAGGACGAAACCTATCAGGCAGACGAACGCCGCCCGGGACAGGGGGGTGCGCGCGTCCAGCCGCCGCCTCAGCTCCCCCCAAGCCGCCTGCCAATCCATCCAAAGCCTCCCCGGGCGGGGCCGGTGCGGATGCGGCCTTTTATATCATCCGGAGCTCAATGGGAAGCGATGTCCCGGAGGATCGCCTCGTACTCCTCGGCCACCCGGCTCCACCGGCGGTCCTCGGCCCGGCGCCTCCCCTCTCCGCCCATCGCGCGCGCCAGCTCCGGCGAGGAGAGCAGCCGCAGGATGGCCTCGGCCACCGCCTCCGGGCGCTCCGGGTCCGCGAGGAGCCCCGACTCCCCCTCTCCCACGGCCTCCCGCACCCCTCCCGAGAGGCCGCCGACGACGGGCTTCCCGCAGGCGCCCGCCTCCAGGTAGGCGATCCCGAACGCCTCGACGGCGCCCTCCGCCCGATCCTCCCGGCCCGGCATCGCGAAGAGGTCGCACGCCTGGTAGTAGGCGTGATCCCCCCGGCCCATCTCCCCATGCGGGACCTCCCCCACGAAGATCACCCGTTCCGCCACACCCAAGTCGGCGGCCAGGCGCCGCAAGGAGCTCTCCTCCGGCCCCCGGCCGGCCAGCACATAGGCGGCGTCCGGGAAGCGCTCCGCCACCCGCGGCAGGGCGCGGATGACCGAATCGAACCCCTTCACCCTCGACAGCCGGCCCACCGAGAGGATCATCCTCTTCCCTTCGAGGCCCAACCGCCTGCGGACTGCCAAGCCTGCCTCGGGGGGATCGAACCCTTCCACGTGGACACCGTTGGGTACGGCGAACGTTTTTCCAGGGAGAAACCCCAGGCCGACCAGCCGCTCGCGCGCGTACCGGCTCACAGCCACGACCGCGTCCGCCCCGGCGAGGGCGGCCACGAGCGCGCGGCGGCGGGGGGAGCCGTACACCTCGTTGCCGTGGACCACGACGGCGAGGGGGGGCCCGCCCAAGCGGCGGAGCATGAGGGCGGGCCGAAGGAAGTCCGCCCGGTGGGTGAGGAGGATCGCCTCCGGCCGGTCCGCCAGGAAGCGGGCCAGGAAAGCGGGCCAGAGCAGGGGCTTCCAGGCGACGCGCCGGACCCGGGCGGGGGCGGTCTCGGCGTCGATCCTCGGGTCGGCCGCCCCGCCCTGCGCCAGGACCGAGACTTCGTGGCCCCGCTGGGCCAGCGCCCCCGCGAGCCGCGCCGAGAGGGTCTGCACCCCCCCGACTTCGGGAGGATAGGCCGGGGCGCCGACCAGGATTCTCACCGCGCCTTCTCCGCCGCGACTTCCCGGTAGATCGCCTCGGTGGCGTCGGCGTTCGCCCCGACCGAAAAGCGCAGCGCCAGGGCGCGCGCCGCCTTTCCCATCGAGGCCGCCCGGCCCGGCTCCCGGCACAGGCGGATGAGGCGGGCGATCTCCTCCGGGTCGGCGGGGTTCTTCAGCACCAGCCCGTCCACCCCATCCGTGACGATCTCGGCGCCCCCGCTCCGGGAGGAGAAGACGCAGGGCAGCCCGCTCGCCAGCGCCTCCAGGCACACGTTGCCGAAGGGCTCGTAGAGGGTGGCAAAGACGAAGACGTCCGCCGCCCGGTAGAGCTGGGGGACTGGGACCTCCATCCCCACGAAGCGCACCCGATCCAGCACCCCGAGCCGCCCGGCCAGGCGGCGGTAGGGGCCGATCGATCCGCGCCCGGAGACGACGAGGAGGGCGTCCTTCCCCTCCAGCCGGGCGAAGCCCGCCAGGAGGTGGCGCAGACCCTTGCGGAAGAAGCCGCTCCCCACATGAAGCGCCAGGAAGGCGCCCTCCCCCGCCCCGAGCCTCCGGCGGATGGCCGCGCGCTCGCCCCCCTTCGGGGGAGCGAATTCCTCCGGGTCCACGCCGTTGTAGATGACGGGCACGTCCCGCCGCCCGAAGTGCCGGCCGATCTCCTCGGCTCCCCGCTTGCTGATGGCGGTCACGCGCCGGGCGCCGCCCTCCGCCATCAGGCGCCGCTCGATGCGGCAGAGGGTCCCGTGCAGGGGGTCCAGGCGGCGCAACGCGGCCTTCCAGGCGGGCAGGTGGCGGGCCGCGACCTCCAGCCACTCGCGGTGGACACCCTCGCCCGCGCGGTAGATGTCGCAGGCGAACACCCGGTCGCAGGAGTGGACGACGTCGAAGCTCTCCTGGGCCAGGATCTCCCGCACGCCCGCGGCGAAGCCCAGCACCTTCTGGAAGGAGAAGAGCCCCCGCGCCTCGACCGGGCGGAAGCGCACCGAGGCGTGCGGCAACTCGGGGCAGCGCCGGGCGAGGAGGTGCACCTCGTGCCCGCGCCCCGCCAGCTCGCGCGCGAGGAGCCAGACGTATCGCTCCACCCCGCCTTGGCGGTGGACGGCGGAGCGGACGAGGGCGATCTTCACGGCGGCTCCTCCGGGCGGCCCGTCCTAGAAGTGGTCGGCCGTCCGCTTGGAGATCAGGTGCGGGCCGAGGGCGAGGTGGGGGAGGCCCGACGCCTCGAAGGTGCGGATGGCGTCCTCCGGGCTCGAGACGATGGGCTCGCCGTGGAGGTGGTAGGAGGTGTTCAGGCCCCCGCCGATCCCGGTGAGGCGCTCAAACTGGGAGATGAGGCGGTGGTACTCGGGATGGTGGGCGGGCTCCAGGATCTGGGGCCGCATGGTGCCGTCGTAGGGGTGGCAGGCGGCCGTCAGGTCCTCCCGCCCGCGCGGAGTGCTGTCGAAGGTGAGCATCATGTAGGGCGAGCACAGGCCCTTGGGGTTGACGATGTAGTCCCCGGCCCGCTCGGCGAGGATGGTGGGGGCGAAGGGCATCCAGAAGTCGCGGCTCTTGATCATCTTGTTGATGCGGGCCACCACGCGGTTGTCGGCCGGGTTGGCGAGGATGGAGCGGTTCCCGAGCGCCCGGGCGCCGAACTCCTCGCGCCCCTTCACCCGGGCCACCACTTCCCCCTTGGAGAGGAGCCGCGCGACCTCGCTCTCTACGTCGCCGAAGCGGCGGACCACGTGCTTCTTCCGCACCCCCATCCGCTCGATCGCCTCCTCGGCGCCCTCCTCGGCGATGTCCCGGCCCAGGTAGAGCGGCCCCAGGGGGACACACGTCCCGGCGTCCTTCGCGCCCTGGGCCCGGAGCCAGTAGGCGGCCCCGATGGCGTTCGACTCGTCCCCGCAGCTGGGGAGGACGAAGAGGTCCTCGACCTCCTCCAGGGCGGCGATGCGCTGGTTCGCCTTGACGTTCATGAAGACCCCGCCGCTCAGGGCGGCGCGGCCCTCCCCCGCCGCCGCGAGGCCCGCCCGCGTCCACGCGACGAGCATCTCCTCCAGGAGGTCCTGGCCCGCCCCCGCCACCCAGTCGAAGCGGTGCCGGGCGAGGTGCTCCATCAGGTAGCGGAAGCGCTCCCGCCGCACCCTCCACCGGAAGCGGGGGGGCGAGGGGTCGAAGCCTATCATCCGGGACAGCACCTCGTAGGACTTCCGTTTCCCGTACTCCGGGGCGTAGGGGGCCAGCCCCATCACCTTGTACTCGTGCTCGAGCTGGCGCATGCCCAGGAAGAGGGTGACGAGGCTGTAGAAGCTCCCCAGGGAGCCCGCCGCGCTGGGGGAGGCGGAGAGGCGGCGGATGCCCTCGGGCCCGGCGGCGTTCCAGGTGGCGCAGACTCCGTCCCCCGAGGCGTCGTTGGTGAGGATGGCCGCCCGCTTGTTCCTCCCCCCGGCGAAGGGCGAACCGTAGTAGGCCGCGGCGGCGTGGGCCATGTGGTGCTCGACGATGTAGATCTTGGACTTCGAGATCCCCAAGTGGTCCACGATCTGCTGGAAGCGCAGATCGTTGGGCATCCGCTCCTTGCCCGCGGTTTCGGAGGAGAGGTTGAGCTTCTTGCCCACCCGCCGCACCCGCCGGCGCAGGGCGCTCACCTTCTTGATGCCCAGGTACTCGTCGATGTAGTTGTCGTCCCGCGTCACGCGGTCGAACCACTCCGCCCCCATCGCCTCGTGCCCGGCGAGGGCGACGGCGGAAAGGTCCTCCCCCTTCACTCCCCCTTGGGCCAGCACGGCCTCGACCGACCGGGAGGGGTAAGCCCCCTGGTTCTTCCGGCGGGTGAAGCGCTCCTCGCTCATGCAGGCGGCCACCTCGCCGTCCCGGAGCAGGCAGGCCGTCGCCAGGTGGGAGTCGTTGATCCCGAGGATGAGGTCCGTCATGCGGCCCCCCTCCCCCGCTCGCGCAGGGCCTCGCGGTAGATCTCGGCCGTCCGGCGGGCCACCACCCGGCGGTCGAACTCCTCCTCCGCCCGGCGGCGGCCGGAGGCCCCCATGGCGCGGGCGGCCCCGGCGTCGCGCCGCAGGCGGTCGAGCGCGGCGGCCAGGGCCTCCGGGTCCTCGGGCGGGACGAGGAAGCCCTCCCTCCCCTCCCGCACGATCTCCTCCACGCACCCCACGCGGCTGGCCGCGACGGGCCGGCCGGCGGCGAGGTAGTCGAAGAGCACCCGGCTCGTCCCCTCGGACTGCCTCGACGGGAAGGCCAGCGCGTCGCAGGCGGCCAGCGCCTCGCCCATCGAGTCGAGGAAGCCGGGGAACACCGTCCTCTCCCCCATCCCCGCCTCGGCGGCCAGGGCCCTCAGGGAACCCAGGTCCTCTCCCCGGCCCGCCACCACCAGCCAAGGAAGCCCTCTCTCGTTTTCTTTCATCAGGGCCATCGCCCGCACGAGGACATCCTGCCCCTTCAGCCAGAGGCGGATGCTCCCCGCCACCCCGGCCACCCACGCCCGGGGCGGGATGCCCCACTCCCGGCGGAAGCGATCGCCCGTGGCCGCCGGGTCGTAGGCCGAGGGGTCGCCGCCCCCCATCACGGTGCGGAAGCGCTCCGGGCGGAACCCCGGCCCGGCGAGATAGCCCTGCCGGATGCGCTCGGAGACGGCCACCACGCGGTCCGTCCCCCGGGCGTAGAGCCACCGGTTGAAGGGGTGCCGCCGGACCGGCTGCATGATGTGGCGGCTGCGGACGATGACGGGCCCGCTCCGCTCCGGCCACGCCGCGGCCGCCAGCCAGTGCTCGACCCCGCGATGGACGTGGACCGCGTCCACCCCGCGCTCGTGGGCCAGCCGCCGCAGCCGCAGGAGGTCGCGCAGGTAGCTGTCCGGGCGGAAGTTGTTGCTCGCCTCGATGAAACCCACCTCCCGCACCCCCTCGCGGCGGGCGCGCTCGGCCACGGCCCGCCCGCGCTCCACGTCCCGGCACAGGAGGAGGACGCGGTGCCCGATCTCCTGGAGGCCGAGCGAGAGGGCGGCGGCGGCCCAGGCGTCCGAGCTCCAGCCCCGGCAGGTCATGACCTGGAGGATGGAGAGCGGCCGCCCCTCTTCGCGGGAGGCGGCCGGGGGAGCGGCCTTCAGGGCGCTTTCGCTCATGCCGGCCCGCCCGGCTGGCGGAGAAGCTGCTCGTCGGGGCGGACCTCCTCCCCGGGGCCGGAGGCGAACTGCATCTTGTAGAGCTTGTGGTAGAGCCCGCCCCGCTCCATGAGGACGTGGTGGCCGCCGAGATCGACCAGCTGGCCGTCGTCCAGGACGGCGATGGCGTCCGCCGCGCGGACGGTGGAGAGGCGGTGGGCGACGACGACGGTGGTCCGGCCCCTCATCAGGCGGTCCAGCGCCTCCTGGATGATCTTCTCGCTCTCGGAGTCGAGGGAGCTCGTGGCCTCGTCCAGGAGGAGGATGGAGGGGTCGCGCAGGATGGCCCGGGCGATTGCGATCCGCTGGCGCTCCCCGCCCGAGAGCCGCACCCCCTCCTCCCCCAGGAGGGTGCCGTACCCGCCCGGCAGGGCGGAGATGAACCCGTGGGCGTTGGCCGCGCGCGCCGCCGCCTCCACCGCTCCGGGGTCCACAGGGCCCTCGGCCGCGTAGGCGATGTTATTGGCCACCGTGTCGTTGAAGAGGTTGACGAGCTGCCCCACCACGGCGATCTGGGAGCGCAGGCTGCGGAGGTCGAGCTCCCCCCCCTCCACCCCGTCGTAGGTGATCCGGCCCGCGGCGGGGGCATAGAAGCGGGGGATGAGGTCGAGCAGGGTGGTCTTGCCCGCCCCGCTCAGCCCCACCACGGCGAGCACCTTCCCGGCGGGGATCTCCAGGGTGATGTCCCGCAGGACGGGCGCGTCCTCGTAGGCGAAGCTCACCCCCTCCAGGCGGATTCCCCGGGTTAGGCGGCCCATCGGCCGGCCGCCGGGGTTCATGGCCTCGGGCGCGTGGGCGTCCATCAGCTCGAAGACGGCTTGGCTCCCGGCGAGGCCCTCCATCAGGTTGTGGTAGACGCGGGTGAGGGACTTGAGGGGGCTGTACACCATCCCCACGGCCACGAGGAAGCTCGAGAGCTCCCCGGCCGTGACCTCCCCCCGCATGACCATGAGGGCGCCGAACCACAGGATCCCGCCCGCGAGCGCCCCCCCGATCCCCTCGACGAGGGAGGGCGCCAGCGCCCGGACCCGCATGGCCCCCATGATCCGGCGGAAGAAGGAGAGGTTGGCCCGCGCGAAGCGCGCCCCCTCGAAGTCCTCGGCGCCGAAGGCCTTCACCACCCGCATCCCCGTGTAGGTCTCCTTCATCAGGGCGCTGAGGCTCCCGATGCGCTCCTGCGAGCCCCGGGTGATGCGGCGCACCTTCTCCCCCATCCGCGCGATCAGGAAGCCCACCGGCGGGAACACGACGAGGAAGATGAGGGTCATCTTCGGATTCTGGTAGACGGCCACGCCGACGAGGGCGATGAAGGTGAAGAACTCCTTCCCCAGGTCCCGGATGGAGCTGGTGGCCGCCTTCTGCATGAGGGAGATGTCGTAGAGGCTCTTCGCCATCAGCTCGCCGGTGGTCTTGCCCTCGAAGAAGCGCATCGGCAGCTGGATGAGGTGGCGGTGCAGCTCGTTGCGGAGGTCCATCACCACGCGCTGGCCCACCCAGTACATGCAGTAGCCCTGGACGTACCCCACCACCGCCCGGAAGGCGAAGAGGACCACGACCGCGGCCGCGATCAGCTGGACCATGCTCCCGTCGCGGGCGATGAGCACGTCGTCCACCGCGTACTTCACCAGGAGGGCGGGACCCGCGCTCAGGCTGCCTACGACGAAGGTGCAGGCCACCGCCACCCCAAAGCGCCCCCAGTAGGGCTTCAGGTAGCCGAGCAGGCGGAGGTAGGTTTCCGTCCGGGTCATGACCGCCCTCCGGCGTAGGAGGCTTCGAGCGAGGGCTCGAGGAGCTTCAGGTAGATCTCCTCCACCCGCTCGGCCCGCCGCTCGCGGGTGAAGTGCGCCTCCACCCTCCGCCGGCCGGCCCGCCCGAAGGCGCGGCGGAGACCCTCGTCCGCGAGGAGCTCCCGGAGGGCGGCGGCCAGGCGCGGGGGGTCGCCGCCGGGCACCACCCGGGCGGTGACGCCCTCCTCCACCACTTCGTCCAGGCCGTTACGGTCGGCCACCACGCAGGGGAGCCCCATCGCCATCGCCTCCAAGACCGCCCGGCAGCTCCCCTCCGAGCCCGGCGCCATCAGGACGAACAGGTCCAGCGCGGCGAGGACCTCGGGCAGATCCTCCTCATGGTAGCCCGGGAAGTCCACCCGATCCTCCAGCCCCAGGGCGCGCACCCGCCCCTCCAGCCGGGGCAGGTACTCCCCCTTCCCGACCACCACCAGGCGCGCGCCGGGGACCTCCCCGGCCAGCCGGCGGAAGGCCTCGAAGAGGCGCATGTGGCCGCGATCGGACGCCAGGCGCGAGACGATGCCGATGAGGGGCGTCCCCGCCGCCTGGCCCAGGATCGCCCGGCCTTTTGCGCGCATTTCCGGAGGCGGGGGGGCGAACCGCTGGAGGTCCACCGCCCCGGGAACCACGTGGAGCTTCTCCGGCGGGACGGCGGCGCGCTCCGCGAGGACGCGGGCGATGTGGCGGTTCGGGGCGATGAGGGCGTCGGTCGCGGCATCCAAGAGGTAGCGGGCGAAGGGGTTGCCCTTCGCGGCGCGGGGGTGGTGGACGGTGCGGACGAGGCGGACGCGCCTTCCGCAGCGCCGCCGGGCCAGCAGCGAGAGCCAGTGGTCGGCCGAGAGGTGGGCGTGGAGGACGTCCGCCCGCGCCTCTTCCAGCAGCCCCGCCAGGCGCCGCGTGAACCCGCCGATCCTCCAGGGCTTGAGGCTCCGGGAGGGGTCCAGTTCCTCCACGCGGGGGAGACCCAGGCGCGCGGCCTGGGCTTCGAGGGCCTCGCCCGGCCCGCAGACGAAGCGCACCCGGTGGCCCCGGGCGGCGAGGTCCGCCGACAGGTGCAGGGCTGGCTCCGCCGCCCCGGTCCACCAAGAGCTGCTGATGACCTGCACCACGCTCAGCGGGCGCACGAGGCCAGGACCTCCTCGTAGGCGTGCACCGTCTCCTCCAGCATCCGCTCCAGGGAGTGCCGCTCGCGGACGTAGGCCCGGCCCGCCTCCCCCATCCGGGCGCGCCGGGCGGGGTCGGCGAGGAGCTCTTGAACCGCCGCCGCGAGGGCCCGCGGATCCCCCGCCGGCACCACGACGCCCGCCCCCGAGGGCAGGAGCACCTCGGGCACCCCCCCGACGTCCGTCCCCACGATGGGGAGCCCCATGGCCATGGCCTGGAGCGCCACCTGGGGGACGCCCTCGGTGCGCGTCGAGGCGATCACGAGCAGGTCGAGGCCCGCCATCACCTCGGGGATGTCCTCGCGGTAGCCCAAGAAGGCGACCGTCCCGTCCAGCACCCCGAGGCCGCGGGCCTCCTCCCGGAAGATGTCGCGCCAGTGGCCGTCCCCCACCACGAAGAAGCGGGCGTTCGAGCCCCCGTCCCGCAGCCGCCGGGCCGCCTGGAGGAAGTGCCCGTGCCCCTTGCTCTTGCGGAGCTGGGCCACGATGCCCACGGCGGGCACGCCGTCCGCGAGCGCCAGCTCCTCCCGGAAGAGGCGGGGCGGGATGCCCTCCCGGAAGCGCGCGAGGTCCACCCCCGTGGGGAGGACCTTCACCCGGGACGGCTCGCAGAGGCCCCCCTCCACCAGCATCCGCCGGATGCGCTCGGCCGTCGTCATGATGAGGTGGGGGAGGCGGTAGGCCCAGTTCAGGCGGTGGCCGCTCACCGGGATGGAGACGTGCCGCGTCCGCACGACGGTCAGGCCCAGGAGCCTCCCGGCCACCCCCGCCAGCCAGCTGTCCTTGCTGCTGTGGGTGTGGACGATGTCGGGCCGCTCCCCGCGGAAGACGCGCAGGAGGCCCCATAGCGCCGCCGGATCGCACACGAAGCGCATGCGCACGGAGCGGAAGGGCACCCCGGCCCGCTCCGCCTCCCGCCGGAGGAGGCCGTCCGGCTGGCCGACCAGGAGGACGCCGTGGCCGCGCTCCCGGAGGGAAACCGCCTCCAGGAGAATCCGCTTCTCCTGGCCGCCCAGGCCGCGGGAGGCCTCGGTGTGAATCACCCGCAGGACCCTAGCCACGAATCCCCCGGCGCTTTTCCCACAGGAAGGCGGTGCGCATGAAAACGTAGAAGGCCGCCCCGGCGGCGGCGATGAAACCCTCCGCCCCGTCGCGCCAGCCGCCCCTGAGCAGATAGCCCTTGAGGAACCTTCCCATCGGACGGAGGATGAGGTCCCGGAGCCGGGGCGCCTCGCACTGCGCGGCCCGCTCCTCGGCCGCGAGCCCCGCGTAGCGGACCTGGCGGGAGAAGAACTCCTCCAGCCGGTCGTAGCTCCGGTGATCGAGGGGGGCGGTCAGCTCCCCGACCCGCCCCTCGACCTCCACCGACTCGTGGACCGCCTTGTCGTTGAAGCGCCCCCGGCCCTTGCGGAAGAGGCGGACCTGGTGGTCGGGCCAGAGGTCCCCGTGGCGGAGCCACTTGCCGAAGAAGATGTTCCGGCGGGGAACGCGGTAGCCGTCGCAGGGGCCGTCCGCGGCGAGGACCTCGAGGATCTGGGCCTTCAGCTCCCCCGTCACCCGCTCGTCGGCGTCCAGGCTGAGCACCCAGGGATGGCGCGCCTCGCCGAGGGCGAGGTTCTTCTGGGCGGCGTAGCCCCCCCAGGGCCGCTCGATCACCACGGCGCCGCGCGCCCGGCAGATGGCCTGGGTGCCGTCCGAGCTGCCGCAGTCCACCACCACGATCTCGTCGGCCCAGGCCGCGCTCTCCAGGCAAGCCCCCACGCGCGAGGCCTCGTTGCGCGTGACGACGGCCACGCTCAGGGCCTGCCGCCGGGCGCTCGACCCCTCGCCCGCCTCCGCGCCCACAGGACGCTCCGCCACCCCGGACACAGCATCAGCCCTTCTGGGACTTTTCCCATTCGTCGAGCGGAATGGCCTCGTCCACGAGCATGACGGGGATGCCGTCCTCGATCTTGTAGACGAGCTTCGACTCCCGGCAGATGAGGAAGTTCTCGTCCCGGCTCAGCTCCAGCGGCTTCTTGCACACCGGGCAGGCGAGGATCTCTAGCAGCTCCTTGTCGATCGCCATCTCACCCCTCTCCTTCGAATGGATTCCGGTTCAGCCCCAAATACCGCCCTCCAGGGCGCCGCGGACGCGCTGGGCTCATTGAACATCAATCCTTTCAGCCACTTAGATGCGCCCTCCCCCCTATTTTTGCACACTCAGCGGTATTTTTCATGGGCCTCCCAAAGCCCCAGGAGGCCCCGCACCGCCTCCCCCGCCCCCACCCGCTCCAGGCACTCGATGTCCGGGCAGGAGCGGCCGTAGCAGTTGCTGCAGGCCAGGCGGTGATGGAGCACCGCGTGGCCGGGCCCCCAGGGGCCGTTCCGCACCGGGTCGGTCGGGCCCATCACGCTCAGGCAGGGCAGGCCCAGGGCGGCGGCCAGATGGGTGGGGCCGGTGTCCCCCCCGGCGAAATAGTCCCCCCGCCGGATGAGGGCCATCATCTCCCGGATGTCGGTGGCGGGGGCCACCACGGGCCCCGTGCGCATGGCCGAGGCGACGCTCCGCACGCTCGCCTCCTCGTCCGGCCCCCAGGTGAGGAGCACCCCTCCCCCGCTCGCCTCCCGCCAGGCGTCCCCCAGCGCCGCGAAGCGCTCCGCGGCCCAGCGCTTGGTCGGCCAGCCGGCCCCGGGGTGAACGACCAGGAGCGGGCGCCGTGCGAGGAGCCCCACGCGGCGCAGGAAGGCCTCGGCCGCCTCGCCCTCTCCGGGGCTTTCGGGAAGCGGGAACCGCAGCGCCTCGGGCGGCGGGATGGGGATGCCGAGGGGCTCGAGGAGGCGGAGGTTCTTCTCCACGACGTGATGCGGATGAGAAGGCAAGGGCGCCTGGCGCGTGGTGAAGAGGACGTTCATCCCCTCCCGGCAGGCCCGGTGCTCGAAGCCCACCCGCGCCGGGGCGCCCGAGGCCCAGGCGAGGAAGCCGCTCTTGATCAGCCCCTGGGCGTCGATGGCCACTTCCGCCTCCAGGCGGCGGACGGCCCGGAGGTCGTTCCGCAGGACCGACAGACCCCCGCCGGGCAGGTTCCGCCGCCAGGCCCGGGTGTCCACGGTCACCACCTCGTCGACGTCGGGATTGCCGCGCAAGAGCATGCTGGGGCTGGGCTCGGCCGCCCAGGCGATGCGGGCGCCGGGCCAGGCGTCCCGGATGGCGGAGGCGAGGGGCAGGGTGTGCACCACGTCCCCCACCGCCCCGAGCCGGATGATGAGGACGCAGCGGCTCATCGGGGGACGCGGCCGCCCAGGCGGGCGCCGAGGCCGGAGGAGGAGTGGTCCTTCGGGTCGCCGCAGATGGCCACCTCCCCCCCGTAGCTGCGCACCGTCTCGCGCTCGGGGACGGTCTCGGCGGTGTAGTCGGTGCCCTTGGCGTGGACGTGGGGCTTGAGCGCGAGGAGGATGCGCGAGACGTCCGGCTCGTCGAAGACGACGAGGTAGTCCACCGGCTCGAGGCAGGCGAGGAGCTCGAGCCGCTCCGCCTCCGGGGTGTAGGGCCTCCCCTCCCCCTTGAGGCGGCGCGTCGAGGCGTCGCTGTTCACCGCCACCACCAGCACGTCGCCGAGGGCCTTGGCGTCCCGGAGGTAGCGCACGTGGCCCACGTGGAGGATGTCGAAGCAGCCGTTCGCGAAGACCACCCGCCTGCCCTGGGCCTTCAGCCGCTCCGTCTCCTCCCGGAGGGCCTCCAGGGTGCGCAGCTTCCCGGCGAAGGGCCCGCCCGTCACGGGCCGTCCTCCAGCGCCTTCCGGAGCTCCTCCGCTTCCACGACGGCGGTGCCCATTTTCATCACCACGATCCCGGCGGCGCGGTTGGCGATCTCGGCCGCCTCGCCCATCGAGGCCCCCGCCGCGAGGGAGAGGGTGAAGGCCGCGATGACGGTGTCCCCCGCCCCGGTGACGTCGGCCACCTCGTCCGTCCCGTAGATGGGGATGTCCCTGCGGGCCGCCCCGCGCTCGAAGAGGCTCATCCCCTGGGAGCCGCGGGTGATGAGGACGCCCCGCGCCCCCGTGCGATCGAGCAGGGCGGCCCCCGCCTCGTCGAGCCTTCCCCCCTCGGGCCAGAAGCCGAGCAGGCCCTGGACCTCCTCCTCGTTGGGGGTGATGGCCGTCACCTCGCGGAAGCTGTCCCCGGCGTAGCGGCTGTCCACCGTCACGATGATCTTACGGGCCGCGCCCTGGACCGCCTCGCGCACGGCGGGGGTCACCACCCCCAGGCCGTAGTCCGAGACGATGAGGGCGTCCGCCCCGCCGCCCGCCAGCCTCCCGATGGCGGAGACGACCTTCTCCTCCAGCCCGGCCTGGAGCGGGACGCGCTTCTCGTGGTCCACCCGGATGACCTGCTGGCGCGCGGTGTTCCGGCCCCCCGCCAGGATGCGCATCTTGGTGGGAGTGACGCGCTGGGAGTCGGCGAGGAGGAGGGAGGCGTCGATGCGGCGGCGCTTGAGCGTCTCGCACAGGGCCCGCCCGGCCTCGCCCTCCCCGAGGGCGCCC
>Ga0156093_1082_pt2 | contig 20177 bp, 19 predicted proteins | sample RifCSPlowO2_02_FD_107746 | JGI IMG/M metagenome (GOLD analysis project Ga0156093, IMG submission 107746) | Candidatus Tectomicrobia bacterium RIFCSPLOWO2_02_FULL_70_19 | reverse complement strand
ATTCGAGGACGGGGAAGGAGGCGGGCTCCCCCATCCGCTCCCAGAGGGCTTGGAGCTGGCGGGCGGCCAGGCGCCCGAACCAGGGGCTCTGGTGGGGGCTGGTGAGGAAGTCGCCGGCCGCGCCGGCCCGGGGCTGGGGCTGGGCGTAGTAGCCCCCCTCGGGGTGGTAGAGGGCCAGCTCCATGAAGCGCCGGAAGGGCATGGGGCCGCGGGCCAGCTCGGCCTCCAGGGCCTTGGCGAGGGCGGGGTGGGCCGCCAGGGGCATCGGGACCTCTCCGGCAAAAAGGCTCGTCCGGCGCTTCTTGCTTGATCTCCTGGGCGATTCTATCCTTTTTCGTGCCGCCGGGCCGGGGAGCCCGCCGGCGCGCGGAGGGTTCCATGCGGGTGAGCGTCAAATGCTTCGCCTGGGCCCGGGAGGTGACGGGCGAGGAGGAGGTTTCCGTCGAGATCCCCGAGGGGGGGACGGTGGCCGACCTCAGGGGCCGGCTGGAGGAGCGGTTCCCCGTCTTCGCGGGGCGGATGGAGTCGATCGCCGTCTCGGTGAACCAGGAGTTCTCGGGGGACAAGGCCCGCATCCGCCCGGGGGACGAAGTGGCGCTCATCCCCCCCATCAGCGGAGGCCGCCGGCCGTGATCTGCCGCATCGTGGAGACCCCCATCGACGTGCAGGCCCTCGCCGCCCAGGTGGAGGAGGCCGGGGCCGGGGCGGTCTGCACCTTCGCCGGGCTGGTGCGGAACCACAGCCGGGGGCAGCGCGTCACCCACCTCGAATACCACGCCTACCGGGAGATGGCCGAGAAGAAGCTGCGCCAGGTGGCGGAGGAGATCGCCGAGCGCTTCGGGGTCACCCGCCTGGCGGTGGAGCACCGGGTGGGCGTCCTGCGGATCGGCGAGGTCGCGGTCGGCATCGCCGCAGCCTCCCCCCACCGGGACGCCGCCTTCAAGGCGTGCCGCTACGCCATCGACCGGATCAAGCAGATCGTGCCGATCTGGAAGAAGGAATTCGGCGAGGACGGCGCTGTCTGGGTCGAGGAGTGCGCGGTGGACGCCCCCTCCGCCCGGGAGTCGGAACCCCCCCCAAATTAAATCTTTGACATTTTCGCTTCGCTCGGTAATATAAGCCCATCCGACATCATAAGAACTGGCCCTTGGTTTTGAGCGGCTCAGGCGAGAAATGGGGTGCGGCTCTCCCGGCTTCGGGGAGAGGAGCTCCTTTTGCGGCCCGGTGGGCCCTCGGACGGACGCCAGCGAGGAGGGATGTCGATGAAGAATTTGAGAAGGTTTTTGACTGGGGCCGCCGTGGCGGCCGGTATGCTCGCCATTGCGGCGGGGGCCTGGGCGGCGCAGGAGATCGTTATTGGGGGCGCCATGTCCCTGACGGGCAGGTACTCCGAGCCCGCGGGGCGGATGGCGAACGGCCGCATCCTGGCCATTGAGGAGATCAACGCGCGCGGGGGCCTGCTGGGGCGGCCTGTGAAGTTGGTCATGCGCGACGACCGGAGCGACCCCTCCACGGCCGTGAAGCTCTACGAGCGCCTCCTCACCCAGGAGAAGGTGGACCTCTGCATGGCGCCCTACAGCAGCCCCATCACCGAGGCCGTGGCCAGCATCACCGAGCGGTACAAGTGCCCCATCGTCGCGGACGGGGCCGCCACGCGCTCCATCTGGAAGAAGGGGCGCAAGTACATCTTCGGCCTCGTGGGCCCCTCGGACGACTACCTGCGGGGGGCCGTGGAGATCGCGGCCAAGAAGGGCTACAAGCGCATCGCCATCGTCAACGAGGACTCCCTCTTCTCCAAGGCGGCGGCGAACGGCGCCGCGATGTACGCCAAGAAGCACGGCCTTGAGGTCGTCCTGAGGGAGGAGTACCCCCGGACCGCGACCGATTTCCGGCCGCTCCTGCTCAAGATCAAGGCGCTCAACGTCGACGCTCTCCTCGGGGGCAGCTACTTCGTCGACGCCGCGGCCATCACCCGCCAGCTCAAGGAGCTCAACATCAACCTGAAGCTCTGGGCCGCCACCGTGGGCCCGGGCCTCCCCCGGTTCACCAAGGACCTCGGGCCCCTGGCCGAGTACGTGCTGGGCTCTACCCAGTGGGAGCCCGTGCCCGCCCTGGGCTACCCGGGCATCAAGGAGTTCATCGCCAAGTACACAAAGCGGTTCGGCGAGAAGCCCAACTACCACGCGTCCCAGGGCTACGCCGCCATGCTTATCCTGGAGGAGGCCGTCAAGAAGGCGGGGAATCTGGACCGGGAGGCCCTCCGCGAGCAGCTCACGAAGCTGGACATGATGACTCACTACGGGCGCTACAAGGTCGGCCCCGATGGCTTCAACAGCGGCAAGGGGCTGCTCCTGTTCCAGATCCTCAAGGGGGAGCGCCGGCTCGTCTGGCCGGACGAGAGCCGGGAGGTTGCCCCCGTCGTCCCCCAGCCGGCCTGGGATAAGCGCCCCAAGATGTAGGCGGCCGGATTGACGGGACAGGCGGCGCCGGAAAGGGCAAGCCGCTTCCGAAGAAGGTGTCCATGAGCCCCGGGGGGGAGGACCCGGGTACCCCCCGGGGCGTACTTTGATCGGAATGGAGGTCGGGGGAGATGGTGGAGCGCACGCCGCGCTGGGTCTACGCGATTTACCTCGCCATCGCCCTCGGCGGCGTCTGCCTCCCCCTCGTGCTGGGGTGGGAGGGCTTCGTCGGCTGGCTGGCGCAGGCGCGGAGCCTCGCCACCTTCGACTCCCTCATGCAGGTGCTGGTGAGCGGCATCCTCCAGGGGGGGCTCTACGCCGTCATCGCCATGGGCCTCACCATGATCTTCGGGGTCATGCGCATCATCAACGTGGCCCACGGCGAGTTCCTCATGGTGGGGGCCTACATGGCCTTCGTCTTCTTCACGCTGCTCCTCCCCGAGGAACTCCACAGCCTCTTCACCGCAAACCTCGGGATGGCCATCCTCGGGGTGGGGGTCGTGCTCCTGATCTGCCTCCCGCTGACGTTCCTCTTCGGCATGGGCGTCCAGCGCCTTGTGCTGAACCCGGTGGTGGGGGGGCCCGAGCTCACGCCCCTCCTCATCACCTTCGGCCTCTCCCTCATCCTGATCAACACCTTCATCAGCATCTTCACCTCGGACTTCCGCGCCATCCCCTACATGTCGGGGGCGCTGGTGGTGGGCAACCTGGCCTTGGGCTACCCCCAGGTGGTCAGCTTCATCGTCTCAGCGGCGGTCACAGGAGGCGTCTTCGGCTTCCTCAAGTTCAGCCGCCTGGGGAAGGCCGTCCGCGCCACGGCCCAGAACTCCGAGGTGGCCATGGTGTGCGGGATCAACGTGGAGCGGATCTACCTCTACACCTTCGGTTTCGGCACCGCCCTGGCCGCGACGGGGGGAATCCTGGTCAGCATCCAGCTCTCCTTCTTCCCCGAGATCGGGGGCATCTACATCCTGCGCTCCTTCGCCATCATCATCCTGGGGGGGCGGGGCAACTATCTGGGGGCGCTGGTGGGGGGAATCTTGCTGGGGGTCATCGAGGGGTTCATCTCCTACCTCGTCTCCCAGGGCTCCCAGCTCCAGGAGCTGGCCGCCTACACGCTCCTGGTGTTCATGCTCCTGGTCCGCCCGCAGGGGCTCCTGGGGGGGATCGCCGATGAGTAGGAGGGTTCTCGAGGTCCCCGCCGCCGGGGCCTCCCTGGCGGAGGGGCTGCCGGCGAGGAAGGCGGCCCTCCGGCTCGCCGCCGCCCTGGCCCTCCTCGCCTTCCTCCTATGGCCCAGCCTCGTGAACGTTTACCAGGTCTCCTTCGTCTTTTTCGGCCTCCAGTACGTGGTCCTGGCCTCGAGCTGGAACGTCATCTCGGGCTTCACGGGCTACGTCTCCTTCGGGCACGTGGCCTTCTTCGGCATCGGCTCCTACACCACGGCCATCCTGATGGTGAAGCTCGGGTGGCCCTGGTACCTGACGCTCCCCGTGGCGGGGTTCCTGGCGGTGGCCTGGGCGGCCTTCATCGGCTTCCCCTGCCTGCGCCTCAAGGGGCCCTACTTCGCCATCTCCATGATGGGCCTGAACGAGGTCCTCCGGGTGGTCGCCCTCTCCTGGGAGTCCCTCACGGGGGGCGGCCTGGGCATCACCATGCCCAACGCGGAGAACTCCGTCTCGACCTACTACGCGGGGCTGGCGGTGGCGGCCCTGACGGTGGCCATGTGCTACGCCATCGCCCACTCCCGCTTCGGCCTCCGCCTCGCCGCCATCCGGGAGGACGAGACGGCCGCCGAGGCCATGGGGGTCCCCACCACCCGGTACAAGATGTACGCCTTCATGCTGAGCGCCTTCTGGCCCGGCGTCATCGGCGGGCTCGTCGCCTACAAGCTCCTCTACATCGAGCCCGACAGCACGTTCTTCGTGGCCATCACCGTGAACATGATCACCATGGCGATGCTGGGGGGGAAGGGAACGGCGCTGGGCCCCGTCATCGGCGCCGCCATCCTCTACACGGCCCAGGAATTGGTCTGGTGGTATATCCCCTGGCTCCACCTGATCGCCTACGGGGCCTTCATCATCCTCATCGTGCTCTTCATGCCCCGGGGCATCATGGGCTTCTTCATCGACCGGGGATGGGTGGCGAAGGGGGTGATCCAGTGAGGGCGGAGGGGGCCGCGGCGGGAGAGGTCACCCTCGACATCCAGGGGCTGACCAAGCATTTCGGCGGAGTCACGGCGGTGAGCAATTGCAGCTTCCGGGTGCCGCGCAACATCGTCGCCGGCCTCATCGGCCCCAACGGCTCGGGCAAGACCACCCTCTTCAACCTCCTGACCGGCCTGCTGCGCTCCGACGGCGGGGACTACTTTTACAAGGGCGAGCCGATGATCGGGCTCACCCCGCACGAGATCTTCGAGCGGGGCATCAGCCGCACTTTCCAGGTCATCCGGGTTTTCCGGGAAATGACGGCCCTGGAGAATCTGGTGGCCGTCTCGCGGGACGGGGACCTGGGCGAGGTGCGCCGGAGGGCGCTGGAGCTGCTGGACTTCGTCACCCTGCTCCGCCTCAAGGACGAGTACGCCGGCAACCTCTCCTACGGCCAGCAGAAGCTCCTGGAGTTCGTCCGCGCCCTCATGTCCGACCCAGAGGTGCTGCTCCTGGACGAGCCGGCGGCGGGCGTGAACCGGACGCTCCTCAACACCCTTCTCGACCGCATCCGCCAGCTCCGCGGCCAGGGGAAGACCATCCTCATCGTGGAGCACGACATGAAGGTGGTGATGGGCCACTGCGAGAAGATATTCGTGCTCGACTACGGGGAGCTCATCGCCGAGGGCCTGCCCGGGGAGATTCAGCGGAACGAGCAGGTCATCGAAGCCTACTTTGGACACAAGTGACATGGCCCTTCTGGAGCTGAAGGACGTCGAGGCCGGCTACGGCAGGATCCAGATCCTCCACCGCGTCTCGCTCGGCGTGAAGGAGAAGGAGGTCGTGGCCGTCATCGGCCCGAACGGGGCGGGGAAGTCCACCACCTTCAAGGCGGTCATGGGTTTCATCCACTACATCGGGGGCGAGATCCTCTTCGACGGGCAGGACATCGTGGGGTTCCGGCCCGACCAGATCCTCGGCCGGGGGCTCGCCTACGTCCCCCAGGGGCGCATCGTCTTCCGGCACATGACGGTCCGCGAGAACCTGGAGATGGGGGGCTACATCGAGCGCGACAAGGCCAGGCTCCGCCAGGCGATGGAGTACGTCTTCAGCCTCTTCCCGCGCCTGGAGGAGCGCCAGAAGCAGCTGGCCGGCACCATGAGCGGCGGCGAGCAGCAGATGCTGGCCATGGGCCGCTCCCTCATGGCGAAGCCCAGGATGATCATGCTGGACGAGCCCTCCCTCGGGCTCGCGCCCCGCTTCATCACCCTGGTGTTCGAGAAGATCGTGGAACTGAGCCGCTCGGGGATCACCATCATGCTGGTCGAGCAGAACGCCGCCCGGGCGCTGGAGATATCGGACCGGGCCTACGTCCTCGAGCTGGGCCGGAACCGCTACGAGGGCACGGGCCAGGATCTCCTCCACAACCCCGAGGTCAAGCAGATGTACCTGGGCGGGTAAGGGAGGCCCGGCGGCCTCTCCCCTCGCCCCGCGGCCCGGCTTCTCCTGACGCCCTCCCCCGCGCTTCGCGGAAGCATCTAGCTTACCGGCTGCGGCTGCCACTCGCCCTTCGGACCAGCGACCCGCCGGTGGCGCCATATCCCGTAGATCGTGGCCGGCAGGGTGAAAACGGCCGCCGCGATCGCCACGTTGCCGTTCGGGTGCAGCATCACCACGAACGAGGTCAGGACCAGCGCGGCGCGGAGCATCACGTTGGCGCCCGCACCCTCGAAGAAGCGTCCGAAGATGGCGCAGGTCATGCCGCAGCAGGCGATCGTGACGAGCAGCATGTCCGCGATCTGCGCCCACCCGGGGTTCACCACGATGTCCTTGCGCATGAAGATGGCGAAGGACATGAAGGTGATGGGCAGGCACAGCTTCAGCGCCTCCCACATGGTCTTCATGAAGGAGGCCTCCGCTATCCGCGCGGCGACCGCGGCGGCGAGCGAGGTCGGGGGCGACAGCTCACCCCAGACCGCGATCAGGAACACGAAGAAGTGCGCGACCCAGGGGTCGATGCCGAGCTTGCGCAAGGGGTCGACCACGATGACGGCGAGGATGATGTAGGTGGCGGTCGGCGGCAGGCCCGCGCCGGCGAGCCAGCCGAAGACCCACGCCATGAGGACGGTGGCGAGGATGCTCCAGGCGCCGAGGTCGAGCAGGATCGCGCCCATGCGGTTGATGAAGCCCGTCACGGTGAACAGGCCGATCATGATGCCGAGCGTCGCCAGCATCAGCGTCAGATAGGATGTCATCTCGGCGTGCGTTTCGATCGCGAGCCGGACGTTGCCGAGGAACGTTTCCTTCTCCGCCTCCGGGTCCTTCAGCAGGTGCTTGAAGCACAGAAACGCGAGGATCAGGAGCACGAGCATGAAGATCGCGGTGAAGAGCGCCGCGCGCAGCGAGCCATAGTTGAGCCACCCCATGAGCACGATCAGGAAGCCCACCGAGAGGAAGAAGATGGCGGTCTTGGCCTGGTCATAGCGCGGCACCGCCGCTATCGGGATCGGTTCGCGCGGCAGCAGCCGCACGCTCAAGAGGTAGACGGAGAGAGAGAGCGTGACGTAGTAGACGAAGGCTAGGGCGAAGCCCCGGATCACCACGTCCCAGTAGGGCACGCCGAGGAACTCCGCCATCAGAAAACCGGCCACCGCCATCATCGGCGGCATGATGAGGCCGCCCATGGATGCCGCGGTCTCCACTGCGGCGGCGAAGGCCCCCGGCACGCCGTAGCGCTTCATCAGCGGAATCGTGAAACTGCCGACCACCGCGGCGTTGGCGGCGCCGCTGCCGCTCACCAATCCGAGCGAGGCCGAGGCGAGTACGGCCGTCTGCGTGACCAGTTGCCGCGACCGGCCGGCGAGCCGGCGCATCACCATGACCATCGCGTTCTGCGCCTCGAAGCCGCTCGCGGTCCCCGCCAGGAGCAGGAAAGCCGCGATCAGCGTCAGCGCGATCTGGGCGTAAAGCCCGTAGATGCCGGTGGCGAGCTCGACGGTGCTCGAGGTGACGACCCGGTAGAAGGTGGTCCCGGGGTGCCAGAAGAAATCGACCGGGCTCAGGTAGCCCCACAGGGTGTAGGCGACCATCACGACGTTGACCCAGAACAACTCGGAATGGCAGATCCGGGACAGCTCCATCACCAGGAGAAAGATCAGCAGGCCCACGATGAAGTCCTGGGTGGTGTAGGATCCCTGCCGGTAGATCGCGATCTCCTCGTAGTCGAGGAAGAAGTAAAAGAAGGCGTAAAGACATATGCCGACGTAGCACGCGACGATGACGTTCCTCGCGGCGCCAGGAAGGGAGGGGTAGAGGCCGTTCCGCAGGTGGAGGAGCAGGATTTGCAGGATCAGCGCGATCGGCAGGAGGTAGGTGGCGAGCTCGCTCGGGCCGCCATAGCCCGTGTAGAAGTACCAGATCAGCCAGACGAACATGATCACCGAGACGACGAAGATCAGATTCTTGAGGTTGGCTTGGTTCTTGAGGCGAGCGAGCAGCATGGCGGCATCCTATCGCGAAGGGTATCCCTTGCCTTCCGGGCCGCCGGGGCGGGACTCATGGCGGCCGCAAAATCACCCTCCCGCCGGGGCGGGGAGCCCGCGCCAGCGATGCGCGGGCCGCCCCCCCAGGCGCGCGGATCAGGCGTTTCCGGATCTTCCGCTTACTTGGCGATCTTCCACTTGTCGTTCCAGGCCTTGTGCTCTTTCAGGAACTTGGCCAGGCCCGGATGCGCGGGGATGGCCGGGTTCGCGCTGATGCCCTGCACCTGCATCCCCACGAAATCGCGCGCCATGGGGGTGAAGCCTGGATCGGACTTGGCCAGGCCCTCGCGCTGCTTGTAGAACGCGGCGAGCATCTTGTAGACGACGTCCTCGGGCATATCCGTGCGCACGTTGTAGGCGAACAGGATCGGCACACCCAGGATCGACTTCACGCCGACGTCCTTGCTGAAGGCCTTCTTTGGGTCGACTTCCGCGATGGCGAGGCCCGCCGCCTTCAGCTTCTTGACCTCCTCCGGGCACGGGTTGATCATCTTCACGTCCGTGCGCAGCTCGGTCTCCCGCCAATACGAAGCGAGCGAGCGGCCGGCGGTCGTGTAGGCCACGGCGCCGACGATCGTGCCGGCCTGGAACGCGTCGGCCTGGGTCGCGGGGTCGATCTGCACGTGCTTGAACTGGTAGCCGAGCGTCTTGTAGATGCGCTGGAAGTTCAGCCAGTTCATGAAGCCGGCGGTGGTGAAGAAGACCGGCTTGCCGCTGAAGTCGCCCCAGCACTTGTACTGGCCGGCCTTCGCGGCCGGGGCCGCCATGAACGATTCCATCGGGTAGGAATACCAGGCGTGCACCAGCAAGCCCTTGGCCGGCTTGTAGTTCTTGAACCCGCCCTCGCGCGCGTAGAGCTGGGTCATCCCGACGTCGGCCGTGTAGCCGATCTCCGCTCCGCCGTCCATCGCCGACTTCATGGCGCCGGTGGTCGAGGGATACGGATTGACGGTGACGGTGTACCCTTTGCCGAGCGCTTCCTCGAGCACCCTGACCATCGAGGCCGCCACCTTGTAGCCGTAGGAACCCGTGTTGGACGTGGCCCACCGGATCGACTTGCGCTCCTGCGCAGAGGCCGGAGGGATCGTCGAGACGGCAAAGACGGCGGCGAGGGCCGCCACGATGAGGGCGATGCGATGATCCGGCCCTTTCTTCTTCTTCAACATGGAGATTCTCCTTTCTCATTCGAGTGGAATGCTACCGCGGCGGTGTCGTGGGGAAGCCTTGGGCCGAAGACCTCCGCAAAACAGGATTATGCGGTTTTAACCTCTTTTCCTCAAGCCCGGATCGGGGTTGCCTTCTCAGACCGCCGCCGGAAAGCGCCGATCTCGCCTTTTCCGGGCACTCATGCCGTTCGCTCTTGGATTCCAACTCCCCCCGGCTCCGCATTCCCCCGCCGCGCGCGCCTTTTCGCCCCCTTGTGCTATAACTACCCCCCGGTCCGCGGGGAAGTTTGCGGGGAGGGAAGAGGGGGCGCTATGATTCGGGTCAAGATTTGCGGCGTCACCACCCTGGAGGACGCCCGGTTCGCCCTGGAGTGCGGGGCGGACGCCCTGGGTTTCAACTTCGTGCCCGGCACCCCCCGCTGCCTCCCGGAAGAGGCCGCCGCGTCGCTGGCCGCTGCGCTGCCTCCCTTCGGCGTCCGGGTGGGCGTGTTCGTGAACGAGACCCCCCCGCGCATCGAGCAGATCGCCCGGCAGGTCGGGCTGGACGCCGTCCAGCTGCACGGTGACGAGACGCCGGAGGACTGCCGCTGGCTCGGCGGGCGCGGCCTCCGGGTCATCCGGGCGCTGCGCGTCCGGGGGCCCGGGACCCTGGCCGAGGCCGACCGCTTCCCCAGCTGCGCCATCCTGCTCGACGCCTACGCCGAGGGGCGCCTGGGGGGGACGGGGGAGACCTTCGACTGGTCCCTGGCCCGGGAGCTGGCCGGGCGCCGGACCGTCATCCTCTCGGGCGGCCTGAAGCCCGGGAACGTGGCCCAGGCTATCCAGGAGGTCCGCCCCTACGGGGTGGACGCGAGCAGCGGGGTGGAGGGGGGCGCGCCCGGGCGCAAGGACCCGGACCGGGTGCGGCGCTTCATCGAGAACGCGCGCGCGGTCTTCGCCGCGGCGGGAGGAGAGTGATGGCCACGGTTCCGGCCGAGCCCAAGGGGCGCTTCGGGAAGTTCGGGGGCCGCTTCGTCCCCGAGACCCTCATGCCCGCGCTCGAGGAGCTGGAGGCGGCCTACGAGGAGGCGCGCCGCGACCCGGCCTTCCACGCGGAGCTCGCCCACTACTTGAAGACCTATGTGGGCCGGCCCACGCCCCTCTACCACGCGGCGCGGCTTTCCGCGAAGCTCCGGACGCTCAAGGTCTACCTTAAGCGCGAGGACCTCTGCCACACCGGCGCCCACAAGATCAACAACACCCTCGCCCAGGCCCTCGTGGCGAGGCGGCTCGGCAAGCGGCGCCTCATCGCCGAGACGGGCGCGGGCCAGCACGGCGTCGCCACCGCCACGGCGGCGGCCCTCTTCGGCCTGGAGTGCGACGTCTACATGGGCGAGGAGGACGTGGCCCGCCAGGCCCTCAACGTCTTCCGGATGCGCTTGCTTGGCGCCCGCGTCATCCCCGTCGCCTCGGGGAGCCGCACCCTCAAGGACGCCACCAACGAGACCCTGCGCGACTGGACGGCCTCGGTCCGCACCACCCACTACATCATCGGCTCGGTGGTGGGCCCGCACCCCTTCCCGACGATGATCCGGGAATTCCAGTCCGTCATCGGCCGGGAGGCGAGGGAGCAGATCCTCGCCCAGGAGGGGCGCCTCCCCGACTGCTGCGTCGCCTGCGTGGGCGGGGGGAGCAACGCCATCGGCCTCTTCCACCCCTTCGTCGGGGACGAGGGCGTCCAGCTCATCGGGGTCGAGGCCGCCGGGCGGGGCATCGAGACCGGCGAGCACGGTGCCTCCCTCAACGCGGGGCGGATCGGCGTCCTCCACGGCTGCCGGACCTTCCTCCTCTACGACGGGGACGGCCAGATCATCCCGGCGCACTCGGTCTCGGCCGGGCTGGACTACCCCGGGGTGGGCCCCGAGCATTCCTACCTCAAGGACTCGGGCCGGGCGCGCTACGTGGCGGTGGACGACCGCCAGGCGCTGCGGGCCTTCGAGGAGTTCTCGCGCCTGGAGGGGATCATCCCCGCCTTGGAGAGCGCCCACGCCATCGCCCATCTCGACGCGCTGGCCAAGGAGGCGGGGGGCGTCCCGTCCCGGCCCAAGGTCGCCGTGGTGTGCCTCTCCGGCCGGGGGGACAAGGACGTCCAGCAGGCCGAGGGCCTCTTGAAAGAGATGCTCGACGACGGGGCGGAGGGGGCGCGCTGATGCAGAAGTCCTCCCGGCTCGCCGCCTGCTTCGAGCGCCTGCGCGCGGAGGGGAGGGCGGGGCTCTTCCCCTTCGTGGCGGCGGGGGACCCGGACCTCTCGTTCACCCGGCAGCTCCTCCCGGCCCTGGCCCGGGCGGGGGCGGACGGCTTCGAGCTGGGCGTCCCCTTCAGCGACCCCCTGGCGGACGGCCCGACCATCCAGCGCGCGAGCATGCGCGCCCTCAAGGCCGGCACCCGGCTGCGGGACGTGCTCGCCTTCGTGGCGGACGTGCGCCGGGAGATTCCCGAGACGCCCATCGTGCTCATGACCTACTACAACCCCATCGTGGCCTTCGGGGAGGGCGCCTTCGCGCGGGAGGCGGCGCGGGCGGGGGCGGACGGGGTGATCGTCCCCGACCTCCCTCCCGAGGAGGGCGGGGAGCTCCTGGAGGCCATGCAGGAGTTCCCCCTCGACGCCGTCTTCATGCTCGCCCCGACGAGCACCCCGGCGCGGGTGGAGATCGTGAACCGCGCGGGGAGCGGCTTCATCTATTATGTGGGGCAGATGGGGGTGACGGGGGCCCGGGACTCGCTCGACACCGGCCTGCGCGGCGCCCTGGAGGGCATCCGCCGGGCCAAGAACCGGCCCGTGCTCGTGGGCTTCGGCATCAAGACGCCCGAGCAGGCGGCCGAGGTGGGAGAGCACGCCGAGGGGGTGATCGTGGGCAGCGCCCTCATCGACGCGATGGAGAGGGAGCCGGACCGGGCCAGGAAGATCCAGGCGGCCTCCCGGTTCGTGGGTTCCCTGCGGAAGGCGCTGGAGCAGTCGGCGGCGGCCCGCCCGGGCGGCGCCGGGCGGTTCTCCTGAACGGAACGGACGAAAGGGACGGCGCATGTCCGAACGCACGCTCTACGACAAGGTGTGGGACAGCCACACGGTGGCCAAGCTCCCGACCGGCCAGGACCAGGTCTTCATCGGGCTCCACCTCATCCACGAGGTGACCACCCCCCAGGCCTTCGACATGCTGAAGGAGCGGGGGCTCAAGGTGGCCTTTCCGGAGCGCACCGTCGCGACGGTGGACCACATCATCCCGACGCTGATCCAGATCCGGCCTTTCGAGGACGCCCAGGCCGAGGAGATGTTCGCCGCGCTGGAGAAGAACGTGGGCGAGAACGGCATCCGGTTCATGCACCTGAGCACGGGGCGGCAGGGCATCGTCCACGTCATCGGCCCCGAGCTCGGGCTGAGCCAGCCGGGGATGACCATCGCCTGCGGGGACAGCCACACGAGCACCCACGGCGCGGTGGGCGCGCTCGGCTTCGGCATCGGGACGACCGAGGTGGCCCACGTCCTGGCCACCCAGACCCTCGCCCTGGGGCGCCTCAAGGTGCGCCGCATCAACGTGACGGGCGGGCTCGGGCCGGGCGTCTTCCCCAAGGACGTCATCCTCCGCATCATCCACGACCTCGGCATCAAGGGGGGGCTCGGCCACGCCTACGAGTACGGCGGGGCCGTCTTCGACAAGATGGGCATGGAGGGGCGCATGACCGTCTGCAACATGAGCATCGAGGGCGGGGCGCGCATCGGCTACGTGAACCCGGACGAGACCACCCTCGCCTACCTCGCGGGCCGGGAGTTCGCCCCCCAGGGGGAGGGCTTCGATAAGGCCGCGGCCTACTGGAGGTCGGTGGCCTCGGAGCCGGACGCGGCCTACGACGACGTGTTCGGCGTCGAGGGGGAGTCCATCGAGCCCATGGTCACCTGGGGGATCAACCCCGGCCATTCGACGGGCATCTCGGAGAAGCTCCCCCGGCTCGAGGACTTCGAGGGGGAGGAGCGCCGGACGGCCGAGCAGGGCTACGCCTTCATGGGCCTCAAGCCCGGCGCGCCCATCGCGGGGACCAAGATCGACGTGGCCTTCCTCGGCTCCTGCACCAACTCCCGCCTCTCGGACCTCCGCGAGGGGGCGCGCATCCTCAAGGGCAGGAAGGTGAATCCCAGGGTCAAGATGCTGGTCGTCCCCGGCTCCCAGCGGGTGAAGGAGCAGGCCGAGAGTGAGGGCCTCCACGAGGTCTTCACGGAGGCCGGGGCCGAGTGGCGGGGGGCGGGCTGCTCCATGTGCCTGGGGATGAACGCGGACAAGCTCGTGGGCGCGGAGCGCAGCATCTCCTCCTCGAACCGCAACTTCATCGGGCGGCAGGGGAGCCCCAAGGGCCGCACCCACCTGGGGAGCCCGGCCACGGTGGCGGCCTCGGCCGTCGAGGGCTGCCTCACCGACCCGCGGGGGTTCTAGCGATGGGCGAGGCCAAGCGCGCCGTCATCCGCCAGGTCAAGGGGAAGGCCATCCCCCTGCCCGGGGACGACATCGACACCGACCGCATCACCCCGGCCCGCTTCCTCAAGGCCGTCACCTTCGCCGGGATCGAGGCGGCCCTCTTCTGCGACGAGCGGGAGAACATGCCGGACCACCCCGTCGACAACCCGGCCCACAAGGGGGCCAAGCTGATGTTCGTGGGGAAGAACTTCGGCTCGGGCTCCTCCCGCGAGAGCGCCCCCCAGGCCATCCAGCGCTTCGGCATCCAGGCCCTGGTGGGGGTGTCGTTCGCCGATATCTTCGCGGGCAACTCCTTCGCCATCGGGATGCCCCTGGCGGCGGCCTCGCCGGAGAACGCCGCCCGGCTCATCGCCCGCGCCCAGAGGCATCCCCAGACGCAGTTTGTCCTGGATCTGGAGAAGCTCACCGTCAGCTTCGGGGGGGAGAGCCTCCCCGTCGAGATGCTGGAGGACCGCCGGAAGTCCTTCCTGGCCGGCACCTGGGACATGCTGGCCAACCTGGAGGCCAACCTCCCCCGGGTGCGCGAGGTGGCGGCGGGGCTCCCCTACGTGTCCGGGTTTTCCTCCTAGCCGTGAAGCACCGTGCCGTTGCTCACGGGGCGGGTGCCCGGAGGGGAAAAGAGGCCCGCGCGGCCTGGGCTCCCCCTCCCTCCGGGAGGGGGACGGGGGGAGGGAAGGCCCGGTGCTCCCCCACCCCCCTTCGGGGGCCGAAGCCCCTCCGGGGGGCGAAGGCCCCAACCCTCCCCCGGCGGGGGAGGGAGCATGGCATCCGCGGTGTGAACAACGTGTTTAGATTCCATACCCAGCGCTCCACCGGGCCGGGAGGCGGATCGCGTTGAGCGCGTACAAGGTTGCGGTCCTGCCCGGGGACGGCATCGGGCAGGAGGTCACGGTCCAGTCCCGGCGGGTCCTGGAGGCCGCGGGCGGGCGCTTCGGGGTGGCGTTCCGGTTCACGGAGGCCCTCTGCGGGGGCGCCGCCTGCGACGCCGTGGGGGAGCCGCTCCCCCGGGAGACCCTCGACCTCTGCCGGGCGAGCGACGCAGGGCTCTTCGGGGCGGTCGGCGGGCCCAAGTGGGACGGCCTCCCCAAGGAGAAGCGGCCCGAGCATGCCATCCTGGGCCTGCGGAAGAGCCTCAACCTCTTCGCCAACCTGCGCCCGGCGGTGATGTTCGGCCCGCTGGTGGACGCCTCCTCCCTCAAGCCCGAGGTGGTGCGCGGGCTCGACCTCCTCGTGGTGCGCGAGGGGGTGGGGGACATCTACTTCGGCCAGCCGAGGGGGATCGAGCGCCTGCCGGACGGGAACGAGCGCGCGGTGGACACCATGGTCTACACCACGCCCGAGATCCGCCGCATCCTCAAGGTGGGCTTCGAGCTCGCCCGGGTGCGCCGCAAGCGGGTGTGCTCGGTGGACAAGGAGAACGTCCTCGACAACAGCCGCCTCTGGCGGCGGGTCGCGACCGGGGTGGGGAGGGAGTACCCCGACGTCGAGCTCTCCCACATGTACGTGGACAACGCCGCGATGCAGCTCATCCGCAACCCCCTGCACTTCGACGTGATCGTGACGGGGAACATGTTCGGGGACATCCTGAGCGACGCCGCCTCGATGCTCACCGGCTCCATCGGGATGCTGGCCTCGGCCAACCTGAACGAGACGGGCTTCGGCCTCTACGAGCCCGTCCACGGGACCGCCCCCGACATCATGGGCCAGGACAAGGCCAACCCCATCGCCGCCGTCATGTCGACGGCCATGCTCTGCCGGTATACCCTGAAGCGGGCGGACATGGCGGACGCCATCGAGGCCGCCGTGGCCAGGGCACTGGAGGAGGGCTACCGCACCCCCGACATCTTCACCCCGGGGACGAAGAGGGTGGGCTGCAAGGAGATGGGCGACCGGATCGTCCAGTGCGTTGGAGGGAGCAAGTGATGGGCCTGCGGGTGGCCGTGGCCGGCGCGACCGGCGCAGTCGGCCGAGAAATGCTCCGCATCCTCGAAGAGCGCGCCTTCCCGGCCCAGGAGGTCGTCGCCCTGGCGAGCGAGCGGAGCGAAGGGAAGGCCCTGCCCTACCGGGGAGGGGAGATCAGGGTGGGGCGCCTCGCCCACGGCGCCTTCGAGGGGGTGGACCTCGCCCTCTTCTCGGCGGGGGCCCCGCGCTCGCTCGAGTTCGCCCCCTCGGCCGTGAAGGCGGGGGCGGTGGTGGTGGACAACTCGAGCGCCTTCCGGATGGACCCCGGGGTGCCCCTCGTTGTCCCAGAGGTGAACCCGGACGCCCTGCGCGCTCACACGGGCATCATCGCCAACCCCAACTGCTCGACCATCCAGATGGTGGCTGTCCTCAAGCCCCTCCACGACGCGGCGCGCCTCAGGCGCGTGGTGGTGAGCACCTACCAGGCGGTGAGCGGGGCGGGCCAGGCGGCCGTCGACGAGCTGGAGCGCCAGGTGGAGGCCCGGGCGAGGGGCCAAGAGTCCAGGCCCGCCAAGTTCCCCCACGCCATCGCCTTCAACTGCCTGCCCCAGATCGACGCCTTCCTGGAGGAGGGCGACACCAAGGAAGAGCGCAAGATGGTGAACGAGACCCGGAAGATCATGGGCCTGCCGGACCTCCCCGTGAGCGCCACCTGCGTGCGGGTGCCCGTCGTGAACGCCCACGCCGAGTCGGTGAACGCGGAGTTCGAGCGGCCCATCACCCCCGAGAGGGCCCGCGAGCTCCTCTCCCGCGCCCCGGGCGTCCGGGTGGCGGACGATCCGGCCCAATCGGTCTATCCCATGCCCATCCTGGCCTCGGGCAAGGACCCGGTCTACGTCGGGCGGGTCCGCCGCGACCCCTCCGCGCCTCACGCCCTGAACCTCTGGATCGTGGCGGACAACCTCCGCAAGGGCGCCGCCCTGAACGCGGTCCAGATCGGGGAGATGCTCCTGGCCAAGGGGCTCCTCCGGGTGAAGGCCGCCTGAGCCTTCCGGGGCCCGGGCTCGGGGAGGTTTCGGGGTGACCCAAGCGGCGATCGGCGTCATCGGGGGGAGCGGCCTCTACGCCATGGCCGACCTCACCGAGGTGGAGGAGGCCGCGCTCTCCACCCCCTTCGGCGAGCCCTCCGCTCCCTATGTCCTGGGCACCCTGGCCGGCAAGCGGGTGGCCTTCCTGCCCCGCCACGGGCGGGGCCACGTGCTGATGCCCGGCGAGATCCCCTTCCGGGCCAACATCCACGGCTTCAAGCAGCTCGGCTGCGAGTGGATCATCTCGGTCAGCGCCGTCGGGAGCCTGAGGGAGGAGATCCGCCCCGGCGACATCGTCATCCCCGACCAGTTCATCGACCTCACCCGGAACCGCCCGGGCACCTTCTTCGGGGGCGGGGTGGTGGCCCACGTCTCCATGGCCGATCCGGTCTGCCGCCGCCTGAGCGGGATACTGGAGGAGGCGGCGCGGCGGGCGGGCGCCACCGTCCACGCCGGGGGCGCCTACGTCTGCATGGAGGGCCCCCAGTTCAGCAGCCGGGCGGAGAGCTTCCGCTACCGCGGCTGGAAGGCCTCGGTCATCGGGATGACCAACATGCCCGAGGCCAAGCTGGCCCGGGAGGCCGAGCTGAGCTACGCCACCATCGCCCTGGCGACCGACTACGACTGCTGGCACGAGGACGAGGAGGACGTGAGCGTCGAGGCGGTGGTCGCCCTCATCCGGCGCAACGCCGTCCTCGCCCAGCAGATCATCCGCGGGGCCGTGCCCGCCATCGGGGGGAGGAGCCCCTTCGCGGGCTCCCTGGCCGGCGCCATCATCACCGACCGGGCCCACATCACCCCCGAGGCCCGCAAGCGCCTGGACCTCCTGATCGGGAAGTACCTCCGGTGACCGCGCGGCCGAAGTCCGAGGCGCTCTACCAGGCCGCCCTGAAGCGCATCCCCGGGGGGGTGGACAGCCCCGTGCGCGCCTTCCGGGGGGTGGGGGGCACGCCCTTCTTCGTGGACCGGGGGAAGGGCAGCCGCATCTGGGACGCCGACGGCAACGCCTACATCGACTACGTCCTCTCCTGGGGGCCGCTCATCCTGGGGCACGCCCACCCGCGCGTGGTGGAGGCCCTGCGCGAGGCCGCCGCGCGGGGGACGAGCTACGGTGCCCCGACCGAGCTCGAAACCACCCTCGCCGAGCTGGCCGCCGGGGCCTACCCCTCGATGGAGATGCTGCGCTTCGTGAACTCGGGGACCGAGGCGACCATGTCGGCCATCCGGCTGGCCCGGGGGTTCACGGGGCGGGACGTCGTCGTCAAGTTCGAGGGCTGCTACCACGGCCACGCCGACGGGCTCCTGGTCAAGGCGGGGAGCGGGAGCGCCACCCTCGGGGTGCCGGACAGCGCCGGGGTGCCCGGGGACTACGCCCGCCACACGGTGACCCTCCCCTACAACGACACGGCGGCGGCGGAGGATCTCTTCTCCTGGATGGAGGACAAGGTCGCCGCCGTCATCGTGGAGCCGGTGGCCGGGAACATGGGCCTCGTGCCCCCCCGGCCCGGTTTCCTCGAAGCCCTGCGCCGGGAGACGGAGAAGGCGGGGGCCCTCCTCATCTTCGACGAGGTGATGAGCGGCTTCCGGGTGGCCTGGGGCGGGGCCCAGGCCCGCTACGGCGTCCGGCCCGACCTCACCACCCTGGGGAAGGTCATCGGCGGGGGGCTCCCCGTGGGGGCCTTCGGGGGCAGGCGGGAGGTCATGGAGCGCCTGGCCCCCCTCGGCCCGGTCTACCAGGCGGGGACGCTCTCGGGGAACCCCCTGGCCATGACCGCCGGGATCGAGACCCTGCGGGTGATGCAGGAGGAGGGGCTGCCCGAGGCCCTGGAGCCCCGGACGGCGGAGCTGGCCGGCGGGATGCTCGCCGCCGCCCGCTCGGCGGGGGTGCCCGCCTGGGGCGTCCACTGCGGCACCATGTTCTGCCTGTTCTTTCAGGAGGGGCCGGTGTACAATTTCGCCGACGCCAAGCGGTCCGACACGAAGGCCTACGGGAGGTTCTTCCACGCGATGCTGGACCGGGGGGTGGCCCTGGCCCCGAGCCAGTTCGAGGTGGGGTTCCTCTCGGGCGCCCACCGGGAGGCCGACGTGGAGGCCACCTTGGACGCGGCCCGGAAGGTGTTCTCCTCCTGGCAGGGAGGGGGGCCGCCGCCCGCCCGGGCGGGGGGATGAGGCGCTGACCCTTCGGCAGGCTCAGGATCATGGTGAGCGGAGCCGGGCCATGAGGCTCTTCGGGTTTCCTTCGATCCGGATTACGGGCGGGGGAAGGCGCCTGTTCACCTGGGTGGCCTTCTCCCTCTGCCTCCTCATGCTCGGCTCGGCCGTCCTGGGCCGGGACGGCTTCCTCTCGGTCTGGGTGAACGGCCGGCGCATCGAGGGGCTGCGGGTGGAGCTCGCCGACATGGAGCGGGAGAACGGCCGCGTCCGCCGGGAGGTGCGCTCCCTCCGCGAGGACATGCGGGCCATCGAGCGCATCGCCCGCGAGGAACTGGGGCTCGTGAAGCCGGGCGAGGTCGTCTACGAGTTCATTCCCGGGGAAGAGCGCTAGGCGGTTTCCGGGCGCGCGCCCCGCGGCTTGACAATCCGCCGTCTCGGGCTTACAAAAACCATCGGAAGATCGCGTTGCGGGGTGGAGCAGCCTGGTAGCTCGTTGGGCTCATAACCCAAAGGTCGCGGGTTCGAATCCCGCCCCCGCTACCAAATAAAAACAAGGGGTTGGGGGGAATCCTCCCAACCCCTTTTTCTTGCCTAACAATCAGTAGGGGCATTCTTGCGGATCGCCGGATGCTTTTCAAGCCTCCCTCCCCATCCATCCCTGGGGCCAGGGGAGGGATAGCCGCATGGGGGCGCTCTACTGCGCGAAAATGGGGGCCTGGAAGAAGGGCGGGGCTCCCCTTCCTCCCCCATCTGCTACCATGCCCCCATGCCGGGATGCGGGGAGGGGCTATTCCTTGCCCCGGGGTTCGGGCCAAAAAGAATCTTTAATGGGGAAAATGCCATGGATGAAATACCCGAAAAACCTGGAACTCAGCCTATTCGATACAAGGGATTTGAAATCTATCGAGTCGGTGCCGTAGAGGGAGACACAGCTTATGGAGAATTCGAAGTTTGGAAAGGGGATGAAAAATTGCATGAAGGTCGAGTAGATGAGCCATCGGGGCGCATGGATAAGGCACCATACGCGGCAGTAGAAGCCGCCAAAAAGTGGATTGATGCAAAATAGAATAGGAAGGGGGGGCGTTCTCGGGTTTTATACATGAATATGGCGCGGCCCCCAGGGCCAGGGCGGTGGGCCCTCGAGGAAATGCTGGCGAGGGCTTGTGGGCGGACAAGGAGACTGTTCCACCGTGGGAGTGGCGGGAGAGGAGGGGTG
>Ga0156093_1089_pt14 | contig 20861 bp, 20 predicted proteins | sample RifCSPlowO2_02_FD_107746 | JGI IMG/M metagenome (GOLD analysis project Ga0156093, IMG submission 107746) | Candidatus Tectomicrobia bacterium RIFCSPLOWO2_02_FULL_70_19 | reverse complement strand
CGGCCATGGCCGAGCGGTGGGCCATGATGTGGTCGGGGTGGCCGTAGCCGCCCTTCTCGTTGTAGGTGACGAGGACCTCGGGCCGGTACTCGCGGAGGAGGGCCGCGATGCGCCCGGCGGGTTCCCCCAAGGGGGCGTTGGCGAAGGCCTGGGGGTCGCCGTTGCTCTCCCAGCCGGCCATGCCGGAGTCGTGGTAGCCGAGGGGATGGAGGCGGGCGACGCCGAGGATGCGGGCGGCCCGCCGGAGCTCGCCGAGGCGGACCTCGCCGAGGCGGCGGCGGTCCTCGGGCCGCTCCCGGGGGCGGAGGGCCAGGCGCGGGTCTTTCATCTCCCCCCACTCCCCGTTGGTGCAGGTGACGAGGACGGTGCGGTGGCCCTCGGCCGCCGAGCGCAGGAGGAGGCCCCCGGTCGAGCTGCACTCGTCGTCCGGGTGGGCGTGGACGATGAACAGGGTGAAGGGCCAGGCCATGCCGCGCTTCTCCCGGGGAAACAAAAATGCCGCCGGCGTCCCCGCCGGCGGCATTTCCCGAAGGCCGGGTCCTACTTGTGCTCCCAGATGTCCCCGCTGCGGAGGAGCTGGTCGATGTCGCCCTCGCCCTTCGCCTGGGCGGCGGCCACCTGATCCACCACCAGCCGCTCGAAGGAGGGGCGCTCCATCCGCCGCAGGACCCCGACGGGCATCGGGCCTCCCTCGGCATCGAGGCGGCTCAGCAGGAAGGCGTAGCCGCCGTGGGTGTCGTCCTCGCGGTGGACGGCGATGCCGGGCGAGCCGGCGGGGACGATCTCGGCCCTGAAGTCGTCGATGCGGATTCCCTTGCGGTCGTTGTCCGGGCCGAAGAGGAGGGGCTTGCCGTCCTCGAGGTAGAGCACGTTCTGCTCCTTCATGCCCTTCTCGGTGTACTGGTGCCAGGCCCCGTCGTTGAAGACGATGCAGTTCTGCAGGATCTCGAGGAAAGCCGTGCCCTCGTGCCTGGCGGCCTCGGTGAGCATGGCCGCCATGTGCTTCTGGTCGCGGTCCAGGGTGCGCCCGATGAAGGTGCACTCGGCGCCCAGGGCCAGCGCCAGGGGGTGGATCGGATAGTCCACCGAGCCGTAGGGGGTGGATTTCGTCCGGGCCCCGGAGAGGGAGGTAGGCGAGTACTGGCCCTTGGTGAGGCCGTAGATGCGGTTGTTGAAGAGGATGATCTTCAGGCCCACGTTGCGGCGCATGGCGTGGATGAGGTGGTTGCCGCCGATGCTGAGGGCGTCGCCGTCGCCCGAGATGACCCACACCGAGAGCTCCGGGTTCGTGACCTTGATGCCGGTCGCGATGGCGGGCGCCCGCCCGTGGATGGTGTGGAAGCCGTAGGTCTCCATGTAGTAGGGGAACCGGGAAGCGCAGCCGATGCCCGAGACGAAGACGAAATTCTCCCTCGGGATGTCCAGCTCGGGAAGCACCTTCTGCATCTGGGCCAGGATGGCGTAGTCGCCGCACCCCGGGCACCAGCGCACGACCTGATCGGATTGGAAGTCCTTGCGTGTAAGTCCCAGACTCACGACGCCGTTGGATTTCGCCAGGGTAGTCACGGCTTCAGAAGCTCCTCGATCTTCGAGATAATCTCGCTGACCATGAAGGGCCGGCCCTGAATCTTGTTGAGGCCGACCGCATCCACCAGGTACTCGGCCCGGAGCAGCTTCGAGAGCTGGCCCAGGTTCAGCTCGGGCACGAGGACCTTGTCGAATTTCTTCACGAGCTCGCCCAGGTTGGGCGGGAAGGGGTTCAGGTGCCGCAGGTGCACCTGCGAAACCGAGGCCCCCCGCGCCTGCAACGCCTCCACGGCGGCCGTGATGGCGCCGTAGGTGCCGCCCCATCCCACCACGAGCACCTTGCCCTTCTCCTTGCCCATCACCTCAACGGGCGGGATGTCCTTGGCGACCCCGGCCACCTTGGCGGCCCGGGTGCGCACCATGTGGTCGTGGTTCTTGGGGTCGTAGCTGACGTTGCCGGTTACGTCCGCCTTCTCGAGGCCGCCGACGCGGTGCTGCATCTTGGGGGTACCGGGCACCACCCAGGGGCGCGCCAGGGTGGCGGGCTCGCGGAGGTAGGGCCCGAAGCCCTCCGGGTCGGTGCGGAACTTGACCGGCATTTCGGGGATGTCGGCCGCCTTGGGCAGCTTCCAGGGCTCGGTGCCGTTGGCCAGGTAGCCGTCGCTCAGGAGGATGACGGGGGTCATGTACTTGACCGCGATCCGGCTCGCCTCGATGGCTACCCAGAAGCAGTCCGAGGGGGTGGACGCCGCCAGGACGGGGATCGGGCACTCGCCGTTGCGGCCGCAGACCGCCTGGAGGAGGTCCGCCTGCTCGGTCTTGGTGGGGAGGCCGGTGCTCGGGCCCCCGCGCTGGACGTTGCAGATGACCATCGGGAGCTCGGCCATCACGCCGAGCCCCATGGCCTCGCCCTTGAGCGCGATGCCGGGGCCGCTCGAGCAGGTGACGGCCAGGGCGCCCGTGTAGGCGGCGCCGATGGTGGCCGACATGGCCGCGATCTCGTCCTCGGCCTGGAAGGTGAGGACGCCGAATCTCTTGTGCTTGGAGAGCTCGTGGAGGACGTCGCTGGCTGGGGTGATGGGATAGGCGCCCCAGAAGAGCGGGAGGCGCATCTTCGTGGCCGCCGCGATGAAGCCGTAGGCCAGGGCCACGTTCCCCGAGATATTGCGGTAAATGCCCGGGGTGTAGGTGGCCTCGCGGACGATGTAGTGGTGGGCGAAGATCTCGGCGGTCTCGCCGAAGAAGTAGCCCGCGTCGAAGGCGCGCAGGTTCGCCTCCATGACCTCGGGCCGCTTGCCGAACGCGTCCCGGATCCACTTCTTGGTGGGCTCGGTGGGCCGGGAGTACATCCAGGACATCAGGCCGACGGCGAAGAAGTTCTTGCAGCGGTCGGCGAGGTTGGACTGGAGCTCCATGTCCTCGAGCGCCCGGCGCGTGAGCGAGGTGATGGCCACCTCGTGGATGCGGTAGGCGCTGCGGAGGACGTCGTCCTGGAGGGGGTTGGAGCTATAGCCCGCCTTCTCCAGGTTCTTCTCCCCGAAGTTGTCGGTGTTGGCGATGATGGCGCCGCCCTTCTTGAGGTCCCCCAGGCTGGCCTTGAGGGCGGCCGGGTTCATCGCCACGAGGACGTCCACCTCGTCGCCGGGCGTATGGACCTGCTTGTTGCTGAAGTTGATCTGGAAGCCGCTGACGCCGGCCAGGGTGCCCACGGGGGCGCGAATCTCGGCGGGATAATCCGGGAAGGTGCTGAGGTCGTTGCCCGCCAGGGCGGTGGCGTTCGTGAAGCGGTCACCGGCCAGCTGCATGCCGTCGCCCGAGTCCCCAGCGAAGCGGATGGCAACGGTGTCTACCTCCAGAAGCTGCTTGTCCTTTCCGTTATGCTCCGCAGAATCCACCATGGCTCAGATCGTCCTTTGGCGGCCCAGCCTGCGCCCGCGCGGTTTCGCCGCCGGGCCTGGGCTCGGGGCGAAGTGAGGGGAGTTGCTAACGTTGCGCCGGGAAAACACCCGCCGGCGAAACCATGAAGCGGCAACCTCTCGCATGGCCCGGAGCCCCGCCCGCTGCGGGGCCCGATGCCCAGCGGCCCATTATCGAAAATCCAGGCGGGGCCGTCAACAAATCTGACATATTTCCTCCACGCCCCGCAGAAACCCCTAGGGGGCGCCCCGGCCGTCCAGCCCCAGCTCCCCGGCCACCCCCTGCATGGCCTCCAGGGTGAGGGCGATGTGGTCCTCTAAGGGGACCTCCAGCTCCCGAACCCCCTTCTCGATGTCCTCCCGGTTCACCCCCCGGGCGAAGGCCTTGTCTTTCCATTTCTTGCGGACGCTGCTGGACTTAACCTGGCGGACGTCCCTCGCGGGGTTCACGAGGGTCACCGCCGTGATGAGCCCGACCAGCTCGTCCACCGCGAAAAGGGCCTTGGCCAGACGGGTTTCGCGGGGAACGTCCAGGTACTCCGCATGGCCCAGGATGGCCTGGAGCATCACCTCGGGGGCGCCCTTCTCCCGGAGGTGGGCCACCCCCACCCGGGGATGCTCCTCGCGGGTGGGGTGGCGCTCGTAGTCGAGGTCGTGGAGGAGGCCGGTCAGGCCCCAGAGCTCCTCGTCCTCCCCGTACTTGCGGGCGTAGGCCCGCAGCGCAGCCTCCACCGCCCGGGCGTGGGACCTCAGGCCGGGGCTCTGGGTCCACTCGAAGAGCAACGCTTCGGCTTCCGGCCGGCTCCAGTTCATCCCGGCCCGCCCTCCCCGCAAACGCGCGAAACCCCCGGTCTCCTTCCCTATCCTCACGGCATCCCACCGGGGTGTCAAGGAAAAGCGCGCTCTCCTGGCCGGGAAACAGGCCTCTGTGCTAGATATGGGGGCGCTTCGGGCACCGCTGCATCCTCTTTTCTCCTTTTCAACGCCCCTCATGGGAGACGCCCTCATGCTTCTGAACAAGCCCCGCGCGCTGGAACTCATGCGCGAGCACGGCCTCGCGGCCGCCATCGGGACCACCTACGAGAACGTGACCTACCTGACCGGCCACGTCGGCTGGGCCACCCGGGTCTACCGCCAGCGCAAGAGCTGCGCCCTCCTCGCGAACGACCCCGCGGCGGGCACCGACCTCATTCTGAACCGGGCGGACAACACCTACTACGCCGCCTATGGAGGCACGGCCGAGCGGGTGTACGTCTACGGCGGGCAAGCCTACCACGTCGAGCCGCCGGGCTGGACCCCCCAGGACCCCGAGATGAAGCGCTACGTGGAGCTTCACGAGAGCGGGGGCCGGCACAAGACCCTGCTGGAGGGCCTCCTCGCCGCCCTCAAGGCGCGGGGGATCAGCCGGGGCAGGATCGCCCTCGATGAGGAGGGCTGCGGGCCCGAGCTCTTCGCTGCCCTCAAGGAGAAGCTCCCGGGCTGCGAGTTCATCCCCGGCTCGGGCCTCTTCCTCATGATCCGGCTCGTGAAAACGGAGGAGGAGATCAAGGCCCTGCGCGCGGCGGCCCAGATTAACGAGGACGCCATCGGCGAGGTCTTCAAGTTCGTGCGCGCGGGCGTGACCGAGGCCGAGGTGGCCGAGGTCTGGCGCCAGGCCGTCGCCAGGCCCGGGGGGATGTGGCACTGGTTCCACTTCAACAGCGGGCCGAGGAGCATCTTCATCTTCCCGCCGACGGGCCGGAGGCTCCAGAAGGGCGACCTCTTCATGTTCGACGCGGGGCTCTACTACCAGAACTACAACGCCGACACCGGCTCCTGCGGTTCCATCGGGGAGCCCGGCGCCCAGGCCCAGCGGGAGTTCAAGGCCGTCGAGACGGGCTTCCACGAGGCCGTCAGCCTCGTGAAGGCTGGGGTGACGGGCGGCCAGATCTACAAGGCGCTCCTCAGCGGCATCCAGAAGGGGTGGCCGCAGTTCGACGCCCCCTTTGCGGGCCACACCATCGGCCTCGAGGCCCGGGAGTTCCCCTTCATCCTGGGGGCCGAGACCAAGCACAACCAGCCCTTCCTGCCGGCGACCTCGGAGATCCCGCTCCCGGCCGGCTCGGTCATCAACATCGAGGCCCCGGTCGGCACCTTCGGCTTCGGCGGCTACCAGATCGAGTACTCGGTGGTGGTGAAGCCGAACGGCTGGGAGCCCCTGCTGAAGCAGGACCGGCGCTTCCGGGTGATCGGGGCCTAGGGGGCGGCGAACCGAACCGCAAGGGGGAGGCCCCCCGCTCCGGTGAGGTGCGTTAGCCGCCGGCGCCAGCTCCGGCTTTTCCGGCCCTTCTCCGGCGTTTTCCAGCGCAATCGGCGCGCGTGGCGAGAGGGGGCCGGGGCCTCCCGATCGCTTCCGGCGGAAAAATGGAGGCACCGGGACCGGGGGGGAGGGTCAGCGGGTTAGCCAGGGAGGGGAGGGCGAAGCCGCCGCTTCGCCCGGATGGCCCCGGTTGACCCCCGGCCGAAAAAAGGGTGGGATCGCCGGAGTGCCCTTTGGGGAGGTTCCGACGTGACACCGAGATTGGATGGAGAGCTGGGCCGCCGGGAATTCCTGAAGCGCACCGCCCTCGCGGGCCTGGGAGCGGGCCTCTTGGGCCTGGCGCCCGGGACCGCCCAGGCCGCGCCCCAGGTGCACCGGTACAACCCCCTGGGCAAGACGGGCCTCAAGGTCTCCGACATCTCCTTCGGCGGGAGCCGCCTCGGCTCGGGGGAGGAGCGCGTCGTCCTCCACGCCCTGGAGCGCGGCGTCAACTACTTCGACACCGCCGAGAGCTACACCGGCGGATCCTCCGAGACCACCATCGGCAACGCCCTGCGCGGCAAGCGCGACAAGGTCTACCTCACCTCCAAGGTCTACGTCAGCGGCGGTGAGAGGGTGAAGGACTTCATGGGCTCGCTCGAGGGGAGCCTCCGCCGCCTGCGCACCGACCGCGTAGACGTCTACTTCCACCACGCCGTGAACGACGTGGACCGCCTCAAGAAGCCGGAGTGGCACGAGTTCACCGACCTGGCGAAGAAGCAGGGGAAGATCCGCTTCTCGGGGGCCTCGGGGCACGCGGGGCGGCTCGCCGAGTGCATGGACTACGTGGTGGACTCGGGCCGCTTCGACGTCATCCTCATCGCCTACAATTTCGGCATGGACCCCGCCTTCTACCAGCGCTTCACCCGGGGCTTCGACTTCATCTCGCGCCACCCGGACCTCCCCCGCATCCTCAAGAAGGCGAAGGCCAAGGGGGTGGGCGTGGTGGCCATGAAGACCCTCATGGGCGCCCGCCTGAACGACATGCGGCCCTACGAGAAGGGCGGGGCCACCTTCGCCCAGGCGGCCTTCCGCTGGGTGCTCTCCAACTCCGACGTGGACGCCCTCATCATCTCCATGACGGGCCAGCGGGACATCGACGAATACGTCGGCGCCTCCGGCTGGAAGGCCACCGCGCGCCAGGACCTCCCGCTCCTCTACCGCTACGCCAAGCTGAACGGGGCCTCCTACTGCCGCCACGCCTGCAACGACTGCGCGGGGGCCTGCCCCCACGGGGTGCCCATCGCCGACGTTCTCCGCACCCGGATGTACGCCGTGGACTACGGCGACCTGCGGCTGGCCCGGAGCGAGTACTCCCTGCTCGGGGCCGGCGCCTCGGCCTGCCTGACGTGCGCCCACCAGTCCTGCGCGGGCTCGTGCACCTATGGTCTTCCCGTCCAGACCCTCCTGCGGCCCACCCACCGGATGCTCGCCGGCCCGGGCCGGACGGGGCCCGCCGTCTAGGACGGGGGTTCATGCGGCCGCGGCCGCACAGCCAGGAGCTGCACCATCGACATCGTCATCACCGGAGCGAACGGCGCCGTCGGCAAGGCGCTCATCCAGCACCTCGGCCGCGGCTCCTCCATCGTCCCCACCCGGCTGAGGGCCCTGGTGCGGAGCCTGGACCGCTCCCACGACCTGCGCCCCCTCGACGCCGAGGTGGTCGAGATCCGCTACGGGGACCCGGCCTCGGTGCGGCGCTGCGTGGAGGGGGCGGACGCCGTCGTCCACCTCGCGGGGGCCCTCCTCCCCCGCTCCCCCGAGACCCTCATCGAGGCCAACACCGACACCACCCGGGCGGTGGCCGACGCGGCCGAGGCGGCCGGCGTCAAGCACTTCGTCTACCTGAGCTTCCCGGGGGCGGACCCCGCCTCGCGGAACGGCTACCTCCGCTCCAAGGGCTTCGCCGAGGAGATCCTCCGCCAGAAGCGCTTCGCGGGGGCGATCTTCCGCGTCCCGATGATCCTGGGCCCCGGCTGCCCCTCGTTGCACAAGCTCCGCCGGCTGGCGGGCGCCCCCCTCGCCCCCCTGGTGAGCGGCGGCTCGGTGCGGCTCCAGCCCATCGCCCTGGCCGATGTCCTCGCGGGGATCGCGTGGGCCCTCGCCCTCCCGCCCGGCCAACCCCTCCGGGTGCTGGACCTGGTGGGGCCCGAGACCCTCTCCTACGCTGAGTTGCTGCGCCGGGTGGGCCAGCGGATGGGGAGGCGCCCCCGCATCTTCCCCGTCCCCCGGGCGGCCGGCTGGCTGAGCGCGGCGCTGACGGGCCTGCTGGCCCCCTCGCTGGGGTGGAACCGCTCGGTCTTCGAGGTCCTCTTCAAGGAGCACCTGGGCGACTCCCTGGCCGCCCGCGCCTCCCTGCCCTTCCCCTTCACCCCGGTGAACGAGGCCTTGGACCAGGCTTTCTCGGCGGCGGGCTAGGGCGCGGTGACGACCCCCGGCGCGGCGGCGCAGACTCCCTCCGGGCGCTCGGGCCTCCTCCGCCAGGCCCTGCCCCTGGCGCTCACGGCCCTCATCTTCGCCTTCATCTTCTGGCGCATCCCCTTCCGCCGCTTCTGGGAGGCGCTCGCGAAGGCGGACATCCCGCCCTTCCTCCTCCTCATGGCCTGCCTCTCCACCGTCTTCTTCCTGGTGGACACCTTTGTCCTCTCGCGGATGATCCGCTGGTTCCACGGCCCCATCCGCTACCGGGAGCTCCTCCCCGTGCGGGCGGCCACCTACATCATCTCCATCCTCAACACCCAGCTCGCCCAGGCGGGGCTCGCCCTCTACATCCACCGCCGCTTCGAAACCCCCCTGGGGCGGATCGCAGGCACGGTTGGCGCCCTCATCCTCCTCGAGGTGACCAACCTCTACCTCTTCGCGACGGCGGGGATGCTCTCCTTCCCGGGCCGCGCCCCCGCCGCCCTGCTCGCCGCCCCGGTAGCCCTCGCGGTCGTCTGGGTTCTGATGCTGGGGGGCGCGCGGGGGGGATTCGGCCCCCTGGGGAGGCGCTTCGGCGGGAGCGTGATCTTCGCCAGCTTCCGGGAGCTTCGCCTGTGGCAGGCCCTCGCGGTGCTAGCGCTGAAGGGCTCGGTGACCCTCTTCTCGCTCCTCGTCCACAGCCAGGCGCTGAGGTTCTTCGGGATCGAGATCCCGCTCCTCTACCTCCTGGCCTTCCTGCCGGTCGTCTTCTTCATCGGGGCGCTCCCGGTCACGGTGGCCCACCTGGGCACCTCCCAGGCCGCCTGGATCTTCTTCTTCCGCGGGCACGCGCCCGAGGCCGACCTCCTCGCCTACAGCCTCGCCTCCCACCTCACCTTCATGCTGGCGAACGGGGCCTACGGCCTCATCTTCCTCCCGAGGGTGTACGCGGACCTCTTCGGAAGCCGCCGGCCAGGAGAACGATGAGGGCGTAGAGGGCGACGCCGTCCCCCGCCCGGGCGATGAGCCACCGCCACTCTCCCCCCCCAAGGGCCGCCCCCCCCGCCACGGCGCCCGTCAGCAGGTAGAAAAGCACCCCCGCCGCTTTCCCCAGCGGATCGCGGCCCGCCTCCGGCCCCCGCCAGAGGAACCGCCCCCCGAGGACCGCCACCGACGCCCCGGCCCAAAACCCCACCCAGCCCGTCCAGGCGGCAGCCAGCAGGGCCGCGGTGTTGAAGGCGATGTCGGCCAGGGCGTCGAGCCTTCCCCACAGGGGCCGCGCCCCGCCCGCCCGGCGCGCCAGCGGGCCGTCGAGGAGATCGGAGAGCGGGAAGAACAGATAGAACACGAGCATCCCCGCGCCCGCACCCTCCGGCCCGGCGCGCAGCATCCAACCCGTGAAGAAGGGGACCGCCGCCAGCCGTGCCAGGGTGAGCGCCCGCGCCGCCCAGAGGCCCAGGCGCGAGGACATAATTTATCCGCTAGCCCGATCAAAAAGGTGGGGTATTCCGAATGAAATATCGAACATCATTCTCCCCTTCCAGCCATTGACAACAAGGGGCGCGTGGGATGAATTGCGTCCCGCCGATCCCGCATAGCGATCGCACACGGCCGCGCGGCGCGCGGCCTGGCGGAACGGAAAACCGCGCACAGTCTATCACCCCAGCGGCGCCCGCCGCGCCGGGCGAGGAGCCTCATGCCGAAGTACGCGATGGCGATCGATCTGCGCGCATGCATCGGCTGCCACGCGTGCACGATCGCCTGCAAGAGCGAGCACGACATCCCCATCGGGGTGTGGCGCTGCTGGGTGAAGGAAGTCGAGAAGGGCGCCTTCCCCGACACGCGCCGCGAGTTCCTCCCCGTCCTCTGCAACCAGTGCGACGACGCCCCCTGCCAGAACATCTGCCCGACGCGGGCGCTCTTCCGCCGCCAGGACGGCATCGTGGACCTCGACGCCGAGTGGTGCATCGGCTGCAAGTCCTGCATGGCGGCCTGCCCCTACGATCAGCTCTTCATCGATCCGAACACGAACACCGCCGAGAAGTGCAACTTCTGCGCGAACCGGCTGGAGTCGGGCATCGAGCCGGCCTGCGTGGTGGTCTGCCCCACCCAGTGCCGGGTGTTCGGGGACGTCGAGGACCCTTCCTCCAAGATATCCAAGCTCACCGCCCGCGAGCCCGTCACCGTCCGCAAACCCGAGTACAACACCCGGCCCAACATCTACTACGTCGAGGGGAGCCGGCAGCTGCTCGACCCCACCCACGCCGGGCAGTCGGGCATCTACAGGCAGGGAGAGATGGACGCGGACCGCAAGGAAGCGATGCCCCCCTGGGAGAACAAGCCGGGCGAGAGCCGCGCGGTCTACGACACCTTCCACAAGACCCCCTGGGGGGAGAAGATCGAGCTCTACCTCATGGCCAAGGGCATGAGCACGGGCCTCTTCGTGCTGGGCCTCCTCTTCTGGTGGCACGACTTCGAGAGCCGCCTCTTCTCGCTCTGGATGCCCGTCCTGGCCGGGCTGCTCCTGGCCGCGACGGGGGCGCTCCTCGTCACCGACCTCAAGCGGCCCGAGCGGTTCTACTACATCCTCCTGCGCCCCAACTGGAGGAGCTGGATGGCCTGGGGCACCTGGTTCATCGCGGCCAACGGGGCCCTCGTCGCCCTCTGGGTGATCTGCGACATCCTCGGCGCCTGGGGCTTGATGGAGCTTCTTTTCTGGCCTGGCGTGATCTCCGGCGTGCTGGCCTCGATCTACACCGGCTTCTTCTTCGCCCAGGCCTCGGCCCGGGACCTTTGGAAGGGGAGCGAGAACACCCTGGACATCGGGATCCAGTCGGGGCTGAAGGGCGCGGCGGCGGCCCTCTTCCTCGCCGCCCTCCTCCCCATCTCCGGGCGGGCGGACGCCCTCGCGGCCCTGGGGACCGTCCTCGGCGTCCTCATCCTGCTTCACGCCTGCGTGCTGGCCTTCTCGGTGCTGGCCCACCGCTCGGGCTCGACGGCCCACGAGCGGGCCATCGAACTCCTCGTGCGCGGGCCGTTCAAGAGCGACTTCTGGTGGGGCGCCGTCGTTCTGGGCTGCGTCCTCCCCCTCCTGATCATCGGGTGGCGGGGCCTGGGCGGGTGGGGCTCCGTGCTGGCGGGCGTCCTGGCGGCGGCCGGATCGTACTACTGGGACCGGGCGTGGGTGCGGGCCGGCCAGGCCGTGCCCCTTTCCTAGCGGAGCGTCTCCTATGGCGGCGGACCACCTTCTCGCGGCGCGCGGGGCGCGCGACATCTCCTCCCTGGGGAGGCCCGATCTCCTCGCGAGAGCGGCGGCGCCCGCGCCCGCCGGCCAGCAGAACCACACGAACCTGAACGGCGCCCTCGCCTCCTACCCCAGCCCCGACAAGTGGGACCACTGGACCGAGTTCGAGAGCAGCCAGTGGCCCCGCAAGGTCCAGCGCAACTACATGCTGGTGCCCACCCTCTGCTTCAACTGCGAGGCGGGCTGCGGCCTCCTCGCCTACGTGGACAAGGACGACCTCAAGATCCGCAAGATCGAGGGGAACCCCCTCCACCCCGCCTCCCGGGGCCGCAACTGCGCCAAGGGGTGGGTGACCCTGAACCAGATCTACGACCCCGACCGCATCCTCTATCCCCTCAAGCGGGCCGGGAAGCGCGGCGAGGGCAAGTGGGTGCGGGTGAGCTGGGACGAGGCCCTGGACGACATCGCCGCCCGGATGCGCAAGGCCATCCAGGAGGACCGCCGCAACGAGATCATGTACCACGTCGGGCGCCCCGGGGAGGACGGCTTCATGTTCCGCACCCTGGCGGCCTGGGGGACGGACGGCCACAACAGCCACACCAACGTGTGCAGCTCCTCGGCCCGCCTCGGGCAGTTCCTGTGGAACGGCTCGGACCGGCCCTCCCCCGACTTCACGAACGCCGACGCCATCCTCCTCATCAGCAGCCACCTGGACACGGGCCACTACTACAACCCGACGGCCCAGCGCATCATCGAGGCCCAGGTGCAGGGCGCCAAGCTCATCGTCATCGACCCCCGCCTCTCCAACACGGCCGCCAAGGCCGACCTCTGGCTCCCCGCCTACAGCGGCACCGAGGGGGCCCTCCTCCTCGCCATCGCGCGCCACCTCCTCGAGACGGAGCAGTACGACGCCGAGTTCGTCCGCGAGTGGTTCAACTGGGCGGACTACCTCCGCGCCGCCCACCCCGGGGACGCGGTCACCTTCGAGAACTTCATCCGGCGCCTCAAGGAGGAGTACGCCCAGTTCACCTTCCCTTACGCCGAAGAAGAGACGGGCGTCCCGGCCGACCTCATCGCCCAGGCGGCCCAGACGGTGGCCCGGGCGGGCAAGCGGCTGTGCGTGAACGTCTGGCGGGCGGCGGCCACGGGAAACCTCCACGGCTGGCAGATCGCCCGCTGCCTCTACTTCCTCCCCTCCCTGACGGGGGCCATCGGGACGGTGGGGGGGACGGGCCTGGCGAGCTGGCACAAGCACGTCCCCGCCCACCCGAACCCCGCCCCGGGGCCCGGGAAGTGGAGCGAGCTCCTCTACCCGAGGGAGTACCCCCTCGCCTTCTTCGAGATGAGCTTCCTCATGCCCCACCTGATGAAGGACAAGGGGCACCGCGTGGAGGTCTACTTCACCCGGGTCTACAACCCCGTCTGGACCAACCCGGACGGCTTCATGTGGATCGAGATGCTCCGCGACGAGGAGAAGATGGGCTGCCACGTGGCCCTCACCCCCACCTGGAGCGAGACGGCCTGGTTCGCGGACTACATCCTCCCCATGGGGGTCGCCACCGAGCGCCACGACAACCAGAGCCAGGAGACCCACCCGGCGGCCTGGGTGGGCTTCCGCCAGCCGGTGCTGCGGGTGGCGCGGGAGCGCCTGGGGGAGAAGTTCGAGACGAGCCGGGAGGCCAACCCGGGCGAGGTCTGGGAGGAGAACGAGTTCTTGATCGAACTCTCCTGGCGGGTGGACCCGGACGGCTCCCTCGGCGTCCGCGGGTACTTCGAGAGCCCCTACCGGCCCGGCCAGAAGATCACGGTCGAGGAGTACTACCGCTGGATGTTCGAGAACGGGGTGCCGGGCCTCCCCGAGGCCGCGGCGAAGGAGGGCCTGACGCCCCTCGAGTACATGCGGAGGTACGGCGTCTTCACCGTGAAAGACGGGATCTACGAGATCCACATGGAGGAGATCCCCGCCGAGAAGATGCAGGGGGCCGAGGCGGACCCGCTGACCGGGGCCGTCCGGAAGGACGGCCAGGTGATCGGCCACATGAGCCAGGGCAAGCCCCGGGAGGGCTTCGCCACGCCATCGAAGAAGCTCGAGTTCTTCAGCCCCACCATGGCCGAGTGGAAGTGGGAGGATCAGGCCCTTCCCCGCTACGAGAAGACCCACGTCTACTGGCGCGATCTGGACCGCTCCCAGAACGAGTTCGACCTGCTCCCCAACTACCGCCTCCCCACCCTCATCCACACCCGCTCGGCGGTAAAATGGCTCTACGAGATCACCCACAACAACCCCCTCTGGGTCCACGCCGGGGACGCCCGCCGCCTCGGCGTCCGCACCGGGGACCTGGTGCGGGTCGAGACGGAGATCGGCCGCTTCGTCACCCGCTGCTGGGTGACCGAGGGGCTCAAGCCCGGCATCGTGGCCATGGCCCACCACCTGGGCCGCTGGCGCCTCCACGAGGAGATGGGCGCGCCGCGCCTCGCCTCCTCCCTGGTCCGGCTGGAGGAGAGCGGGGGCCGGTTCCAGATGCGCCAGGTCCACGGCGCCGAACCCTTCAAGAGCCAGGACCCGGACACCGAGCGCATCTGGTGGCGCGAGGTGGGGGTGAACCAGAACCTTACCTTCCCCGTGAACCCCGACCCGGTGAGCGGGATGCACTGCTGGCACCAGCGGGTGAAGGTGTTCAAGGCCGACCGGGGCGAGCGCTACGGGGACATCCAGGTGGACACCGCCAAGAGCTTCGAGCACTACAAGAAGTGGATGGAGATGGCCCGGCCCGCACCCGGCCCCGGGGGGCTGCGCCGCCCGCTCTGGTTCTTCCGGCCGAACCGGCCCCAGCCCGAGGCCTACAAGCTCCCCGGATGAGCCCCCTCTTCGGGAAGCGCCCGGGGCCCCAGGAACTCGCCGAGGAGGCGGAGCTTCGCCGCCGGATCTACCGGGTGCAGGCGGCGGCCTTCCTCGACCCCCCCGACGAGGCCCTCCTCGCCTTCCTGGCGGAGAACTACCCCTTCCTCCTCCCCGGCGGCCCCCCCAGGGACGACGCGGGCCTCCAGGCCCTGCGCGCGGACTTCACCGGCCTCTTCCATATCTCGGCCCCGCCCTACGAGGCCGCCCTCCTCGACGCGAGCGGCCACTTGAACGCCCGGGCGACCGACCGGGTGACGGACTTCTACCGCGCCTGCGGCTTCCGGCCCGTCCACCGGGCGGGGGTCATGGGACTGGATCACCTGAGCGCCGAGCTGGAGTTCATGGCCCATCTGGCGGAGAGGGAGCGGGAGGCCTGGCGGGCCGGGGAGGCATCCAAGGCGGGGGAGTCGCTCGGCAATCAGGCGCGCTTCCTGGACGAGCACCTGCTGCGCTGGATGCCCGTCTTCACCGCGGCGGTGGAGGAGGAGGCCGAGACGGGGCTCTACCGGGCCCTCGCCCGCTGGACGAGGGAGTTCGCCCTGGCCGACCGCGTGCACGCCGAGAAGGCGCGGAAGGCCGCGAGGCGCTGAAGCGGCGGGCGCCCCTGGGCCGCGCCCCCGGGCGCCTCGGGATGGCCAGGCAAGAAAGGGAACGTTCAGACCTTCTTGTACACCCCGCGCTTGCCGGACGCGGCGATCTTCTTGTCCTTCTTCATCTTCTGCACCGCCTGGCTGACGGTGAGCTTGCTCTTGCCCGAGGCCTTGGCCAGCTCGCCCAGGGAGAAAGTCTTTCCCATCGCCGCCAGCACCTGGCCCCAGTTCGTGCGCTTGCCCCGGCGCCCCCGCCTGCCGGGCTTGGCGTTCGCGCTCCCGCCTCCGGCGCCCATGCGCTTCACGAGTTTCGCGATCTCTCCCCGCTGCGAGCGCAGGCTCCCAAGCTCGCGCATGCATGAACTGATCTGAGAATCGAACTCGGAAAGCAGTTCCCTGGCCTTGGCGAGAGTGCTCATGTGATCTCCTTAAACTTACATATATCACCCAAATTTCATGGCCATGAACATAACATGAGTGCCGAGAAAATTACAAAACCGCTTTGTAGGGATCATGAGATTCATCGATCATGATGCTCGAACAATATATATTGCAGTCTCACCCGCGGGAAAGACCGGGGGCGGGCTCAGGATCGCATCCCATTCGCCCGAATCAGCTGGATGAAGACTGGAGCCGGCGCGCCGCGCGCTTCGCCTCGCGGAGGTGGCGGCGCAGTTGTCTCGCCCGGGAGACCCACTCCTTCCACGCGCCCCTGGCGGGCGGGCAGGCGCGCGACCACTCCCGGCAGCGCCCGATCATGGCCGCCGCCTCGCCGTCCAGGCGGTCGAGGAGCTCCACCGCCCGGCCCTCCAGGCCCGCCTCGCGGAAGAGGTTCTCGAGCATCCGCGCGCGGCCTTGGATGCCCGGGCGCAGGCCCATCTCCCCCGCGAGGCGGCGGATGCGGCCGCGCGTGAGGTAGAGGCCCGAGCGGGCCGGGACGGCGAGGAGCTCCACCACCTGGTGGAGGCCGCCCTCGCGGAAGACGCGCTCGATGCCGGACACGGGGAGAGGGCCCTCCGGGCGCTCGGGGGGCCGCCATTATACCGGCCGCGGGCGCGCCCGTCCCCTCCGGGGGGGTGGAGCGGCGGGAACAGGCTTACCGGTTGAAGACGACGTCCTGGAGAACGCCCAGGAAGAGGACCAACACCAGGGCCAGGGGGATGAGGGAGAGCGAGTGGATGAAGAAGCGCTCCACCTTCAGGTGCATGAAGTACATGGCGACGAGGGCGGCCTTCACCAGCGCCAGGAAGTAGATGGCCAGCTCCGCAGGCACCTTGGGCAGCACGATCGAGGCCGCCACCGAGGCCAGCGCCAGGACGACCAGGTAGATCCAGATCAGCAGGTACGGTGAGCCGTGAGCGCCACTTTCCTTCATGCCGCCGTCCCTTCGCAGGGCTGCCCTACCCCAGGTAGAGCAGCGGGAAGAGGAAGATCCACACCACGTCCACGAAATGCCAGTAGAGCCCGTTCATCTCGGCGCGGTGGCCGTAGCGGGCCACCCCGCCGGGCCGGGCCGCCACCGCGTAGAGGCACGCGTTGGCCACGATGCCGCCCAGCACGTGGAGCCCGTGCAGGCCCGTCATCCCGAAGTAGAAGGCCCAGAACATCGACTTGGCGGGCACCAGCCCCTCGCGGATGTGGGCGGTATACTCGGCGCCCTTGATGGCCAGGAACACGAGCCCCAGCAGGATGGTCAGCGCGAGGTGGAGGCGGAACTTCGCCTCCTCGCCCCTCCCGTGGGCGCGGTGCACCTCCACCATGGTGAAGCTCGAGGTCAGGAGGACCAGGGTGTTGACCGTCCCCAGGAGGGTGCTGTTGTGGTGGAGCTCCGCCGACCAGCCCGGACCCGCCATGCGGAAGAGGAGGTAGGAGACGATCAGGCCGCCGAACACCATGATCTCGGAGGCCAGGAACCACCAGATCCCCAGCTTGGCGGAAGGGAAGGGCGTGCTCTCGGCGGCTCCCGCGGACGCGTGCGCGGCGGTGCTCATGCGTTCATCTCCCCGGCGAAACGGCCCATCCCCTGCGCTCCCCCCCTAGCGGCCCGCCCCGGCCCCGCTGGGCGCGGGCCGGTGCTGGGGCACCCAATCCTCACCCGCCCCCGGCAACCCGTAGCCGTAGGGCGGGTGATGCACCTGGGGTACCTCGCCCGGCCAGTTCCCGTGGGGCGGGGGCGAGGGGGTGGTCCACTCCAGCGTGGTCCCCTCCCAGGGGTTGTCGGGCGCCCGCCGGCCGCGGAACATGCTCCAGAAGAAATTGAAGGCGAAGAAAAACTGGGAGAGCAGCAGGAGGACGGCCGACATCGTGATCATGCGGTTGAGGCCGCTCAGCGGGGCCAGGAACTCGTACTGGCCCGGGTTGGCGATGCGCCGCATCATGCCGCCCACGCCCACCAGGTGCATCGGGACGAAGACCGCGAGGAAGAAGAGGAACGTGCCCCAGAAGTGGATCTGGCCCAGAGCCTCGTTCATCATCCGGCCGAACATCTTGGGGTACCAGTAGTAGATGGCGGCGAAGCCCGCCAGGAAGAGCGCGCTGAAGAAGGTGCTGTGGAAGTGGGCGACCACGAAGTAGGTGTCGTGGATGTAGATGTCCACCGCCGCCGAGCCGTTGAAGATCCCGGTCAGCCCGCCGAAGATGAACACGGCCAGCCCGCCCACCGCGAACCACATCGGGGTGGCCAGCCGGATGGAGCCCCCCCAGAGGGTGGCCAGCAGGGCGAAGACGATGAGGGCGAAGGGCACCGAGATCAGGATGGTGGTGACGCTGAAGGGCGTCGCCAGCCTCGGGTCGAGCCCGCTGATGTACTGGTGATGCGCCCACACGACGAAGCTCAGGGCCCCCGCGACAAGCACGGCGACGATGATGGGGCGGTAGCCAAAGATGGTCTTGCGGGAGAAGGTGGGCATCACCTCCATCATGGCGCCGAGGCCGGGCAGCAGGATCACGTAGACCTCGGGATGCCCGAAGAACCAGAACAGGTGCTGCCACAGGAGGGGGTCCCCTCCCCCCGAGGCAAGGAAGAAGCTCGTCCCCAGGTTCCGGTCCAGGAGCAGCATGACGGCGCCCGCCACCAGGGGCCCCACCGAGAGGAGGAAGAGGAGCGAGGCGATCATGACCATCCAGACGAACAGCGGCATCCGGAGGAGGCCCATCCCGCGCGTCCGCATGTTCAGCGGGGTGACGAGGAAGTTGATGCCCCCCATGAGGAAGGAGGCGAACTCCAGCGCCAGGGCCAGGAGCCACAGGTCCATCCCCTTGTCCGCCCCGACGTAGGCCGTCCGCGCGGAGAGGGGGGGATACCCCGTCCACCCGCCGGCGGCCGGCCCCCCCTCGACGAAGAAGGAGAGGAGCAGAAGCGCCGACGCGGCGCCGAGCACCCAGACCGAGAGCATGTTCAGCCGGGGGAAGGCCATGTCCCGGGCGCCGATCATGAGCGGGATGAGGAAGTTGCCGAAGGAGGCCAGCAGCAACGGCATGGCCACGAAGAACACCATGATGGTGCCGTGCATGGTCACGAAGGCGTTGTACTCGTCCGGGCCGATGGGCCGGCCGAAGAGGGGGATGTCCGCCTCCGGGTGGGCGAGCTGCCAGCGGATGATGTAGGCGAAGTAGCCGCCCACCGCCGCCCAGAAGAGGGAGATGAACATGTACTGCCGCGCGATCATCTTGTGATCGGCGGAGAAGACGTACTTCCGCAGGAAGCCTCCCGGCTCCCCGTGGTGGCCGCCCGCCGCTGCCGTGGTGCCGCTCATCTCAGCCCTCTATCCATCAAGCCGCGCCCCGCTCCCGGACGCTCAAGAGCCGGGCCACATCTTGCGCGCCCACTCCTTGTACTGCGCCTCGGCGTGGACGTGGAGCCAGCCCTTCATCCCCGAGTGGCCGAACCCGCAGAGCTCGGCGCAGGGGATCTCGTACTTGCCCGGCTTCGTCGCCTGGAACCAGGCCCGGATGGCCCGGCCCGGTACCACGTCCTGCTTGAGCCGCAGTTGGGGGAGGAAGAAGCTGTGGATCACGTCCTCCCCCCTGAGCACCACCTGAACCACCTTGTTCACGGGCACGTGCAGCTCGTTCTCCACCTTCTTGTCGTCGGCGGTGCCGAAGCGGCCGTCCGGGCCCGGGTAGGTCATGATCCAGTTGAACTGCTTGCCCGTGACCTCAATGACCACGTCGGGCCTGGGCCCGCCGACCTTCACCTTCGCCCACACGTCGGCGCTGCGGAAGTCGATCCAGAGGTCGAGCACCAGGACGATGACCAGGGGGAGCAGGATCCAGGCGGCCTGCGAGAGGTTGTTGCCGTGCAGGTAGGGGGGGCGGCGGCCCGGCCTGCGCCGGAAGCGGATGAGGCAATAGATGAGGAAGCCCTGGGTGGCCAGGAACCAGAAGCCGACGATGTAGTAGATGAAGCGGAAGACGGAATCGATGTCCCCACCGAAGGTGGAGACGTTCTCCGGCAGCCAAGCGAACATCGCCTGCGGACTCCTCGCTTTCGCCCTCGCCGCCCGGCGAACAGGCGAAGACGCCTCCCCCGCTCTACGCGGAGCGCCAATCGGAATAATGTATAAGTCCGGTCCCGGCGAGGCGCAAAACCATGGCTCGCCGCAGCTTTTCAGGCACACCCCCCCTCCCGGCCTCGCCGGGCCAGGAGAGGTTCATGGGAGGGCCGGCGCCATTATATGAATTTCAAATCCGAATTTCCAGGGAAATTTTTCAGCTCCCCGCCGAGGCCCGCGCGGGAATCTTCCGCTGGAGGATCTGGCGCTTGCGGTTCAGCGCGGTGGCCAGGTCCGCCACCGAGATCCCCTGCAAGTAGTCGTTGATCTGGGTGCGCAGGGGCTTCCAGGCGTCGTGCAGCGGGCAGGGCGCCTCGTCCGAGCACTCGGCCAGGCCGACGGCGCAGCGGGTGAAGCCATCCGTCCCATCCACCACGGCGACCACATCCATCAAGGAGATCTCCTCGGGCGGACGCGAGAAGCCGAAACCCCCCTTTGGGCCCTTGACCGAGGTCAGCAGGCCCGAGCGGGCCAGCTGCTGAAGGACCTTGGCCAGGAACGGCGCCGGAAGGTCTTCGGCCTGGGCGATCTCCTGGACCCGGGTGACTCCCCTGGGGTTCCGGACCCCCATGTACGTCAGAGCGCGCAGCGCATATTCGGTAGGGCGCGAGTAGATCATCGATCCCTCCTGGGCAAGCACGGGCCGAGGGTGAAATTTCAAAAAGGACAGCACGTTCTTTTTATCCTTTTACACCTTTCCGGTCAACTCCGAAATTCGCCCCTAGCGCAAGTTTGCTTGCCAGGGCGAAAAGAGTAAGTTTTCTGTGTAAGTTATTGTGGAGAAAGATTTCTGGAATTGGGGGTGAGGGTCCGTTGCCAGCCCCTGAGCGGATTCTCCCCGGAGGGCCCCCCATGAGACTCCAGGTCGTGGCCGGCAAATTCCTCCGGTCCCTTCCCTACTTCGTTTACCGGCTCATCCGCCTCCTCACCCGCGCCCCCCAGCGCGACGCCTTCCCCTCCTCCGAGACGATGGAGAGCGTGCGCCGCGTCCTCATCATCAAGCTCGACGCCCTGGGCGACCTCCTGATGACCTCCCCGGCCATCCGCTCCATCCGCCGCCGCTTCCCCATGGCCGAGGTGCACCTGCTCGTCCAGACGGGGGTGGCGCCCCTGGCGCGCTTCCTCCCCGGGGTCGAGGCGGTCGAGAGCCTCCCCTGCGGCTTCCTCCTCCGGGGGGGCAAGCGGCTGCGCCGCTCCCTCGCCTGGCTCCTCGCCCTGGGGCGGCTGCGGAGGCGGCGCTACGACCTCATCCTCGACTTCAGCGGCCTCTTCCACTCGGCCGCCGCCGCCTGGGCGGGGGGAGCCCCCCTGCGCCTGGGCTTCTACCGGCACGTCCCCCTCGGCTTCTTCTCCACCGAGGGGTTCGGCCACTTCTACACCCACGAGTTCGC
>Ga0156093_1049_pt4 | contig 26997 bp, 26 predicted proteins | sample RifCSPlowO2_02_FD_107746 | JGI IMG/M metagenome (GOLD analysis project Ga0156093, IMG submission 107746) | Candidatus Tectomicrobia bacterium RIFCSPLOWO2_02_FULL_70_19 | reverse complement strand
CCGCCTTCGCGGCCGGGAAGACGGGCACCACGAACGAGTACCGCGACGCCTGGTTCGTCGGGTTCGTGAACGACCTCGTGGTCGGGGTGTGGGTGGGGCGGGACGACAACAAGGATATGGGCTTCCGCGCCGCGGGCGCCGCGGCCGCCCTGCCCATCTGGCACGAGGTGATGAAGGCGTGGCTCAAGGGGCGCACGCTCGACGCCTCGACCCCGCCGCCGCCGCCCGGCATCACCCTCGTCCGGGTGAACGCGCAGACGGGCCTCCTCCCCTCCCGCTGGTGCGAGGGCAAGGCCGGCGCCGAGGCCTTCGTCCAGGGGACCGAGCCGGCCGAGGGCTGCCCGCCCAAGAGCAGCCTCCCCCGCTTCCTCCAGGAGCACTAGCGCCGCCTTCCCCCTCCCCTCTCCGAACCGGAACTTGAGGGAATTTGCGGTAAGGGCTTCTCCCCGTCCCCGCCCTATATTCCCCCCGGGGGCGCTGCGCCCGCCCCCCAATCTCTACTTAGGCGCGGGGTCAGCAGGGACGATGCTTGCCTTCCTTCGCCCGCCGACCCGTCCTCCGCAGCAGCGGGGCTGCCGCTGCGGAGGGTGGAAGCGGGCTGCGCGAAGGCGGGTCATCGCCCTCGGGCATGGGGATGGGCGAACACGGCTCGGCTGAGCTCGCCGAAGTCGAGGTTCGCCCCTACACCTGCGGGGAGGCGGAGGGCCGTCCCGACATGTGGACTTGATAGGGGCGGGTTTGAAGCCCGCCCCTACGGACACCTCAGGAGAGGCACCGGTAAAGGGCGAGATTCAATTTCTGATCGTTTCCAGGGATTTCCGCCGGAAAAACGGCCGCATGTCCGGGGGTGTCCGGGGTTTTCCGGGACATTCCGGCGAGAAATAGTCTGGGAGCCTTCACGCCGGGAAGGGAAAAATGAAAATTCTATCGGTTTTCAGCAAATTCCGGCGAAAAAAACGGCCCCATCCGGAATCGAATGGAGGCCGACACGGACACGAAGGGGTGTTGAGGGGTAATACCTATGAAGAAAAAACAGCCCCGCCCGGCAAGACCGGCTAGGGAGCGGGCTCGCCCTCCTCCTCCCCGAAGAGGGCGGCGATGAAGGCCTCCGCGTCGAAGTCGAGCAGGTCCTCGACCCCCTCCCCCACCCCGACGTAGCGGACCGGGATGCCGCTCTCGTGCGCGGCCCCGACCACCACCCCGCCCTTGGCGCTCCCGTCGAGCTTGGTGAGCACCAGGCCCGTGACCCCGAGCGCCGCGCCGAACTCGCGCACCTGGGCGAGGGCGTTCTGGCCGGTGGTGGCGTCCAGCACGAGCAGCACCTCGTGGGGCGCCCCCGGCACCAGCCGCTCCGCGACGCGGCGGACCTTCTTGAGCTCCTCCATGAGGTTCTTCTTGGTGTGGAGGCGCCCGGCCGTGTCGGCGAGCAGGACGTCCGCCCCCCGCGCCTTGGCCGCCTGGAGGGCGTCGAACACCACGGCGGAGGGGTCGGCGCCCTCTTGCAGGCGGATCAGCTCGCACCCCGCCCGCTCCGCCCAGACGGCGATCTGCTCCCCCGCCCCCGCCCGGAAGGTGTCGGCGGCGGCGAGCATGACCCGGCGCCCCTGGGCGGCGTAGCGGGCGGCGAGCTTGCCCGCCGTGGTGGTCTTCCCCGCCCCGTTCACCCCCACCATGAAGATCACCAGGGGCTCGCCCTCCGCGGGCGCCGAGGGCTTGGCTGGAGGGGGGACGGCCGGATGGGCCAGCATCTCCCGGAGCAGGCTGCGCAGGCGGCGGGCGGGCCCGCCCTTCCCGCCCTCCCCCTTGCGCAGCTTCCCGAGGACCTTCTCCACGGTGAGGGGGCCGAGGTCGGCGGCGTAGAGAGCCTCCTCCAGCTCCTCGGCGGTTTCGGCCTCGAGGCGCGGCCGCCGCGCGAGGGCCGCCCCGAGCTTGCCGAGAAAATTCTCCCGCGTCTTGGCGAGGCCCGCGCGAAGCCGGCCGAACCAGCCTTCTTTCGAGGCGGGCTCTTCGTCCTTCTTGCGGCCGAACCCGAACGCCACGGGCCCTCCAAAAAATTCCGCCCCGGCGGGAGCGCCGCCGGGGACGGATCATGATCGGATGCGTCGCGGGTCCCCGGTGCGCCTCAGGGCGCGCCGTGCGCGGGCGCTCCCTCTCCGGCCGCCTGGGCCGGGACCCCGTTCGCGCCGTCTTCCTTCCGGCTCAGGCGGACCGAGACGACCTCCGACACCCCCTTCTCGCGCTGGGTGACGCCGTAGAGCTGGGTGGCGAAGGACATGGTGCGCTTATTATGGGTGATGACGATGAACTGGCTCTTGGCCTCCAGCTCGGCGATCACGTCGCGGAAGCGGCCGACGTTCTGGTCGTCCAGCGTGGCGTCCACCTCGTCGAGGAGGCAGAAGGGGCTGGGCCGCACCGAGAAGACCGAGAAGAGGAGCGCCAGCGCCGTCAGCGCCTTCTCCCCGGCCGAGAGGAGCATGATGTTCGCCGGGCGCTTGCCGGGGGGCCGCACCTCGATGTCCACCCCCGACTCGAGCGGGTCCGAGGGGTCGAGGAGGAACATCCGGGCCTCCCCGCCCTGGAAGAGGCGCCCGAAGATGTCCACGAAGGCCTTCTGCACCTGCTCCAGGGCCTCGAGGAAGCGGTCCCGGGTGGTGCGGTTCAGGCGCTCGATGGTGGCGTGCAGGTCGGCGATGGAGCGCTCCAGGTCCTCCTGCTGCTCCTTGAGGAAGGAGTACTCCTGGTTGATCTCGTCGAACTCCCGGGCCGCGAGAGGGTTCACCTCGCCCATGCGATCGAGCCGCTGGCGCAGCATCTCCAGCCGGTTGAGGTGCTCCTGGTAGAGGGGCAGCTCCCCCCGCTCCCGCTCGGCCACCTCGGGGAGCTCCACCGCGTGGGCTTCGCGGGCCGAGACGATGAGAGACTCCCGCTGGACGCGCAGGGTGGTGCGCCGCTCGGCGGCCTCCGAGAGGCGCGCCTGGAGGTCGGCCTCTTCCGCCCGCATCCGCCGGAGGAGGTTGCCCAACTCTTCGTCCCGGGCCTGTGCCTCATCGAGCGCCCGGAGGCGCTCCTGCTGCTCGGCCTCGACGGCGGCGCGCTCCTCCGTGCGGCGGGCGGCCTCGTTCCGGCTCTGGGTCACGCCCAACTCCACCCGCTCGCGCTTGCGCAGCGAATCCTGCTTCTCCTCCTCCCGGCGGGACTGGCGGGCCGCGTTCTGGCCCAGGCTGTCCTCCAGCCGCTGGAGCTCGGCCCGCGCCCCGGAGGCTTTGCCCAGCGCCTCGGTCAGAGCCACCCGCCGCTCGGTCGCCTCGCCATCGAGCTCGGCCGCCTGGGCGCTCACCCGCCGCAGGTCCCCATCCGCGCCCTGGGAGCGCTCCTCGGCCTCCCGCCGGCAGTTCTCGGCCCGGCGGCCTTCCGCTTCGGCCTCCCCTCGCTCGCGTTCCAGCCGCGATCGCTCCTCCTGGGTCCGCGCATGCTCCCGGCAAAGGGTCCCGTGGCGCTCCTGCGCCGCCTCCAGCTTCTCCCGGCAAGAGCGCAGGCTGCCCTCCGCCCCGACCCGGGAGATCTCCGCCTCGCGGACGAGCCGGCTCAAACGCGCGGCCTCCCCCTCCGCCTGGCCGAGCTCCTCCCTCAGCCGGGCGCAGGTCTCCTCCAGTCCGGCCACCCGGGCCTCGCCCTCGCCCGCCTGCAACCGGAGCGCCTCCAGCCGCCGGGACTGCTCCAGGAGCCCCGCCGCGACCGGCACGGGCGCCCCGCCCTCGATCGCGCCCGAGGGGAGGAGCACCTCGCCCTCCAGCGTCACCCAGGTCATCCCGAAGGGGCTGGAGCGCCAAGCGGCGGCGGCGGCCCCCAGGTCGCGGGCCACCCCCACGCCGTAGAGAAGGCTTTCCACGAGGGGGCGGTAAGCCTCGGCGCAGCGCACGAGCGAGGCGGCGGTTCCCACCACGCCCTCCACCGCCGGGAGCGGACCGGCCTGGCCCCGCCGCGCGTCGCGCGGGAGGGCGATGGCGCGCCCGGCGCCCGCCTGGGTGAGGGCGCGGATGGCGGAGGCGGCCGCCTCCGCGTCCGGAACCACCACGCCCAGCAGACGCTCCCCCAGGGCCGCCTCGATGGCCTTCTCGTGGGAAGGATCGGCGCTCAGGACGTCCGCCAGGGCGGCGAGGGCCTGGGCCCCGCAGGCGCGGAACGCCCCGGCGCCCGCGCGCTCGGCGGACGCCGTGCGGAGGTTCTCGATGGTCTTCTGGGAGGAGCGGGCCTCGACCACGGCCTCCCGGGCGGCGGCGAGCGCCGCCTCCCCGGCCCGGAGGCGCTCGTCGATGCCCGCCTGCTCGCGCGCGGCGCGCTCCGCCTCTTCCTTGAGCCGGGCGCTCTCGCGGGCGACCTCCTCCAGCCGCCGCGAGGCGGCCTCCGTCTCGGCCTGGGCCTCTTGCAGATTTCTCTCCGCCTCCTCCACCTCCCGCTGGAGGCGCTCGGCGGACCGGGCGGTGGCCTCCAGGCGGGACTCGGCGAGGGCCACCTGCTGGCGGGCGCGGCCGAAGGCCTCGGACTCCTGCTCCTGAAGGCGCCGGGCCTCGCCCAGGGCGGCCTCCAGATCGGCCATCTCGGCCCGGACGGCGGAGAGTTCCGCCGACCGCAGGTCGAAAGCGCTCTGGGCCGCGGCGGCCTCGCCGGCGAAGGCGGCCTCCCGCCCGGCCAGCCGCCCGCGCTCCTCCTCGAGCCGGAGGGCCTCGCGGGCCAGGGCCTCGGACTCCTCGGCGCGGCGGGCGTCCTCGGCGTCGAGTTCGACGAGCCTCCCCTGGAGCATCTCCAGGCTGTTCTCGAGCCGCTGGATGTAGCCCTCGACCTCCACCGCCCGGCGCCGCGTCTCGGCCAGGGCCTCGGAACGCTCGGCCAGGCCCGCGCGCACCGTCTCGCGCTCGGCCTCGCGGGAGGCCAGGGCGGCGAGGTGGCTCTCCTCGCGCCCCTTCAGGCGCTCGAACTCCTCCTCGGCGGGGCGGAGCTCCCCCTCCAGGCGGAGGAGGTTCAGGGCCTCGATGCGCAGGTCGAGCCCCTTGATCTCAGCCTGGTATTCCTTGAAGAAGGCCGCCTTCCGCGCCTGGCGCCGCAGGGAGCGCAGGCGCCCCTCCTTCTCGCGGAGCACGTCCGCCACGCGCAGGAGGTTGGCCTGGGCGAGCTCGAGCTTGCGGAGGGCCTCGTTTCGGCGGCTCTTGTACTTCATGATGCCGGCCGCTTCCTCGATGAGGAGGCGGCGGTCCAGGGGACGGGCGTTAACCAGCCCCTCGATGCGGCCCTGCTCGACGATGGAGAAGGTGTCGAGGGAGACGCCGGTGTCGAGGAAAAGGTCGACGATGTCCTTCAGGCGGCAGGGATTGCGGTTGATGAGGTACTCGCTCTCGCCGGAGCGGTAGAGCCGGCGGGTGACGGCGACCTCCTCGTAGTCCTTGTAGAGGGGGGAGGTCACCGTGCCCTTCAGGTCGGTGAGGGTGAGGGAGACCTCGGCCATGCCGAGCGGCTTGCGCTCGGCGCTGCCGTTGAAGACGAGGTCCTCCATCTTCTTGGCGCGGAGCGCCCGGGGGGCCTGCTCACCCAGCACCCAGCGGACGGCGTCGCACACGTTGCTCTTGCCGCAGCCGTTGGGGCCCACGATGGCGGTGATGCCGTCGCCCAGCTCGATGACGGTCCGCTCCACGAAGGACTTGAAACCCTGCATTTCCAGGCGTTTGAACCGCAATGCCATTCCCTCGGCGGGCGCGCAGATGCCGCGCGGATGGGCGGGGGCGGTAGGAACCCCTACGTTATCAGAGGGATGGGGGGATGTAAAGGGGAAAGCGCTTCAGTCCGAAGTTCCGGCGCCTTCGTGAAGGGCGCGCAGCGACTCCCGGGCGGCGGCCTGCTCGGCGGCTTTCTTGGTGGTTCCGGTGCCCCGGCCGAGGAGGCGGCCGTCGTGCCGCACCTCGACCTCGAAGACCTTGTGGTGCTCGGGGCCGTTCTCGTGGACGACGGCATAGAGGGGCAACCGGCGGCTCACCCGCTGGAGGGCCTCCTGGAGCTGGCTCTTGTAATCGAGCGAATCGTCGCCAGCCGCCTCGGAAGAGGAGTTCCAGAGCCACCCTTCCACCCAGCGCACGCAGACGGGGTAGCCGGCGTCCAGGTAGAGGGCGCCCACCAGCGCCTCGAAGGCGTCCGCCATGATGGAGGCCTTGGCGCGCCCGCCCGTCTTCTCCTCCCCCCTTCCCAGGCGCAGGTAGTCGGCGAGGCCCACCCGGTGCGCCGCGCGGGCAAGGGCCTGGCCGCTCACCCTCTCGGAGCGCCGACGCGTGAGGTCGCCCTCGTCCGCCCCGTCGAACTCGCGCCACAGGCGTTCGGTCACGATGAGCTGGAGGACGGCATCCCCGAGGAACTCGAGTCGCTGGTTGTCCGGCCCGGGAGGGCTGCTCTCCTGGGAGAAGGAACGATGGGTGAGCGCCTGGACGAGGAGGCGGCGGTCGGCGAAGCAGTGGCCGATCCGGGATTCGATCTCGGCGAGGGGGAGATCAAGAGCCGGAGGCTTCTCCCGGCGGCCTTTCGGCGGGGCGCCGCGGAGCCCTTCGCCGGAGGGCGGCCCTGGGGAAGAAGACAGGAAGACGGGAGGTTCCAGAGGCTTCTCCCTAGGCGGCGTTGGCCTCGTAGCGCCGGAAGAGCAGGGTGGCGTTCGTCCCCCCGAAGCCGAAGGAATTGGTGAGGGCGCAGCGGAGGCGGGTGTCCCTCGCCTTGTTGGGGACGTAGTCGAGGTCGCAATCCGGGTCGGGCTTCTCGTAGTTGATCGTGGGGGGAATGCGCTGGTGCTTGAGCGCCAGGACGGTGAAGACCGACTCCACCCCCCCGGCGGCGCCGAGGAGATGGCCTGTCATCGACTTCGTGGAGCTGACGGCGAGCTTGTAGGCCTGCTCGCCGAAGACGCGCTTGATGGCATGCGTCTCCAGCTTGTCGTTCAGCTCGGTCGAGGTTCCGTGGGCGTTGATGTAGCCGACTTCGTCGATGGAGACGCCCGCGTCCTGCATGGCCATCTCCATGCAGCGGGCCGCTCCGTCGCCGTCCGGATCGGGAGATGTGATGTGGTAGGCGTCGGCGGTGAGGCCGTAACCCGTCAGCTCGGCGTAGATGGTGGCGTTGCGCGCCTTGGCGTGCTCCAGTCTCTCGATGATGAGGACGCCGCTGCCCTCGCCCATCACGAAGCCGTCGCGCTCGGCGTCGAATGGGCGACTCGCCCGCTCGGGATCCCCGTTGCGGGTGCTCAGGGCCCGCATGGCGCAGAAGCCTGCCATGGCGAGCTCGGTGAGGCAGGACTCGGTCCCCCCGGTCACCATGACGTCGGCGATGCCGCGCTGGATGCATTTCATGGCGTCCCCGATGGCGTGGTTTCCAGAGGCGCAGGCGGTAACGGTGCAGCTGTTGGGCCCCTTCAGGTTCCAGCGCATGGAGACGTTCCCGGCAGCCAGGTTGGCCAGCAGCATGGGAATGAAGAAGGGGCTCAGCCGGCGGGGGCCCTTCTCTTGCACCGCCACCATGTGGGTCTCGATGGCGGGCAGGCCGCCCAGGCCCACCCCGATGATGGCGCCGTAGCGGGGGGCTTCATCCTTGCCGGGGGCCCGGAGACCGGCATCCTCGAAAGCCATCTGCGTAGCCCCGAGGACGTACTGGATAAAACGATCCATCTTTTTGATCTCTTTCTTGTCGATGTAGTCCTCGGGGTTGAAGCCCTTCACTTCGGCGCCGATGTGGGTGGGAAGGCGCTCAGGGTTGAAGCGGGTGACGGGCCCGATGCCCGACTTGCCGGCCATCAGGGCGTTCCAGGTGTCGGTGACACCGACTCCCAGGGGAGTGACCAAGCCCAGGCCGGTCACCACGACGCGGATCTCATTGCGCGGAAGCGTTTGCACTCTTCGCCTTCTCCCCGGCAGGGGGCGGCAAGGCCCCCCGCTCAGGCTAGTGGGCCCCAGCCGGCTTGCGGCTGGTGATGTAGTTGATGGCGTCCTGCACGGTAGAAATCTTCTCGGCGTCCTCGTCCGGGATCTCGAGGCCGAACTTCTCCTCGAAGGCCATGACGAGCTCTACGGTGTCGAGCGAGTCGGCTCCGAGGTCATTGATGAAGGATGCTTCGGGGACCACCTTCTCGGCCTCGACGCTCAACTGCTCCGCCACGATTTCCTTCACTTGCGCGGCGATGTTCTCCGTGCTTTCCGTCACGATTAACCCTCCCGTCTTTGACCGTGCCGCCTGAGCCCGCTCCGCACGAAGGGCAACAACCGGAACCCGGTGGCATACGGGGTATCCCCCGCCGCCAGCTCCCGCGCGGCTCCGGGCCCATCCCGGAAAAGCGACAGGGCTCTCTCAAAGAGCGATTTGTATATTATACTAGCCTACCTCTTCAAGCGAGTTGGCCGAGGCCCAACACTGTTTTTTCCAGGCTTTCGCCGTCCTCGACGTTCCAGGCCGGAACCTCCCGCAAGATGCGCCGGCTCAGGCCCGAGAGCACCTTGCCGGGGCCCACCTCGACCACGGCATCCGGCTTGGCCTCTCCGGCAGACCGCATCGCGTCCTCCCACCGGACGGAGGAGCGGATCTGCCGCCTGAGCAAATCCTTGGCTTCTGCGGCGTCCCGGACGGGCTTCCCCGTCACGTTCGCATAGACCGGAACAGAGAGAGGCCGGAACTCGACCCCGTCCAGCACTTCGCTCATCTGGTCGGCCGCCTCGGTGAGCAGCGAGCAATGAAAGGGAGCTCCCACCGGGAGCATCACCACCTTGCGCGTCCCGCGCACCTCGGCCAGAGCGGCGGCGGCCTCGACCGCCTTCTTCTCGCCCGAGAGGACATATTGGCCCGCGCCATTGTAGTTGGCGACCTCCACCACGCCGTCCACTTCGCGGCAGACCGCCTCCGCTACCTCCCGCTCGGCCCCGAGCAGGGCGGCCATGGCGCCCCCGCCGCTAGGGACCGCTTCGTGCATGAACCGGCCCCTCGCCTGCACCAGCCGCAAGGCGGCTTCGAAATCCGCCGCGCCGGCGGCGACGAGGGCGGAGTACTCGCCCAGGCTGTGCCCGAGGGCCATGGCGGGCCGCACACCCCTCTCCTCCAACAGCCGGAACGCGATGTAGCTGTGGACGAGGACGGCGGGCTGGGTGTGGCAGGTCTGGGTGAGCTTCTCCATCGGCCCCTCGAAGCTCAGCCGGGCGACATCCCACCCCAGGATCTCGGAGGCGCGGCCGTACATCTCCCGCGCCAAGAGGAAGCGTTCACAGAAATTCTTGCCCATCCCCACGTACTGGGAGCCCTGGCCCGGGAACAGGAACGCTATCTGAAGCTGCCTTCCCGACTTCGTCTCATTCATAGCAGCAATCTTCCGCACGCAGGCTCAAAGCTGCGCGGGCCCGCTCTCCGGAAGGGTTCGAGAGAAGATCGTCGGGCGGTAATTGGAGCCTTCGAGGGGCCGCTTTGCCTACCATTCGATCAGGGATGCCCCCCAGGTGAGCCCCCCGCCGAACGCGGCCATCAGCACGTGGTCGCCGCGGCGAATCCTCCCTTCCCGCACCCATTCATCCAGGGCGACGGGAATGGTGGCGGAGGACATATTACCATATTTATCGACCGTCACGATGATGCGGTCCATAGACAGGCGGAGGCGCTTCGCCACCGCCTCGATGATGCGCAGATTCGCCTGGTGGGGGATGAAAACATCCACGTCTGAAAGCTTCATTCCGTTGCGATCGAGGGTCTCCACGCATACGTCGGTGAAGCAGCGCACGGCAGTCTTGAAGGTTCCCTGGCCCTTCATCTTGAGAGTGTGGTCGTGGTTCTGGACGGCCTGGGGGGTGATGGGCGAGAGGCGCGAGCCGCTGCCCGCGATGTAGATGAGCTCGGCCTCGCGGCCGTCGCTGCGGACGAGGGAGTCGATGACGCCCTTGCGCCCGTCCCGGGCGGCGCCCAGGACGACGGCGCCGGCGCCGTCCCCCCAGAGGATGCAGGTGCCTCGGTCGGACCAATCGATCACCCGGGTCATGACGTCCACCGAGACGAGCAGGACGTTTCGCATGAGGCCAGAGCGCACATAGGCGTCGGCGGCCTGAAGCCCGTAAATGAAGCCCGAGCAAGCGGCGTTCAGGTCGAAGGCGGCGGCCTTGTTCGCGCCGATCCCGGCCTGGAGCCAGCAAGCGGCGGCCGGGCACATGGTGTCCGGCGTCAGGGTAGTGAAAATGATGAGGTCGATGTCGTTGGGGTCCATCCCGGCCGCTTCGAGGGCGTTCCTGGCGGCCGGCACGCCCAAGTCCGAGGCCGCCAGCTCCGGCCCGGCGACACGGCGCTCGCGGATGCCGGTGCGTTCCCGGATCCACTGGTCGCTTGTGTCGACCATCTTTTCCAGATCGGCATTGGTCAATACTTTTTCCGGGACATAGGAGCCCGTCCCGAGGATGGCTGAGCGCGTCATGGGCCCTTTCCAGTATGGGCGAGAGTGCAGAAGCAGGACCGGGCGTCCTAGGAGTCCTCCTTGCCCGGCGATTCCTGCGAGGAGCCGTGGAAAAGCCCCGTCCGGATCTGGTTCCACAGCCGCCAGCCAACTTCGCCGCTGCGCTGGATAGATACGTGCTTGTCGAGTTCCGCCTGGATCCGGGTGTTGAGGTCCTTTTTCACGATATCCGCGGTGGTGCGAATGGCGTTCTTCACTGCCTTCGGATTGCTGCGCCCGTGGCCGATGGTGCACAGGCCGTCCACGCCCAGCAACGGAGCCGCACCGTACTCGGAATAGTCCGTCCGCCTCCGCATGGACTTGATGCCGTTCTGGAGGAACATGTAGCCGATCTTGCTGCGGAAGGAGTGCTGGACCTCGTCCCGCAGCAGCGAGGTAAACATCTCGCTCAGGCTCTCACTCACCTTGAGAGCCACGTTCCCGGAAAACCCGTCGCACACGATGACGTCGGGGATGCCTTGGAAGATGGTGTTCCCCTCGACGTTGCCCACGAAGTTCAGACCGCTGCGGTTGAAGAGATGGTGAGCCTCCTTGAGGGATTCCGTCCCCTTGGTGTCCTCGCCCCCGACGTTTAGCAGCCCGACCGTGGGCCGGTCCTTGCCCAGCACTGCCTCGGTGTAGACCGACCCCATGATCCCGTACTGGAACAGCTGCTGAGGTTTGGGGTTGAGGTTGGCCCCCACGTCCAGCATGACGGAGAAGCCCTTCAGGGTGGGGATGAGAGCAGCGATGGCCGGGCGAATCACCCCCTTCAGGCGCTGGAGCTCATACAAGGCCGAGGCGAAGGCCGAACCCGTGTCGCCCGCCGAGAACACGGCCGCCGCCTCGCCGCTCTTGACCAGCCGGATGGCTACGCGGATGGAGGAGTCGGGCTTGTTCTTCAGGGCGCGGGAAGGCGTCTCCCCCATGTCGATGGCCTGGGCCGCCTCCCGGACTTCGAGGGGGAGGCTGCGCGCGTCGAGCCTCGAAAGCTCGGCCTCGATGCGGGCGGGGGCTCCGACCAGGATGGACTCAACCCCGAACTCCCGCCACGCGAGCACCGCCCCTTCCACGACGGCGGCGGGGGCGTAATCGCCTCCCATGGCGTCAACTGCGATCTTCATCCCGTCTCTCGGCTATGGCTCCGTGACTTCCAGCACCTTGCGGCCTTTGTAGTGACCGCACTTCGTGCACACCCGGTGCGGGAGGACAGCAGAGCCACAATTGGAGCACACCGCCAGCGGGGGGGTCGCCGCCTTATAGTGCGTTCTCCGCTTTCGTCCCCGCGTCTGTGAATGACGGCGCTTGGGCAAACCCATGGAAACACACCTCCTCGTCGTTCGCGTGAAGGGAATCGAAACCGGAACCGGGGATCCCCGGATCTATTTCCGCCACTCCCGTAGAACCGACCAGCGCGGATCGGCCGCTTGCTCATCCCCGATGTGCTCGCCCGCCTCCAGGCGGCGGCACATCTCGGGGTTCTCCCCCAAGCATTTTCCCGGGCACTTAGGCTGGAGAGGGATAGCCAGACCCAGCTGATCGCGTAGAGGGGGGGCAAGATCAAGGGTCTCATTCTCGAGGTAGGCCACCTCGAGATCGCCCTCCTCCAGCTCGACCTCATCCTCCCCGTCCGCCCCCGCCACATCCGGCCGGGGCACAAAATAGGCAACGACCGGCTCATCCACCGGAAAATCGAATTCCGCCAATCCCAGGCTGCACTGCATTCCGAACATCCCGAGGGCCCGGCCCCGGAAGACCGCCTCGGAGGGCCCCGTGCGCTCGATCCTGCCGATCAGCCTCACCCCCCGGAGAGGCGGCCAGGAACCTTCTTCCAGCGCCAAGTCCCCGGTTTCCACTTCGATGTCGATGTCGAGGCCTTCGTCAAGGATTCGGGAGAGGGGAATCCGGAGGCCTCCCTCCATGGCGCTCCCTCCCGGGCTTGGCTTGTCTTCCCCCCCCGGGGCCGGAGGAACCCACGGGGGGAAACCAAGACCGCCCAAATATAAGGGGGGTCCCCCGATCTGTCAAATGCCGTATTCCCCGGCACGGGATGCGAACATCCGGATAACTACATTTAAATCAAAATGTTAGGTTCGCCCCAGCAATAGCTCCCGCAGGCGCCCCTCCCGCACCCCTCCGGTGGACACCCGAAAGGCCTCCCGGCCCGCCCATCGGAGTACCTCTCGGGCCACGATCAGGCCCGCCAGGGCTACATCTTCTCTTCCTGTCTCGAACCCTGGTAGAACCCGGCGGGCGGCGAAATCCAAGCCAGCGAACCGGGGAATCCAGCCCTCGACCTCAGCCAGACCCAACCTTCGCCCATTGATCCTCCCGGTCGTGCCCGCCCCGATGAATCCGGCCAGGGCTACCACCCCCCCGCAACCGATCAGGGGGAGGGTCTCCCCCGCTGGCGGCGCGGCCGAGACCCCGCTGAGCATCTCCCGCACCGCCTGAGCGCAGGCCTCTACCTGCTTCGAGGGAGTGGGGATGGCCCGAAGGTGCCGCTCGGTCAGATAGACCACCCCCGCCCCGATGCTGGCGGACTCCAGGGGTCTCCCCCCTTCCGCGACGCTGACTTCCAGGCTGCCCCCTCCAATGTCGAAGACGACAGCCTTTGGCGGGGGGGGTGACAGGCTGGTCCACACCCCCGCCAGGGCAAGACGGGCTTCCTCATCGGCCGGGATCACCCGCAGGAGGATGCCCGCCTCCCGGGCCCGGGCAAGGAATTCCCCCCGGTTCGCCGCCTCGCGCAGGGCGCTTGTCGCCACGGCGTCAAAGACGTCCACCTCATGCTCTTCGATGAGGGCCGCGAAGCGGCGCAGGGTGGCGAGCCCCCGCTCCATCGCCTCCCGGGAGAGGACGCCCGTTTGCGCCACTCCCTGGCCCAAGCGGATGAGCTCCCGCCAGCGGCCCTGGGGAACGAGCTCCCCCGAGGGGCCCAGCGAGGCCATCGCCAGGCGCGCCGCGTTCGTGCCCAGGTCCACCACAGCGGCCAGGGGCCGCCCGGGAGTGAAGGGAGCAGGATTCATGCCAGGAGGATACAGGGCCGCCGGGAGGAAGCCCAGACTCTAGGTGCTCCGGTAGCGGCCCTTCAGCTCGCTGTAGTGGAGAGCCGTCATGCGGAAGCGCTCGCGCTCATCCTCGCGGAGGTCGCGCACGTACTTGGCCGGGGTGCCCATCCAAAGGGTGCCGGGGGCGATGATTTTCCCCTCCGGGACGACGGCCCCCGCCCCTACCACCGCCCCCGCCCCCACCTTTACGTTGTTGAGGACGATGGCACCCATGGCGATGAGGGCCCCGTCCCCCACCTCGCAGCCGTGGACGATGGCCAGGTGGCCCACCGAGACGCCGTCGCCCAGGATGCAGGGGTACTTGCCCCCTTCCACGTGGAGGATGGAGCCGTCCTGGATGTTCACGTGCCTGCCCACCCGGATGTGCATCACGTCGCCCCGCAGGACGCACCCGTACCAGACGCTGGACTCCTCCCCCACCTCGACGTCCCCGATCAGCACTGCCGTCTCGGCGATCCAGGCCGTGGGGTGCACCTTGGGGAGGATGTCTTGGTAGGGGATCTGCATCAGGGCCGTCTCCCTCAGAACAGGGGCTGCTCTTTGGCCGCCGCCGAGGCCACCGCGTCTGCCGACTCCAGCCCGGGCGCCTGCGCCCATTCCGCTTCCCGCTGCTGGACGGCCCGCCGGAACTCGGCCCGCTGCGGCGCCGGGAGGGGCCAGCCCGAGGGAAGCGCGGCCGTGAGCGGATCGATCGGCGCCCCCCGGTGGGTGATCCGGTAATCCAAATGAGGGCCCGTGGCAAGACCCGTCGCCCCCACGTAGCCGATCACTTCGCCCTGACGCACCTTGCGCCCGGCCCGGATTCCCCCGCCGAAGCGGGAAAGATGGAAATAGGAGGTCTCGTACCAGCCCGGATGGAGGATGCGCACCATGTTCCCCGCCTCGCCGCGGGAGCCCGCCCACGCCACCACCCCCTCCGCCACGGCCTGCACTGGGGTGCCCATCGGGGCCGCGTAGTCCACTCCGTAGTGGGGCCGCGTGCGCATCAGGATGGGATGGAAGCGGGCGTGGGAAAACCGGGAGGTGATGCGGGTGTAGCGGAGCGGGGAGCGCAGGAAGGCCCGGCGGAGAGTCTCCCCCTCCCCGCTGTAGTAGTCGCCGGTGGGCTCGAAGAGGAAGGCCGCGCGCTCCTTGCCTCGCACCGTCAGCTTCGCGGCGAGGATCCGGCCGAATCCACCGGCTTTCCCCTCCAGCGAGCGCCGCTCGATGAGGGCGTCGATCTGATCCCCCTCTTGGAGTTCCTTGTGGAAGTCGACCACGAAGCCGAAGATGTCCGCCACCGACATCGCCACCGATGGGGACCCTCCCGCCTTGGCGATCGTCTCGAAGAGGCTGCCCTGAATCTTCCCTCTCAGGCGGACCACCTGGAGGTCGTAGGGAATGCGCTCCGTCTGGACCCGGAGGCCTCCCTTGCGGGTCCGGTAGATACGGAGGCGGCGCTCCTCGTCCAACTGGAGGACGAGGCGGCGGAGCCCGTCCTTCCCCAGCGCCACCTCATAGCGCCGGCCCTCCCCGACGCGGGAGAGGGGATGATCCGGCGGGGCTGCCGAAACCAGCTCATGAACCTGCGCCGAAGTCAGGCCGTTGCCCGTCAGGAGGGACTCCACGGTGTCTTGCGCGGCGAAGGCCCCGGTCTGAACAGAGACGGAAGGATCGTCCGCCAGGGCGTCGTCCGGCAGGTGCTGTCCGCTGGGGAGGCCGCTGAATCGGGGGGGAGGTGCCTCATCGGCTTCCGCAAGCTCCCGGACGCCCTTGTCTCCCTCTCCCCGGAAGAAGGCCCGGAGTGTCTGGAGGGAACCATCCACCGCTTGGCAACCTCCGAGCAGGAAAGACACAGAAACCAAGATGAATACGCCGGAAAACAGGAGAAACCGAAGGGAGGGGGACAATCTCTCTACCGCCGGCGGCACGGGGCCGCCGAGTTGAATACCCATCAGCCGGGCTCTCCTCGTGCACCGGGCGGTGGCGCAGCAGAGGGGACTATTTTCTAATGTTTTACATAAGCCATATCTCACTAAATAGCCATTATATCTAGAGTTATCGTCTTGGCAACAAAAAAAGAACACCCTCTCTCATTCCCCAAGGGATAGGGGAGAGGGCAAATTCGAGCGCCTATATCTTGCGCTCCAGTGGACCCGCAGCTCTGGGGAGCAGGCTACCCCAGGCTCAAGAGGGCCCGGCGGACGAGGTCCATGGCGAAGACGGGCACCCGGGACTGCACGAAGCGCTCGTCGCCCCCGAAGTTACCCTGGTGGCGGAGGATCCGGCTCCCCGTAGAGAGGGCGATATGGGTGTCGCCCACCACGATGGCCGCCCGGCTCTTCTCCGGCTCGATGTTTTCCGGCGGATTGGGCCCGAAGACCGCCAGCCCGAGATCCGCCCCGCTCTCCTCCCGGACCCGGACGGCCAGGGCCTCGGCGAAGTCCTCCCCGGCGGGCTCCTTGTCGAGCGGCAGGCGGAACATGCGCGCGAGCTCGCCCACGTGGAGGACCACCACTCCGCGCTTCAAGAACTTCACCCGCTCGGGCCAGGCGGAGAGCCGCTGGAGGATGGCCCCGCCCGTGTTCGTCTCGACCAGCGCCAGGGTGCGGCCCTTCTCGGCGAGGAGCTTCGCCACGGCCGCCTCGAGGGTGACTTCCCCCACCCCGTAGATCGCCGCGCCCAGCCGCTCGCGCACCTCGGCCTCCAGGCCGTCGATCATCTTCTCGGCCTCCTCGACGCTCGCCGCCCGCGCCGTGATGCGCACGTCCACCTGGCCGGGATGGGCCAGGACGCCGATGCTGGGGTTGATCGACTCGCGGAACAGGTCGCTGATCATCTCGTCCACCCGGCTCTCCCCCAGGCCGCAGCTCTTGAGCACCCGGGTGCGGATGACGTCGGTGAGCGGGAACTTCTCGCGCAGGATGGGGATGGCCCGCTCGCCGATGATGTAGCGCATCTCGGTCGGGACGCCCGGGCTCACCAGGATGATCCCCTTCGCGTCCTGGCAGTAGAAGCAGGGGGCCGTCCCGCGCGGGTTCTCGATGACGGCCGCTCCCTTGGGCACGAAGGCCTGCTTGCGGTTGTTCTCCGACATCTTGAAGCCGCGCCGCTTGAAGTAGGCGTCGATGTAGTCGTAGAGGTCCTGGCGGAACTCCAGCTCCACGCCCATCGCCTTGGCCACGGCTTCGCGGGTGAGGTCGTCCACCGTGGGCCCGAGGCCGCCCGTGGTGATGACCACCTGGCTGCGGGCGTGGGCGGTGGCGATAACCATGGCGATGCGGTCGAGGTTGTCCCCCACGGTGTGCTTGAAATACATGTTCACGCCGATGGCCTTGAGCTGCTGGGCGATGAAGGCGCTGTTGGTGTCGATCAGGTCACCGAGAAGCATCTCGGTGCCGATGGCGACGATCTCGCCTCGGATGGGTTCTGCCATCGCGGCCTGTCTCCTGTCCGGGAAAGGGGGGATCCGCTGGACCGGCGGAGAATCTTAGAGAAGAGCCAGCTCCCCCGCAAGGGTGGGGGGGAACGGCTAAGCGGAAGGGCCAGGAAACCCGGCCAAGCACAGCCAGCGGCCGAAGAGGCGCTCCGCCCGCGCGTTCATCTCTTCCATGAACCTGGGCGCGCCGGCGAGGACCCCGGCGGCCTCGGCGTCCGACCGCGGGGAGGCGAGGTCGCCCGCGAACACTCCCACCCACCGCCGCACGTCCTCCATCTCCACCTCGAGGTGGAACTGGAAGGCGTACCCGCGCCGCCCGAACCGGAAGGCCTGCTGGCGGTAGTGCTCCGAGGAGGCGAGGCGCGACGCCCCCTCCGGCAGATCGAAAGTGTCCCCGTGCCACTGGAACACCGTGAAGGCGCCGCCCTCCCCGGCCAAGAGGGGATCCCGCTCCCCCTCCGCCGTGAGCTGGACCGGGAAGCAGCCGATCTCCTTCTTCCCTTCCCCGGGGTACACCCGGGCCCCGAGCGCTCCGGCCATGAGCTGGCCGCCGAGACAGAGGCCGTACACGGGAAAATCGCGCCGCAGGGCCTCTCCGATGAGCTTTATCTCAGGCTTCAGCCAGGGGTGCCTACCCGCCTCGTACACCCCCATCGGCCCGCCCAGGACCACGAGCCCCCTTCCCTCCCTCCACAGTTCATCGGGGGAGGGCAGCGGCGCCCCCCGGTGGAGGGGGAAGTAGCGGACGGGTATCCGGCGCTGCATGAGGATCTTCCCCAGCAGCGCGAGATGCTCCGCGTCGGTGTGCTGGAAGACGAAAATGGCCAAGGCACGGCGCCTACGCGAGGCCGAGGAGCCGGAGGGTTTCCTCGAGCCTCCGGATCTCGAAGTCGGGCGGGCGGGCGCCCTCCGGGACCGGGGCGCCCTTGCGGTTGAGCCAGGCGCAGGGCATCCCCACCCCGTGGGGTCCGGCCACGTCCGCCTCGAAGGTATCCCCCACGAAGAGCACCTCCCCGGGGGCCGCGCCGAGGCGCTCGGCCGCCCGGAGGAAGAGCCGGGGGGAGGGCTTGCGGTAGCCCTCCTCCTCCGAGACCAGGACCGCGTCCACATAGGGCGCGATGCCCCGCCGCTCGAGCAGCCGGTGGGCCGCCGGGGTATGGTCGAAGTTCGTGACGACGCCGATCTTCAGCCCGGCCTCCCGGATGCGCTTGAGCATCCGGAAGCGCCCTTGATCGAAGCTGGCCGACTCGATCAGCGCCTCCATGTGGGTATCGCGCGCGAGCTCCCCGGCCTCCGCCTTCTCGGCGGGGGGGACGGAGACCAGGCGCTCCATCAGCCGCCGGAAGCGCTCGGAGGAGGGAACTTCCCGGTGGTCGGGGCTGCGGTCCCGCTCCTCCCAGACCAGGCGCGAGGTGTCGAGCCAGAGGAGGTGGAAGGCGGGGTAGTGAGGCAGCGCGTAGCCCGCCTCGTAGAGGGCGTCATAGGCGGCGCGGGAGGTGGTGCGTTCCGTCCGCCCGTCGATGGTCACCTCGGGCATGCGGGCAGGGTCGAAGTCCACCAGGGTGTCGAACAGATCGAAGGCGACCGCGCGGAAGCGACCCACCGCGGACGCGGGCCCGGTCAACGCGCGGCTCCGGGGGCGGCCTTCCTAGCTGTCAAAGGCGGCCTCCAGGTTCATCTTGCGGTAGGCGCTGGCGTAGAAAAGGAGCGGGGCGCGCACCTCCTCGGGCAGGAGCACGCGCGTGACCTTGCCCAGGAAGATGCTGTGGTCCCCGCCCGCGAACTCCTCGTGGAGGTCGCACTCCAGGGCGCCGACGTGGCCTTTGAGGATGGGGGAGCCGTTCTCACCCGCCTCGTGGGGGATGCCGGTGAACTGGTCGGCGACGTCCCGCCCCTTGCCCGCGAACCAGTCCGAGAGCCTCCTCTGCTCCTCGGCCAGGAAGTTGATGGCGAAGCGCCTGGTGCGGCGGATGAGCTCCAGGCTGTTCGCCTTGTGGTCCACGCACACGAGCACGAGGGGGGGATCGAGCGAGACCGAGGAGAAGGCGTTGGCCGTCATGCCCCGGCTGGCGGGCTCGGCCTTGACCGTCACCACCGTGACCCCGGTGGCGAAGCGGCCGAGCGCGCCGCGGAAAACCTTCGGATCGATGGCCATCAGTCGGTCCCCTCGGGTGACGGGCGGCTCCTCCGGCGGCGGGCGGCGCTCACGAGTAGCGCTCCTCCGTGAAGGGGTCCGCGTTGTTGTGGTAGCCGTTCACCTCCCAGAAGCCCGGCTTGTCCACCGCGGAGAACTCGATCCCCCGCACCCACTTGGCGCTCTTCCAGAAGTAGCGCTTGGGGACGATGAGGCGCAGCGGCCAGCCGTGCTCGGGCGTGATGTCCTTGCCGTCGTGCTTCCAGGCCCAGAGGACGTCGTCGTCCATGCAGGCCTCGAGCGGGAGGTTGGTGGTGTAGCCCTGCTCGCAGTGGAGGACGGCGAAGCGGGCAGCGGGCTTGAGGCGCACCCGCTTCATGAGCTCCTTGAAGGAGACGCCGTGGAAGGCGTTGTCCATCCGGCTCCAGTGGGTGACGCAGTGGATGTCGCACTTCACTTCGGCCGCCGGGAGCGCCGTGAACTCCTCGTAGGTGAAGCGCAGCTCCTCCTCTACCTCCCCGAAGACCCGGAAGTCCCACTTCGCCAGGTCCACCTTGGGGACCGATCCGTGGTGGAGGACGGGCCACTTCTCCGTCACCGTCTGGCCCGGCGGGATGCGCTTGCCGTAGCGCTCCTGGAATGCCTTCTTGCGGGAAAACACGGCCATCATCCTCTCCTTCAATCACCCGCTACCGCCCGGGCTCCAAGAGGACCTTCAGCCCCCCGCCCTGCTCCATCAGGCGGAAGCCCTTCTCCCACTCTCCGAGGGGGAGAATATCGGAGACCAGCGCCTCCATGTCCACCCGCTTCTCCTCCATGAGGCGGATGGCCGTCCGCCAGGCCGTGTCCTTCTGGCCGAAGGTGCCCGTGATGCGCACCTCCTTCCAGGTCACCCGGCTCATGTCCACCTCGACCGGCCGGCCCGGGATGCCCACCTGGAGGACCTGCCCCCCCTTGCGGACGGATTCGAGGCAGGTCTTGAAGGCGGACGCCGCCCCCGCCGCCTCGACCGCCATGTCCACCCCCCAGCCGCCGGTGAGATCGGAAACCGCGTCCTTGAGATCATTCCCCTCGACCGCCACGGCGCGCTCGGCCCCAAGCCTCTCGGCCAGGGCCAGGCGGTGGGTGTCTTTCTTCGTGCCCGCGACGATCACCCGGGCGCCGAAGGCGCGGGCCACCTGGAAGCAGGAGAGCCCGATCGCCCCCGGCCCGCAGACGAGGACGGTGTCCCCCTCCTGGAGGGAGCACTGCTCCGTCACCCCGTGCACGCACACCGCCAGGGGCTCCGAGAGGGCCGCCGCCGTGAAGCCCACCGCCCCGGGGAGCTTGTGGATGGAGGCCGCCCGCGTCACCACGAAATCGGTGAAGGCGCCGTGGCTCACCACCCCCGCGATCTCGCGCCGCTCGCAGCGGTTGTAGTGGCCCGAGCGGCAGTGGGGGCACTCCCCGCAGGTCGCCTTGGTGGGCTCGGCCGTCACCCGCTCGCCCACCGCGACGCCCTGCACGCCCTCCCCCACCTCGGCCACCACCCCCGCGAACTCGTGGCCCAGCGCGACCGGCGGGACGTAGTGGAAGAACTCCCCCGAGGCGATGTGGACGTCCGTGCCGCAGATGCCCGCCCGGACCACCTTCACCTTGACCTGGCCGGGACCCGTTCGGGGCTCCTCGATGTCGAGGATGGCCATGTGGCCGGGCCCCCGGGCGGTCTTCACGAGGGCTTTCATGCGGCTCCCCCCACCGGAGTGCGCGCCTCCGGTTAAGCGTTCAGCACGGCGATGGCGCGGATGGGCGAGCCCGAGCCGTCCCGGATCTTGAGCGGCAGCCCGATGTAGAGGAACTCCTTGCCCACCACCTCCTCGATGTTGCACAGGTTCTCGGTATTGGTGCGGCCGAGGTCCCGGCAGACGAGGTGGCAGGGGTACTCGGGGCTGTGCGCCATGTCCATGCTCGGGGCGTCGGTGGCCACGTTGAGGGCGCCGCATTCGCCGTAGACGTACTCGGCGGCGTCCCGCGTCCAGCCCGCGTAGGCCGTGGTGTAGGAGGGCCGGGGATAGTGCCGCTTGTAGTGGCCGTAGGTGTAGAGGAGGGTGTCGCCCGGCTTGATCTGGAGCTTGTACTTGTCGAGGCGGCGCTTCACGTCGTCGGCGTTGAGGTAGCTGTTGTCCGCCACGTTCTCGAAGTCGATGGCGATGCCGCGGCTGTAGAAGAAGTCGAAGGGCATCTTATCGATGTGGGGGGCGCCCGGGGAGGGATCCAGGTGGCTGATGGAGTCCACGTGGGTGGGCCCGTGCTCGCACATCTGGACGACCCCCGAGTAGTAGCTCATCTCGCTCTTGAAGCGGCCGCTCGCCGCGCTCACCTCGTGGGTCATGTTCGTCCACCGCCAGGTGTCGGGATGGCCCACGAAGACGGGCATGCCGGAGTAGATGGGCTGCGTGAGATCGACGATTTGGTGGTTCTTGTACGCCATGGCGCTCTCCCTGACTCTCGGATAAGGGGATCAGTCCATCCACATGCCGCCGTTCACGTTCAGCACGGCGCCGTTAACGTACGAGGCCCGGTCGCCCGCGAGGAAGAGGATAGCCTCGGCCACGTCCTCCGGCCTTCCGTAGCGCGCGAGCGGGATCTGGCGCTTCCACTCCTCCCCGCGGACGGGGAGCATGTCCGCGATCATCCTCGACTCGATGATCCCCGGCGCGACGGCGTTCACCCGCACCCGGGGAGCCAGCTCGAGCGCCAGGGCCCGGCCGAAACCCACGAGCCCCGCCTTGGACGCGCAGTAGTGGGCGTGGAGGGCGCTCCCCCGCTGGGCGGAAACCGAGGCCAGGTTGACGATCGCGCCCCCCCGCTCCCGGGTGGCCATCGCGCGCCCGGCCGCCCGGCAGACGGCGAAGGCCCCCTTGAGGTTCACCGCCAGGGTTTCGTCCCACTCTTGCTCGGTCATCTCCGCCACGAGGCGGTGGCGGTAGATGCCCGCGCAGTGGACCAGCACGTCCAGCCCGCCCCGGAGGCTCTCCACGGCGGCCTCCACCGCCCCCACGTCCGTCACGTCGAGGAGGCGGCCCTCCGCCCCGGCCCCTTTGGCTTGAAGCTCGGCGCAGGCGGCATCGAGACCCTTGGCGTCGGTGTCGGCCAGGAGGAGGCGGGCCCCCTCCTCCGCGAACCGGCGGGCGGCCGCCCGCGCGATGTCCCCCGCCCCCCCGGTGATCATGACAAGCCGTCCCTCGAACTCTTTCGCCATGGCTCGATCTTCGGGTGACGGCCCGGAGGCCGGATGGGGGGAAGCGGGCCCTGTGCCGATGCGGGAAATCTTAGGTGCACCTCCGGGGGGTGTCAACGGAACGGCCCCCAAATTGACACCCCCTCCGCCGTCCCGTAGGTTCGCAACGGCCCTCCTCCTCTTCTCCCGGAGCCGCCCCGTGACGCGGGACCCGCGGATCTCGGCCATCCTGCTCGCCGCCGGCCTCTCCCAGCGGCTGGGGCGGAACAAGCTCCTCCTCCCGGCGGGAGGGATGCCGGTGGTCCGCCGCGCCGCCCTCGCCCTGGCGGAGTCCCGCGCCGCCGAGGTCATCGCCGTGGTGGGCCACGAGGCCCCCGCCGTCTCGGCCGCGCTGGAGGGGCTGCGCCTCCGCATCGTCCACAACCCCGGCTACGCCCAGGGCCAGAGCACGAGCCTGCGGGCGGGGCTCGCCCAGGCCGCCCCCGAGACGGAGGGCTTTCTCTTCGCCCTGGGGGACCAGCCCCTCCTCACGGCGGGGGGGGTGGATCGCCTGATCGGCGCCTTCGCCGCCGCTCCCGAGGGCACCCTGGCCGCCGCCCTCTACCACGGGGGCCGGAGAGGGAACCCCGTCCTGCTCGCCACCTCTCTGCGCGGGGAGCTCGCTCGGCTTGAGGGGGACGAAGGGGCCCGGAAAATCCTCCGGCGGCTGGAGGAGGAGGGGCGCCTTCTCGCAGTGCCCGCCGGGGAAGAGGACCTCTTCCTCGACCTTGACACCGAGGCCGACCACGCGCGGCTGCTCAAGCGGCTCGGAGGAGGGGGCTGAGGGCCGGTTGGGAAACTCCGCTCCTCCTGCGATAATGCCCTCATCCCCGAAATAAGGAGAGCACTGATGATCCAGCCTTTTCAGATCACGCGGGGCCCGCGCGTCCGCTACGGCCGGGGCGAGGCCGCATTCGTGGGGGAGGAAGCGAAGGCCCTCGGGATGAAGCGCCCGATGCTCCTCACCGACCCAGACCTGTCCGCGGCCGGCGTCCTCGAGCCCATCATCGAAGGCATGAAGAAGGCGGGGGTGGACTTCGCCCTCTACGACAAGGCCGAGCCCAACCCCTCGGACGAGAGCATCCCTCTCACCCGGGCGTTCTACGAGTCGCACGGCTGCCTGGGCATCATCGCCGTCGGGGGCGGCAGCGCCATCGACACGGCCAAGGCCATGGGCACCCTCCTCTCGAACGGGGGGAAGATCTCGGACTACTACGGCGTCAACAAGCCGCCCAAGCGCGTCCCCCTCTTCATCGCCGTCCCCACGACGGCGGGCACCGGGAGCGAGGTGACGCGCGCCTCAATCATCACCGACACCGAGCAGAAGGTGAAGGCTGGCATCCACAGCGAGATGCTCTACGCCGACCTGGCCGTGGTGGACCCCGCCCTCCTCGCCAGGCTGCCGCGCCCGGTCGCGGCGGGCGCCCTGATGGACGCCCTGACCCACGCCATCGAGTCCGCCGGATCGAAGTATTCGGGCCCCTGGACCGAGGCCATGTGCATGCGGGCCATCGGCCTCATCGGCCAGCACGCCCGGCGGTTCGTCGCCGACCCCGCCGACCCCGAGGCCTCCGGCGCGGTCTCCCTGGCCTCCACCCTGGCCGGCGCTTCCTTCACGAACACGGGCCTGGGCATCGTCCACGCCCTCACCCACCCCTACTTCATGACCTTCGGCGGCCACCACGGGACCATCAACGCCATCCTCCTCGCGCCCGTCATGCGCTTCAACCTCCCCGCCATGCGGGAGAAGTACGCCCAGATGGCTCCCCTGCTCGCCGACCCATCCACGGACCCCCGCGACCCCGGCGCCGCCGAGGCCGCCATCGAGGGGGTGCGCGCCCTGGGCCGGGACGTCGGCATCGCCCCCAGCTTCCGGGCCTACTGCGGCTGGTCGGACGAGCCCCTGGACATGATGGCCCGCGAGGCCGCCAAGAGCGCCACGGTCCAGACCAACCCCGTCTTCGCGGGCCCGGCGGAGATGAAGCGGCTCTACCTGGAGTGCGCGGGCTGAGGGAGCGGGAGGGCAGGGGGTGCGCCATCTCAAACCGGCGAGGATGGCCTGGATTCCTTTCCTCGTCCTCCTGCTGAACCTGGGCGGGCTCGGGCTCCAGCAAGTCTACAGTATGTTGAACCTGCGTCCCTACCTTCCCCTGTATGATTCCGCCCAAACCCAGCACATGCGCGAGACCACGCGGGTACTGCTCATGCTGATTCCCGTCGTGTTCTCCGCCGCCTATCTATGGCCCGTCCTCGCTTGGCTCCGGAGCATTCAGGGAGACCCCGTTGACGCCCGGACAGCCCCTTCCCGTGTGGCCGAACGGTGCGCCAATACCCCCCTGATGCTCGCCATGGCCACCTTGCTGATCTGGATTTTCTTTTCCCTCGCGGTCCTTTTCCGAATGCAGATGGTCTTCACGGAATCCACGCTGGGCGCTTGGATACATTTCTTTGTGCGCCCCCTCCTCGCCGGCCTGATCGTGGCCACCGCCATATTCTTTACCACCGAGCACATCTGCCGAACCCACGCCTGGCCGATCCTTCTCGAAGGGATGCCCATCGAGGGGAACCCCCGCCTGTGGAAGATCCGGGTGGGCCACCGCTTGTTCCTCCTCTGGATGGCCGTCAGCTTCCTGCCCCTGGGCGCGGTGGCGATGACGGCCTTCATCCGGCTGGACATCGCGGACCCGGCGTCCAACCCCCAGCACAGGATGGTCATGGTGGTGATCATCTTCATCGGCGCCTCCGCCGCCCTGGGCGGGGCCTGGCTCGCCTGGCTGGTGTCGCGGGCGATGAGCCGCCCCCTCCGGGACCTGGAGGGGGCGATGGGCCGCCTGCGCGGGGGGGATTTCACCGTCCGGGAGCGGACTGCCTCGACGGACGAAATCGGCGCCCTGGCCGAGGGCTTCAACCTGATGGCGGGGCGGCTGGCCGAGAGCTACCGGGCGCTCGAGGCCCGCAACCGCGAGCTGGCCGGGGCCCTTGAGCGGGTGGCCTTCCTCGAGAGCGTCAAGCGCGGGCTCGACCGCTTCGTGCCCGACACCGTCCGGCGCCTGATCGAGGAGGATCCCGACTCCCCTTCGCTCTCGAAGACCCTCCGGGACGTCACCGTGCTCTTCCTGGACATCGAGGGCTACACCCGCCTGAGCGAGCAGCTCCCGAGGGAGGAGCTGAGCCGCCTCGTGGAGCGCTACTTCTCCCTCTACCTCGCCGACATCCGCCGGGAGGGCGGGGACATCAACGAGACCGCCGGGGACGGGCTCATGATCCTCTTTCAGGAGGGGGCGCCCGAGGCCCACGCCGCGGCGGCGGTGCGCGCCGCCCTCGCTGTCCGCTCGATGACCGAGGCGGCGAACGGGGAGGCCCCGGGCCGCCATCCCCCGATCGCGGTGAACATGGGGGTCGCCTCCGGGGAGTGCCACGTGGGCTCGACTCGCCTCCAGGGGCTGGCGGGGGAGCGGTGGACCTTCACCGCCACCGGGCCCGTCACCAACCTGGCCGCCCGCCTCCGCGACCAGGCCCGCCGGGGCCAGATTGTCCTCTCGCCCGAGACGGCCCGCCGGACCGGGGGGCGCTTCCGCCTGCGGAGCCTGGGGCCCCTCGCCCTGAAGAACATCGCCGCGCCCGTCGAGGCGTGGGAGATCGAGGGAGAGCTCGCCTCCCCCGCCGCCCGGGGCGGGGAGGCCTAGCCCCGTGGCCCTGGGCGAGACCCTCATCACCGAGAGCGAGATCCGCGGCCGGGTCGGGACGCTCGCCCGCGAGGTCGGGGCCGCCCTGCCCCCGGGGGACCTGCACTGCGCCGTCGTCCTCAAGAGCGCCCTCTTCTTCGCGGTGGACCTCCTCCGGGCGCTCGGGCGGGAGGCCTCCCTGGGCTTCGTCTCGGCCTCGAGCTACGGGGGAGGCACCGAGAGCGCGGGCGAGGTGCGCCTCGGCCTGGAGGCCGTGGGCCGGGTGGCGGGGCGCCACCTCCTCCTCATCGACGACATCCTGGACACGGGCCACACCCTCGCCGCCGCCCGGGGGGCCCTCCAGGCCCTGCGGCCCGCCTCCCTGCGGACCTGCGTGCTGCTCGACAAGCCCTCCCGCCGCCGGGTGAGCATCGAGGCGGACCACGTGGGCTTCACAATCGCGGACGTCTTCGTGGTGGGCTACGGCCTCGACTGCGCCGAGGCCTACCGGACCCTGCCCGACATCCGGGCCTGCCGCCCCGGCGCACCCAGCGCACCCGACGCGAAGGAGAGACCGGGATGTTGGAATGGCTGAGCCGCCGCTTTGAGCTGGAGAGCCACGGCACGAGGATCCGCCGCGAGGTCCTGGGGGGGACGACCACCTTCCTCACCCTCTCCTACATCATCTTCGTCCAGCCCGTCGTGCTCTCCCAGGCGGGGATGGACGCCGGCGCCGTCCTGATGGCCACCTGCATCGGCGGGGCCCTCTTCACCGTCCTCATGGGCCTGATGACGAACTATCCCATCGCCATGGCCCCCGCCATGGGCCACAATTTCTTCTTCGCGTTCACGGTCTGCGGCGCCGCCGCGACGGGCGGGCTGGGCTACAGCTGGCGGGAGGCCCTGGGCGCCACGGCGGTGGCGGGGTTCATCTTCGTCATCCTGAGCCTCGTGGGCCTGCGGGAGAAGATCC
>Ga0156093_1006_pt1 | contig 27742 bp, 23 predicted proteins | sample RifCSPlowO2_02_FD_107746 | JGI IMG/M metagenome (GOLD analysis project Ga0156093, IMG submission 107746) | Candidatus Tectomicrobia bacterium RIFCSPLOWO2_02_FULL_70_19 | reverse complement strand
TCCGCGCCGCGCCGGCCTACCCCGTGTACTCCAGGATGTGGAGCCCGAGGCCCCAGCGGTCGGCCACGTAGATGAGGCCGGTCGCCTTGTCCACCTGCACGTCGTTGCTCTGGGGGCAGCCGCGGAACTTGTTGCCCTCGGGGATGTAGTAGCCTACCTCCTTGGGCCGGAAGGGGTTGGACCAGTCCACCACCCGCAGGCCCGCGTTGAACCAGCAGATGTACATGAGGTCGTCCTTGGTCATGTCGAGCCAGATGTTGTGGGCGCCGTAGCGGGCGCCCGTGCGGGACCAGCGCTTGTCGACCGGGCGCATCTCGACGGGGTCGATCTCGTAGGGCTGGAAGGTCGAGCAGATGATGGGGTCGTGGACGTCCCGCATGTCGAGGAAAGTCACGAACGCGGGCGGGTGGTCGCAGTTCACCGTCGTGGTCTCTTGGGTGACGATGCCGAACTCCGAGCCGTCCGGCACGAGGAAGGAGTGGTAGCAGCCGGCCCAGCCGTGGGTCTCGTGGGGGTTCTTCCGCCACATGAGCTTGGGCTTCGCGGGGTCGGCCAGGTCGAACATGGCGAAGCCCGCGTCCCAGTAGCCCGCGGTGACGTAGTTGCCGAAGGGGTTCCCCTCGTGGATCCAGCCGCCGTCGCCCACGAGGGCGGGGTCCCACGAGGGCTTCTCGCCCTGCTTCTGGCCCGGCACCCAGCCCCAGCCGATGAGCTCGGGCTTCCAGGGGTCCTTGAAGTCGTGGACGAGGAGGATCTTGCCCTCGAAGCCGTCCCGGAAGCCCGAGCTGTACATGAGCTTGCGCTTGCGGTCGTAGATGGGCCGGTGGATGCCGAAGCCGTCCACCTCGACGTAGTTGACGAACTTGGGGTGGAAGGGGTCGGTGTTGTCGAAGATGCGGAGGCCGCCGATGACGTCGGGGTACTTCGAGCGCAGCTTGGGCCTGAGCTCGCTGTTGGTGATGAGGACCTGGTCATTGATGCGGAGCACCTTGTGGGTGCGCGCGGCGGGGGTGTCCACGATCTGGTTGACGATCTTGGGGTTCTTCGGGTCCTTGACGTCGAGGATGGTCATCCCGTCGTGGCCGTTCACGCCCGAGGCCGCCACGTAGCAGATGCCGCCGCCGACCTGGATCTGGAAGGCGTCGCCCCAGCCGTTCAGCTCGGAGTGGGCGACGAGGCGGACGTTGCGCTTCTCCTCCTTCCAGGGCTCGGTGAGCACGTGGTCGACGCCGGTGTACTGGTCGTTGCCGCCGCCGCGGATCGGGTTCGGGTGGTACCAAGGCTTGGGCATGTCTTCTCCTTGATGTGCCTTGAGGCGTTGGAAAGATCGCGGATTCCCTTGCCAAGCGGTTTGCGAAAGAGCCTCGCGTTGAACACGGTTCCGTAGGGGCGATGCTTGTCATCGCCCGTTCCGCGCCCAGTTCTGGGCGAACACAAGGTTCGCCCCTACAGAGCCGGCCCGGCCTTAGTCCTTCCGGAAGAGCCGGATGAACTCCTCGAAGGCCGCCGGCGCGCGCGCGGCCACCTTCATGTTCTCGCGGACGTGGTCCATGCGGCTCATCCCGACGAGGGCCACCCCCACGCCCGGCGCGCTGCGCGCGAACTGGATGGCGCGCTGGGCGTCGGTCTCGAAGCCGGGGAACACCTCGCTCAGGACCGGCGGGAGGCCCTTCGCCGCCCTTCCCTGGAGGATGGAGCCGCTCGTCATGACGGTGATGCCGTTCCGCGCGGCGGCCGCCAGGAACGAGACCCTCTGCGCCTCCACCTGCTGGTTCGGCTTCGAGAAGGCCTCCGGCATCCCCAGGTTGAGGGGAAGCTGGATCACCCGGAAGTGGTGGCCCGGGCCGCCCGCCTCCAGGGCCGCCTGGAGCACCTCGTCGAGCGAAAGGTAGTCCGGCGCGCCGGCGTCCGCGCGGAAGCCCGTCCAGGTGGCCGTCCCGTAGCAGCGGATCTTCCCCGCCTCCACCGCACGCTCCAGCTCCGCGAAGGCGTTCCGGAGCCGGAGCTGGAACACCTCGCGCGAGACGTCCTGGAGCTGGGTCTCCGGGTTGTGGACGTAGTAGACGTCCACCGTCTCGACGCCCAGGTTCCGGAGGCTGCGGTCCAGCTCGTGGCGCAGGAAGGCGGGCGTCATGCAGTGGCAGTTGGCCACGATGTCGTCCGGCCCGCAGACCCCGGGCCCGAAGTAGGCGGACTCCAGGTAGGCCAGGTACTCCTCGCGCGTCTTGGGGGGGACGCTGTCGAAGGGGACGAACCCGCCCTTGGTGCAGAGGACCACCTGCTCGCGCCGGGCCTCGCCCGAGCGGAAGAGGCTGTCCAGGGCCCCGCCGATGTTCCGCTCGCTCCGCTGGAAGCGGTAGTTGATGGCGCTGTCGATGACGTTGCAGCCCAGCCGCACGGCCTCGGCGACCGCGTCGCGGTAGGACGCGTCGGTCGCCTCGTCCGCCTCGCCCAGGTAGGTTCCGATGCCCACCGAGGACATCCAGAGGTCCTCGAGCTCGCGGAAATGGCGCGGCTCCGCCCTCCCGGAGAGGGAATCGCGGTAGGAGGCGGTCCCCTCCCCCGTCGCGCAGCCGGAATAGGCCATTCGGCCCCCCTGAACACCGGATTCGAGTCGCCGGGGTATATTACACGGTGCCGCCCGCCGTGGCGAGGAGGACATGCGATGGGCCGCCGCGAGGTCGTCACCGTGTTCCTGCGGCACGGGGGGAAGATCCTGCTCCTCCGGCGGAGCGCGCGGGTGGGGACCTACCGGGGGAAATGGGCGGGCGTGAGCGGGTACCTGGAGGGGGAGCCGCTGGCGCAGGCCTGGGCCGAGCTGCGGGAGGAAACCGGCCTCGGCCCCGGGGACCTGGATTCCCTGCGGGAGGGGCCCCCGCTCGACGTGGACGACGCCCGGGCCCGCCTCGCCTGGCGGGTCCACCCCTTCCTCGCGGAGGTGAAGGACCCCGCCAGGATCCGGCTGGATTGGGAGCACGCGGAGATGCGCTGGGTCTCGCCCGGCGAGATGCCCTCCCTCGGAACCGTCCCCGGCCTGGAGGAGGCCCTGCGGCGCGTCATTGGTCCGTAGGGGCGGCCGGCCCCGGCCCTACGGAGGGTCCCCCTGCTAAACCCCTTCCTTGACAGCGCGGCCCCCATTCCCAATACTTTTCCCCACCGGCCATGCCGCACGGAAGACCGCCGGCTCTCCCATCCTCCGGAGGGTCCCAGGTGAACGTCTCCCTCCGCATCAACGGCCAGCCCCGGCGGTTCGACGTGGAGCCGCGCATCCTCCTCGTCCACCTCCTCCGGGACGCGGCCGGGCTCACGGGCACCCACGTCGCCTGCGAGACCTCGGTCTGCGGCGCCTGCACCGTCCTCCTGGACGGGAAGGCCGTGAAGAGCTGCACCGTCCTGGCCGTCCAGGCCGAGGGCTGTGAAGTCACCACCATCGAGGGCCTGGCCCCGGGCGGGAAGCTCCATCCCCTCCAGGAGCAGTTCTGGGAGAAGCACGGCCTCCAGTGCGGCTACTGCACCCCGGGCATGATCCTCACCGCCTGGCAGCTCCTCCAGCGCAACCCCGACCCCGGCGAGGCCGAGGTCCGCCACGGCATCGAGGGCAACCTCTGCCGCTGCACGGGCTACGAGCACATCGTGGACGCCATCCTGGCCGCCGCCGCCCAGATGAGGGGGGAGGCGTGATGGCCCGCGCGCCCGAGGCCCCCAAGTTCATCGGCGCCCCCATCAAGCGGCGGGACGATCCCCGCCTCATCCAGGGCCTCGCCCATTACGTGGACGACTTCCAGCTCCCCGGCACCCTCCACCTGGCCTTCGCCCGGAGCCCCTACGGCCACGCCGAGGTCCGCGGGGTGGACGTCTCCAGGGCCCTCGGCGCCCCTGGCGTCGTTGCCGTCTACACCGGGGCGGGCCTCGCCGGGAAGATCGGCCCCGTGCCCGTGGCCGGGCTCGTGCCGGACGCCAAGGTGCCCGTCCAGCCCGTGCTCGCCGGGGAGCGCGCCCTCTTCGCCGGGGAGCCCGTGGCCGCCGTGGCGGCCGAAACCCGCTACCAGGCCCGCGACGCCGCCGACCTCATCGAGGTGGACTACCGGGCGCTCGACGCCGTGGTGGATCTCGAAAAGGCCCTCGCGCCCGGCGCCCCCAAGGTGCACCCGCAGTTCGGGGACAACGCCGCCTTCCGCTGGGAGATCAAGGGCGGGGACGCGGAGGCGGGCCTCCGGGCCGCCGAGGTGGTGATCAAGCAGAAGATCGCCAACCCCCGGGTCGCCCCCCTGGCCTTGGAGCCGCGCGGGGTGCTGGCGAGCTACCTCCCGGGCGAGGACCGGATGACCATCTGGTCCTCCACCCAGGTGCCCCACAAGCTGCGCACCCTGCTCGCCCAGCAGATCGGGATGGCCGAGAACCGCATCCGCGTCATCGCCCCCGAGGTGGGCGGGGGCTTCGGGAGCAAGCTCAACGTCTACCGCGAGGAGGCCCTCGCCGCCCACGCCAGCCGGGAGCTCGGGCGGCCCGTGAAGTGGATCGAGAGCCGGAGCGAGAATTTCCTGGCCACGATTCACGGGCGGGGCCAGCTCGGCGAGGTCGAGCTGGGCCTCAAGCGGGACGGCACCCTCACCGCGCTCCGCTACAACGTCCTGGCCGACTGCGGGGCCTACTACCAGCTCCTGACGGTCTCCATCTTCACCCTGACCGGCCTCATGCTCCCCGGCCCCTACAAGATCCCGAACATCGAGATGAAGGTGACGGGCGTCTTCACGAACAAGATGGCCACCGACGCCTACCGGGGCGCGGGCCGCCCCGAGGCCACCTACATCCTCGAGCGGATGCTGGACCTGGCCGCCGCCGAGCTGGGCATGGACCCGGCCGAGATCCGCCGGAAGAACTTCCCCGCGAAGTCCGAGTTCCCCTACCCCACCTCGGCGGGGCTCACCTACGACAGCGGGGACTACCACGCCACCCTCGACAAGGCCCTCCAGCGGGCGGGCTACAAAGAGATGAGGCGCGAACAGGCCGAGGAGCGGAAGAAGGGCCGCTACCTCGGCGTGGGCCTCTCCACCTACGTCGAGATCTGCGGGATGGGCCCCTCCGCCGCCATGGGGGGCCAGGGCTGGGAGAGCGCCCGGGTTCGCGTCGAGCCCACGGGCAAGGTGACGGTCTTCTCGGGGGCCTCCCCCCACGGCCAGGGCCAGGAGACCTCCTTCGCCCAGATCGCGGCGGAGGGGCTCGGCGTCGCGGTGGAGGACGTGGAGGTCATCCACGGGGACACCGACGTGGTCCCCTACGGCGTGGGCACCTTCGGCAGCCGCGGGACGGCGGTGGGGGGCTCGGCGGTGGTCTTCGCCCGGGACAAGGTGCGGGAGAAGATGGCCCGCTTCGCGGCGCTCCACTTCGAGGCGGACCCCGCCGACATCGCCTTCGCGGACGGCAAGGTCTTCGTGCGGAGCGCGCCCGAGAAGTCCGCCCCCTTCGCCCGGATCGCCCAGATGGCCTACGACGCCATCCAGCTCCCCCCCGGAACCGAGCCCGGCCTGGAGGAGACCCACTTCTTCGAGCCCCCGAACTTCACCTTCCCCTTCGGCGCCCACGTCGTCCTGGCCGAGGTGGACCCCGAGACTGGGGAAGCGAGGATTCTCCGCTACGTCGCGGTGGACGACGTGGGGAACATGATCAACCCCCTCCTCGTCCGCGGCCAGATCCACGGGGGCATCGCCCAGGGGGCCGGGCAGGCGCTGGAGGAAGAGGTCATCTACGGCGAGGGCGGCCAGCCCCTCAACGCCACCCTCATGCACTACGCGCTGCCGAAGGCGCACCTCCTGCCGCGCTTCGAGCTCGACCACACCACCACCCCCACGGACGTGAACCCGCTCGGGGCCAAGGGGGTGGGCGAGGCGGGCACCATCGGCTCGACCCCCGCGGTGGTGAACGCGGTGCTGGACGCCCTGGCCCCCTTCGGGGTCCGCCACCTCGACATGCCGCTCCGCCCGGAGAAGGTCTGGCGGGCGATCCAGGCCGCCCAGGCCTCGACGGGGGGCGCCCGGTGATCCCCGCCGCCTTCGGCTACGAGCGGCCCGCGACGCTGGAGGAGGCCCTCATCCTCCTCGCGCGGCACGGCGAGGGCGCGCGGATACTCTCGGGGGGGCACAGCCTCCTCCCCGTCCTCAAGGCGCGGCTCGCCCACCCGGGCGTCCTGATCGACATCGGCCGCATCCCGGCCCTCTCGGGGATCACGAGGACGGCGGGCGGCCTCCGCATCGGCGCTCTGACGACGCATTACGAGGTGGAGAGCTCCCCCCTCGTCCGCGAGGCCTGCCCCCTCCTCGCCGAGGCGGCCGGGCGCATCGGGGACGTCCAGGTGCGCAACCGGGGCACCATCGGCGGGAGCGCCTCCCACGCCGACCCGGCGGCGGACTACCCCGCCGCCCTCCTCGCCCTGGAGGCGGTGCTGGTGGCTTCAAGCCCGGACGGGACGCGCGGCATCCCTGCCGCCGATTTCTTCACCGGCCCCTACGAGAATGCCCTCAAGCCAGGCGAGATCCTGACCGCCGTCGAGGTGGCCTCCTCCCCGGCGGGAAGCGGCGGGGCCTACCTCAAGGCGGCCCAGCAGGCGAGCGGCTTCGCCATCTGCGGGGTGGCCGCCCTGGTGACCCTCTCGGGCGGGAGCATCGCCTCGGCAAAGATCGGCGTCACGGGAGTGGCCACCCCCGCCTACCGGGCGCGGAAGGCCGAGGAGGCCCTCGCCGGGAAGCCCGCCTCGCCGGAGAGCCTCCGCGCGGCGGCGGCCCTCGCCGCCGAGGGGGTGGACCCGCTCGACGACTTCCACGCCTCGGCGGAGTTCCGCGTCCAATTGGCGAAGGTGTACACCGAACGCGCGCTGGCCGAGGCCCTCCGCCGGGCGAAGGGGTAGGGGATGCCCGCGCCGATCGAGGCCGCCTCCGCCGTCCACCCCGCCATCCCCTGGCTCAAGCGCGAGAACCTCCGCTTCCACGAGCACCTCCGCGCCTTCACCGAGGGGGACTGGCGCGGGCCCACCCTCTGCACCGAGTGGAGCGCCGCCCAGGTGGCGGGCCACATGGTCGGCGGGGCGGCCTCCTACGCCGACCGGGTCGAGGCCGCCCTGGAGGGCCAGGTCATCTTCGGCCTGGGCGCCCGGAGCGCGGAGGAGTTCCAGGCCGCACGCGCGCAGATCATGGAGGAGACCCTCGCCCTGCCCGGCCCGGAGCGCGTGGCCCGGCTCGCGGAGGCCGACCGGCGGCTGGACGAGGCCCTGGCCCGGCTCACGCCCCGGGACCTGGACCGGCCTACCTGGCACCGGAAGGGGAGCCTTCCCCTGCGCCTCTTCCCGGGCCAGCGCCTGGGCGAGGTGGTGCTGCACCACCGCGACCTGGGCAACGATCCGGCCGCCCCCCTGGAGACCGGGGCCATCGGCGTCCTGGCCCAGGTCCTTCCGGAGCGCATGGGACGCCAGTTCGAGGGCGCGCCGGACCGGACCCTCGCGGGCCTTTTCCGGATCGAGACGGAGGAGCCCGCCCACGCCTTCACCTTTGAGGCCCAGGACGGCGCTCTCCTCCCCGCCCCCGGCGCGGGGGGCTGGGACGTGCGCCTCCGCGCCCCGGCGGGGGAGATGATCCTCCTCGTCACCGGCCGGGCCGGACAGGCGGAGCGGGAAAGGGCCGGGCGCCTCCAAATCGAGGGGGATCGCCAGAAGGCGGAGGCGCTCATGCGGGCCGTCTTTAGGCCCATCTGAGAGGGATGCCCCGCGGCGAGGTTTTTGTAGGGGCGACCGGCCTTCAGCGGGCCGAAGCCGGCTTTCGGCCGGCGAAGGCCGGCCGGTCGCCCCTACGGATCATACCCGAGATGCCATCCATCGGGGCCAGCCCATGCCGGAACATGAGGGAATTTGAGGTAAGAGCGTTTCCCGGCCGATGAATTACATTCCTTGGCGGGGAGATGCGGGTTGTCGTCCATAGGGGCGGGTTTGGCTTCGGTGAGCTCAGCCGAACCGGAACCCGCCCCTACGCAGGTCAGAGGGTGAGAATGAAATTTCCGATCTTTTCCGGCGATTTCCGGCTTAAAAGGTACGTGAAAAAGGCCCGCCGGCAGGGAAGTTTCCAGGGTTTTCCGGGATAATACGGGGTATTCCGCAGGTTTTTTATTTTCTCGGGAGGAAAGTTCGGCATGGCGGACCTGTCCTGGAGCGTCTCGGCCCCCTGGCTCGCGCGGGAGAACCCGCGCCTCTCCTCCTTCTTCCGCACCTTCGGCGAGGCGAGGTGGCGGACGCCCAGCTACTGCCCCGGGTGGACGGCGGCCCACGTGGTGAGCCACATGACCTCGGGCGCCGGCTTCTACCGGGCGGCCATCGAGAACGGCCGCAAGGGGCTGCTCGCGCCCCCCTTCGGGGCGAAGGACGTGCCCGACTTCCGGAAGATCCGGGGGAAGCAGATGGAGGAGCTGCTCGCGCTCCCGGGAGAGAAGCGGGTGGACCGCTTCGAGGAGGCGGTGGGGGCGCTCCAGCGCACCCTGGAAAGCCTCATGCCCCGCGAGCTGGACCTGAACGGCTGGCACCCCCGGTGCCCCACCCCCCTCCGCAACTACGCCGACCAGCGCCTCTACGAGCTCATCCTGCACGAGTGGGACGTCCGCAACGAGCCCGAGGAGCCGCTCCGCACCGCCGCCCTCGGCGCGGCGGTCGAGATCCTGATGGAGCGCATCCCCTTCCTCTGGGAGAACACCGAGCACCCGCAGGCGGAGGGGCGCTTCCGCTTCGAGACGAGGAACCCCGGCGCCGGGTGGGAGATGGAGACCCGGGCGGGCAAGGCCGTTCTGTTCAAGGAGGGGAAGGGGGCGTGCGACGCCTGCCTCTCCGCCACGGCGAGCGACATGGTGCTCCTGGTGTGCGGGCGGGGCCCCGTCCCGGAGCGGATCAAGGGCGGGCGGCTCGGCATCCAGGGCGACCGCGCCAAGGCGGACGTGCTGATCGAGTCCGTCTTCCGGCCGTACTGACGGCGTCGCGCGGGGCGTGCCGTTCCGCACCGTGGCTCATCCGGGGAAGGACGGCGGTTCACCCCCCGCTCACCCTCTCCCGAAGGGAGAGGGGCGGAGGCGCCGCGCAATTCCTTTGGGCGCCTGCTCAGTGACCAGCTTGTTCAGGCTTCGCCGCTAGGAAAGGACGGATGCAGCTCCTCATCGACGGCTACAACCTCATCCCGGCCATCCCCGAGCTGGGCCGCCTCCTCCGCCAGGACCTGGAGGCGGGCCGCGAGGGGCTGCTCGACCTCCTCCGCGCCTACAAGCGGACGGCGCGGGGCCCCCTCGCCATCACGGTGGTGTTCGACGGCAAGGGCAATCCCGCCGGCGGGGCGGGGAGCGCGCCGAAGGGCGGGGGAGTCCAGGTGCTCTTCTCCCGGAACGAGACGGCGGACGACCTGCTGCTCCGCCTCCTTCGGGGGGAGAAGCGGGGGGCGGTGCTCGTCACTTCGGACCGGGCGCTCGGCGCGGCGGCCCAGGCGGACGCGGGGGCGGTCCTCCGCTCGGGGGAGTTCGCGGACCGCCTCGCGCAGGCGCAGGCTTCGGCGAGCTCAGCCGAGCCGTGGATGGGGGGGGAGAAGCCCGAGGAAGAGGCCCCGGCCCGGAGCCTCTCGACCAAGAAGAAGGGGAACCCCCGGCGGCTCCCCAAGCGGGAGCGGGAGCGCCAGCGGCGGCTGGAGAAATTGTAGGGGCGGCTCGACTTTCCCCCTCCCTCCGGGAGGGGGTTGGGGGGAGGGAAAACCTGAAGGGAACCCCTTTCACCCCGCCGGCCGCATCTCGAACAGGTGGATCTGGTGGGGCTTCAGGGCCACGAAGAGGCCGGGCGAGGCCATCTCCCCGCCCTCGCGCTCGTAGCGGCTGCCGTCCCAGCGGTCCTCGAGGACCCACGCCGCGGCGCCCAGGGCGGACGAGAGGGGAATCCGGGCGCAGGCGGGGGAGCCTCCCAGGTTGGCGGCGATCAGGGCCCGCTGCCTCAGCGTCGATCCCGCGGGAGGGCCCCACAGCAGGGCGATCACCTGCCCGCTGGAGACGCCGCCCGGGCCGGCGGGCCGGACCTCGGGCAGCGAGAAATCCCCCGCCCGGAGGAGCGGCTCCCGCAGGAAGGCGACCAGGCGCCGGTAGCCTTCCCCGATCTCCGGGTCGGGCGGCTCGGGGGGTCGCCGGGCGAGCTGGACGGGGAGCCGCACCTTCCGCCCCTCCAGCTGGCCCTCGTGGAAGAGCTTGAGGCCGGGGGCGCCGAAGGCGGCCGCGGCGGCGGGCAGCCAGCGGCCCCCGCCGAAGGCGCGGGCGGCCCGCTCCTCGTCGTGATTCTCGATGAAGCGGGCGCAGCGGCGCTGGTAGCCCACCGAGGCGCCGAGGTGGGCGCGGACGGCGGCGGGGTCGCCCGCCCGCAGGCGGTCGTAGAGCCACTTGTCGTAGGTGTAGTCGAAGCCCTGCTCCTGCAGCTCCGCCTCGCGCCCCCAGTAGGCCTCGGCGATGAAGAGGAAGCCGGGGTGGAGGGCCCGGACGGCGGCGATGGCCTCGGGCCAGAAGCTCTCCTGGACGGGCCCGGGTCCCAGGCGGCCCCCCCAGGTCCTCTCGATCACGTCCGGCAGGAGGAGCATGGCCATGTCGCAGCGCACCCCGTCGCAGAGCGAGGCGATCCGCACGAGCTCCCCCCGCATCCGCTCCCGGGCGGCCGGGGAGGCGTAGTTGATCTGGACGGTGTCGCTCCAGCCGGGGAAGTTGGGGTCGCGGCCGTGGGCGAGGACGCGGCCCTCCGGCCCCCGGAAGAAGTCCGAGGGCGCGCGCGCCAGGTCCTCCTCCGTGCCCTGGACGAACACCTCGGGGCGCTCGGCCGCCCAGGGGTGGTCGCGGGCGAGGTGGTTGGGGACGAAGTCGAGGACGAGCCGGAGGCCGTGCACCGCCAGCCGCTCCCGCAGCCGCAGGAGCGCTTCGTCTCCCCCGAGATCGGGGGCGGCCCGGTAGGCCCCCACGGCGTAGGGAGAGCCGATGACGTCCTCCTCCCTCAAGCCGGGGAGGGCCCGGAGGTACTCCTCCCGCAGGCCGGGATGGTCCCGGGCGATCCGCACCCCCGCGGGCGAGGCCGCCCATACCCCCATGAGCCAGAGGGCGTTCCAGCCCTCCTCCTTGAGGCGGAGGATCGCGTCCTCGGGGATCCGGTCGAGGCGCAGGGGCGCGCCGCCTCCCGCGAGCTCGCGCAGCCAGACGCGGGCGTTGATCTCGTAGAGGAGGGGGTTGGCGGGCCAGGGCAGGTTCATGAACTCAGGCTCCCTTCGGAAGCGGCTCAGGGGGAGCGCCACATCCGCTCCCAAGACGCATCCGGGAAGGAACAATGAACTTCCGGAGGGGGCCGCGCAAGGCCGTAAGCCACGCGGCAGGAAACGCCGGTCAGTCCGATCGCAGCCGGGGGTCGAGGGCGTCGCGAACGGCGTCGCCGAAGAGGTTGAAGGCGAAGACGGAGAGGCTGATGGCCAGGCCGGGGAAGATGGCGATCCAGGGGGCGCTCTCCGCGTACTCCTCCGCTCCCCCCTGGAGCATGAGCCCCCAGGCGGGGACCGGCTCCTGCACCCCGAGGCCCAGGTAGGAGAGCGAGGCCTCCAGGAGGATGGCCTGGGCCATGAAGGAGGTCAGCATGATCAGGTAGGGGGCCATGACGTTGGGGACCATGTGGCGGAGGATGATGCGCCCGTGCCCGAACCCCATCGCCCGGGCGGCGTCCACGTAGGGGATCTCCCGGATGGCCAGGGCGCTCGCGCGGACGACCCGGGCGCACCGCGGAATGATCGGGATGGTGATGGCCAGGATCACGTTCTGCACGCCCGTGCCGAAGATCGAGACGACAGCCAGCGCCATGATGATCAGGGGGAAGGCCATGAACACGTCCATCACGCGCTGGAACACGAGGTCGAACCGGCCGCCGAAGTAGGCGCTCGCCACCCCCAGGACGAGCCCCAGGGTGGCCCCCACGAGCGAGGAGACAAAACCCACCAGCAGTGCCGTGCGGGCGCCGTAGATGATGCGGCTCAGGATGTCCCTCCCGAACTGGTCGGTCCCCAGCCAGTTCTCGACGCTCGGCGGCTGATGGATCTTCTCATAGACATTCGCCACCGGATTGTAGGGCGCGATGACCGGCGCCAGGAGGGCCATGGCGATCATGAGCAGGATGATGGCGAGGCCCGCGGCTCCGAGGGGCTTGCGGAAAACCAGGTCGCGGACGGCCTCGCGCAAGAACCGCCGGGGGGTGTCTTCCTCTTCCTTAGCGGCGGCGATCGCCTCGCTTCTCAACTCCACCATCGGGGCAAGCTCCTAGCGGTAGCGGATCCGGGGGTCGAGCCAGGCGTATAAGATGTCGATGACGAAGTTCGTGAGAATGAAGACCAGCGCGACAAGCATCACGAGCGCCTGGGTCAAGGTGTAGTCGTGGTTCCCCACCGCTTCGACGAACAGCTTCCCCACGCCGTTCAGGTTGAAGACCTGCTCGGTCACGACGAGCCCGCCGATAAGGAAGGCGAATTCCAGCCCGATCACCGTCGCCACCGGGAGAAGCGCGTTCTTGAGGGCGTGGCGGCGCATGATCAACTTCTCGATGAGGCCCTTCGCCCGGGCCGTGCGCACGTAATCCTCACGCAGCACCTCGAGCAGGGCCGAGCGCGTCATGCGGGTGGCCACCGCGGAGAAACGGTAACCCGTCGCCAGCGCGGGCCAAATGAGCTGGATGAGGTTCCTACCCGGATCCTCCCATAGGGGGATGTATTCGAGAGGAGGCATCCACGGCTCCCCCAGGAAGCGCTGGGTGGAGATGAGCAGGCCCAGGATGATCAGGATGCCGAGCCAGAAGGCGGGCATCGCGAGCCCTGCGATGCTGAAACCGCGCGTCACGTAGTCTACCCAGGTGTTCTGCTTGACCGCCGAGATGGCGCCCAGGGGAATGGCGAGGATCGTGGCGGTGATGGTCGCCATGATGGCGACCTGGAGGGAGAGCTGGAAACGGAGGGCTATCTCCTCCGTGACAGGCCGGCCCGTCCACATGGAATAGCCAAAATCGAAGCGCACGATCCCCCACATCCACCGGGCGAACTGAACGGCCATCGGTTCGTTCAGGCCGGCCTGCTCGCGGCATATCTTGAGCGCACTTTCGTCGAAGTAAGCGCCGGACCCCGCCAGGCGAAGCTCGCACGTATCCCCCGGGATCAGCCGGAGCAGCACGAATACGAGGACCGCCGCCCCGAAGAGGGTCGGGATCATCAACAAGGTCCGCTTGATGATGTACTTATGCACGTCGAGCCGCCCCGCGGGGCTGGCCCGCCGGCTTTGCAGCCGGCGGGCCAGCCGTCTCCGAAAAAGCTATTGCTACTCCTCGAGCCAGATGTTGGACAGATCCTGGTTCAAGTAGTGGCTCGGGCTGATCTTCCACCCCTTCACGCTGGAGCGGTGAGGGATGATCCGGTACCACCACAGGGTGATGAAGTAGTGGGCCTGCTCGTCCAGGATCCTGCGCTCGAACTCCCGCATGAACTTCTGCTGCTCTTCGATGTCGCCGGTGCGGTTCATCTTGTCGAAGAGCTCATCCACCTTGCGGTCGGTGTAATTCGCGTGGTTGCTGCCCGAGCGGTCCGTCGAGAGGAACTTGAAGACGTCCGCGAGCGGGTTCACCACCGCCTGGCAGTTGAAGTCCATGCTCACGTCGTACTGCGGGGAGCGGCTGCGGAGCACCTTGTAGAAGGGACCCGTCGGCTGGACCCACTGCTTCACCTTGAAGCCCACCTGCCGCCACTGGTCGATGAGCCAGGTGCCCACGATCTTGTAAGGCTGGTCCACGCCCCGGTTGTGCAGGGTGAACTCGAAGCCCTCCTTGACGCCCGCCTCCTTCAGGAGCCGCTTCGCCTCCGCCCGGGACTTCTCGATGTCCGGCCAGTAGCCGGCGATCTTGTCCAGCTCCGCCTTCTTCGCCGCAAGCGGATGGCCGGGGAACACCACGCCCCCCACCGTCTTCACGATGGCGGTCTTGGAGAGGTACTGCGAGCCGCCCCAGCGGTCAACCGCGAGGGTGAGCGCCCGGCGCACGCGCGGGTCGTCGAAGGGCTTCTTGAGGTGGTTGGGGGCGATCATGAGGGAGCAGTTCCAGTCGCTCTCCTGGACGGTGAGCTTGTCCCCCAGGGCCTTCTTCAGGTCGTCGCGGTGACTGGGTGGGAAGCCCCGGAACTCGATGTAGGCCTGGCCGCTCCGGATGGCGTTCACGCGCACCGCCAGCTTCGAGGAGAAGATGCCGTGGAAACCGTCCAGGTAGGGCGCGCCCTTGAAGAAATAGTCGGGATTGCGCTCGCCCTCGATGAAGGCCCCCGCTTGATGCTGCTTGAACTTGAAGGGGCCGGACCCCAGGATGTTCTTCTCGTACCAGTGCATGTCCTGGGCGAGCTTCTTGGCGCTGTAGAGGAAATTGTAGGGAGCCGCCAGCGCGGGCAGGAAGGCCCCCGAGGGGAACTTGAGCTCGAAGACCGCCGTTTCGTCATCCGGCGCGCTGATCTTGCTCACCATGTGGAACTGGCCCTTGCGGGCGCTGGCCACCCCTTTGGGCGGGAAGACGATTTTGCTCCAGGTGGCCGCCACATCCTTCGCCGTGAGCGGCTGGCCGTCCCAGAACTTGACGTCCTTCCGGATCTTGAACGCGTACTTCTTGCCCCCGTCGGTGGGCTTGGGCATCTCGGCGCACACGTCGCACACGAAATCCGTCGGGGAAGCGGGGTTGTCCGGGTTCACCCGGATCAGCAAGCTGTAGAAGGGAGCGATCGGGTGAACGAGCCCGAAGGTGGTCTCCCGGTGCCCGTCATAGCTCGGCGGCTCGGCGGGGATGATGTACTTGAGTATCCCGCCCTTCTTGGGCGCGGCCGCGGCCGTGGTGGCGAAGCCCGCCAGCGCGAGCGCCGCGGCCAGCCCGAGCGCCAGCGCCGTCCTCATCGAAGCGTGTCGCATGATTGGTACCTCCTCTCTTGCGGAGCAATCGCTCCGCCGTCCTCCTCGCCGGCTCCAATGCACCGGCAAAATGCTCCCTAGACCTCCGTGCAGGCCACCCAATGGCCTAGGGTGATCTCCCGGAGCGCAGGGATATGGGTCTTGCATCCGTCCACCGCGAGCGGGCAGCGGGGATGGAACACGCACCCGCTCGGCGGATTGATCGGGCTCGGCACCTCCCCCGCGATGACTTCGAGGCTGCGCCCGTGCTCCACCTCGGGGTCCGGCACCGGCACCGCCGAGAGCAGGGCCCGGGTGTAGGGATGCCGGGGATTTTCGTAGAGCGCGTCGCAGTCCGCCATCTCCACGATCCGGCCCAGGTACATCACCGCCACCCGGTGGCACAGGTGCCGCACCACGCTGAGGTCGTGCGCAATGAACAGGTAGGTCAGCCCGAACTCCTGGCGCAGGTCCTCGAGCAGGTTGACGATCTGGGCCTGGATGGAAACGTCCAGGGCCGAGACGGGCTCGTCGCAGACGAGGAAGTCCGGCTTCATGGCCAGGGCCCGGGCGATCCCCACACGCTGGCGCTGGCCGCCGCTCATCTCGTGCGGATAGCGGTCGGCCATCCGGGCGCCCAGCCCGCAGACCGAAAGGAGCTCCCGCACCCTCTCCCGCCGCCCGCGGGCATCCGGGGGGAGGCCGTACACGTACATCGGCTCCTCGATGATGTCGCCGATCTTCATGCGCGGGTTCAGGGAGCTGTAGGGATCCTGGAAGATCACCTGCATCTTCCGCCGCCAGGTGCGCAGCTCCTTGTGGCCCAGGGAGGAGAGGTCCACCCCCTCGAAGATCACCTCCCCCGCCGTCGGCCGTTCGAGCTGGAGGATGCACCTGCCCGTGGTGGTCTTGCCACAGCCGGACTCCCCGACGAGCCCCAGGGTCTCTCCCTTGCGGATGGAGAAGCTCACGCCGTCCACCGCCTTCACCGTCGCGGTCGCCTTCTGGACCAGCACGCCCTCCACGATGGGGAAATGCTTCTTCAGCCCCTTGACCTCGAGGAGAACGCCGTCCCCCTCCCCCTTCCAGGAAGCAGACGGCCTCGCCCGGGTGGAGAAGTCGGTGGCCATCAGGAGGCTCTCACCGAAAGACGGAGCAGCTCGTCCTTCTTCCAGCAGGCGGCGTAATGGGCGCCCTCGACGGATTCGAGCGGCGGGTACTCCGCGCCGCACCGCTCGACGGCGAACCGGCACCGCGGGATGAAGGCGCAGCCCGCCGCCAGCCGCGACAGATCGGGCGGCTGTCCCTCGATGGGGTCGAGGCGCTCCCGGCGCGGGCGGTCGAGGCGGGGGACCGATCGCAGAAGCCCCAGGGTGTAGGGATGCGAGGGGCGGGCGTAAATCTCGCGGGCGGGCCCCCGCTCGATGATCCGGCCCGCGTACATGACGTTCACCCGGTCCGCGTAGCGGGCCACCACCCCCAGGTTGTGGGTGATGATGATGAGGGCGACCCGCATCCGCCTGGAGAGGTTTTTCATCAGCTCGAGGATCTGGGCCTGGATCGTCACGTCCAGGGCGGTAGTGGGTTCGTCGGCGATGATCAGTTTGGGCTCGCAGCAGAGCGCCATCGCGATCATGACCCGCTGGCGCATCCCCCCGCTCAGGTGGTGCGGATATTGCCGGAGGCGCCGCTCGGGCTCGGAGATGCCCACCATGCGCAGGTACTCGACCGCCCGCTTCCCCGCCTCCGGCCGGCTGAGGCCCAGGTGAAGCTCCATCGTCTCGGTCAACTGCAGCCCGATGGTGAGGACGGGATTGAGGGAGGTCATGGGTTCCTGAAAGATCATCCCGATCTGGTGCCCGCGCACCTTCCGGATTTCGTCGTCGGACAACGAGAGGATGTCTTGGCCGTTGAACCGGATGGACCCCTGGACGATCCGGCCGGGGGGATTGGGAATGAGGCGGAGGATCGACAGGGCGCTCACGGACTTCCCGCAGCCGGACTCCCCCACGATCGCGACGGTTTCCCCCTCCTCCACGTCGTAGGAGATGCCGTCGACGGCCTTCACCACCCCAGCGGAGGTGAAGAAATGGGTGCACAGGTTCTCGATCCGGAGAAGCTGAACCATCCAGGCACTCCATTCCCGACAGGGAGACTATCCCCCCGAAAATCAGAGGGTTGGGCGGCTTTTCTGCCATGACTCGCAAGAAGGCTATAGGAAAAACGTTAGCGGCTGTTGGCTTTTATGTCAACGGGGCGATTTTTGGGCCACGGGCAGGGCGAAATTCGCTCTCCGGGGGGCCAAGGTCCCGCCTAAGTTTTGGAACAGCTCTTTTCCCCAGAAACCCGCCGCGCGCGGAAAGGTTCATGCGCCCAGGGCCGATCCTTCTCCAGCCGGGCGGCCCGTCTCTTCCTCCAAGACGAAAAGCGCGTCCGCCGCCAGGCACCCTCCGCCCTCGGGCAGAACGAAAAAGGGGTTGATGTCCGCCTCACGGAGGCGCCCGCCCAGCGCCGCGGCGAGCGTTCCCAGCCGGACGATGGCCTCCGCTAGGGCCGCCCGGTCGAGCGGCCCCCTCTCCCGGAAGGGCCCCAACAGGCGAGAGGCACGGAGCTCGCCGATCATGGCCTCCGCGTCCTCCCGGGCGAGCGGAGCGAGGCGCGCGCTCACCTCGCCGAGCGCCTCCGCCGCCACTCCGCCGAGGCCCACCGTTACGACGGGACCGAACTGGGCGTCCCGCACCACCCCGAGCAGGAATTCCGCTCCGTCCACCACCCATTTCTCCACCAGAAAGCCTTCCACGCGAGGAGGGCCGGGGAGCCGCCACAGCCGCTCCGACAGTGCCGTGTGCGCCGCGCGGAGGGCGGCCTCATCCGCCAGCCGGGGAGAGACGAGGCCCGCTTCCGTCTTGTGGGGCACGTCCGGAGAGGACACCTTGAGGACCATCGGATAGCCCAGCTCCCGCGCCGCCCGGGCCGCTTCTTCCACGTCCCGGCACAGGCGGCGGGGCACCGCCCGAAGACCAAAGGCCTCCGCCAGGGCGAGGCCCTCTCCCTCGCTGAGCGTCCCCCCCTTCCGGAGGAGCGCCGCCGCCCCCTCGGGAACCAGCGCAGGCTGCGGCGCGAGGGACCCCCGGCGGCGGGCGGGATGCTCCGCATAGCCGGCCAGGTGGACCGCCGCCTGGGCGCAGCCCTCGGCCGTGTGGAAGGAGGCGACCCCCGCCCCCGCCAGGAGGCGGTGGGCTTCTTCCGCATAGGGATTGAAGTAGGCCAGCAGGGGCATCCCCCCCCCGCCCCAGCCCTCCGCCTTGGCCCGGAGGATAGGAACCACCCCGATCTGGGGGCGGAACTGGGCGCTCGAGCCCACGACGGGGATCACCATGTCGAAGGGCCCCTCCTCCAGGGCCGCCCGCAGGATTCCGCCGAACGCCTGGATCCCCGCGATGGTGGTGTCGACCGGATTGGCTGCCGGGGCGTCGTCGGGCAACACCTCCCGCATGCGCGCCACCAGCCGCTCTCCCGGCGGAGGAACCTCCAGCCCGAGGGCGCCGCAGGCGTCCGCCATGAGGGCCCCCCCTCCCCCCGTCGTGGAGACAATCCCCACCCGCCGGCCCCGGGGCAGCGGCGTCACGGCGAACATGTGGGCCACCTCGAAGAGGGCCTCCAGCCCGCCCACCCGGGTCACCCCCCCTTGGCGGAAGGCCGCGTCGTAGGCCATGTCCTCGCCCACGAGCGCCCCGGTGTGGCTCACCGCGGCGGCGCGCCCCGCCTCGGCGCGCCCCACCTTCAGGACGACGATGGGCTTCCCCGCCGCCAGGGCCCTCCCGGCCGCCCGCAGGAACTTCGAGCCGTCCCGCAGCCCCTCCAGGTAGAGCGCGATGGCGCGCGTGCGCGGATCCCCGGCCAGGAAGTCCACATAGTCCGCCACCTCCAGGTCCATCTCGTTCCCGCAGGAGATCATGTAGCTGAAGCCGATCCCCCGCTGGGTGGCGCGGGAGAGCAGCGCGCCCCCGATGCTCCCGCTCTGGCACACCACCCCCACGGCGCCCGGCAGGGCGCGCTCGATCTCTAAGGCGATGATGCCCGCCATGTGGAGCCGCTCGTGGAAGTTGTGGTAGCCGGCCGCGTTCGGCCCGCAGACGCGCATCCCCGCGGCCCGGGCGCGGGCGGCGACCTCGCGCTCAAGGCGGGCCCCCTCCTCGCCGGACTCGGAGAAACCCGCCGTGTAAATGATGGCGGCGGGCACTCCCCGGGCCGCGCACTCCTCCACCACGCCCAAAACCTGTTTTCTCCCGACGGCGATGAAGACGGTCTCGGGCGTCTCGGGGAGATCGCGCAGGGAGGGCCAGCAGCGGACTCCCGCCACTTCCTCGTACTTGGGGTTCACGGGATAGACCCGCCCCCTGTAGCCGTGGCGCAGGAGGTTCTTGAGGACGCGGCCGTTGAAGCGCTCGAGGTCCGCCGAGGCCCCCACCACGGCCACGGAGGCCGGGCTCAGGAGGCTGCGCAGGGCCGCGCGGGTGGCCGCGGGATCGGGGAGGCTCATTCCGGCCGGGGCGGGCGCTGGCTGAACGAGCGCTCGTAAATCAGGTCGGCCATGCGGTTGCGGAGCACCTGCACCGTTCCGCCCGCGATGGACCAGCCCCGGATCTTGCGGTAGAGGAACTCGAGCGGCATCTCGGTCGAGTAGCCGTACCCCCCGTGGAGCTGGATCGCGTCGTCCGCCACCTGGCGCGCCATCTCGTTGCAGTAGAGCTTGGCGGCGGTGGTCTCGATGGCCGTGGGGAGCCCCGCCCGCGCGTTCGCGAGGGCCCGGTAGAGGAGGAGCCGGGCCGCCTCCAGCTTCACCCTCATGTCCGCCACCATCCACTGCACCCCCTGGAACTCGCACAGCGGGCGGCCGAACTGGCGGCGCGCCTTGGTGTGCTCGACGGTCATGTCGTAGGCCGCCTGGGCGAGGGCGAGGCAGCGGGTGGCGTTGCCCAGGCGCTCGACGTTGAAGATGGGCATCAGGACGCGGAAGCCGTCGCTGTCGATAAGAACGTTCTCCCGGGGCACCCGGGCGCCCTCGAAGTGGAGGGCGCAGTGGGCCTCCCCGCTCATGAAGCGCTCGGTCTTCCCCTTGGTGAAGCCGGGCGCCCCCGTCTCCACCACCACGGCGCCGCAGTCGCGCGTGCGCGGCCCGAAGCGGACGAAGACCACGAAGAGGTCCGCGTGCGGGGCGTTCGAGCTGAAGCACTTCTGCCCGTTCAGGACGGCGCTCCCGCCGTCGTACTTGGCGGTGGTCTTGAGGTCGGTCGCGGCCGAGCCGGCGCCGGGCTCCGTCATGGCGATGGAGATGATCTTCTCTCCCCCGCACAGGCCGGGGAGAAAGCGCGCCCGCTGCTCCTCCGTCCCCAGCTCGTCGATCACCCGGATGGGGCCCATGTTTCCCATCTGCACCACGTCCCCGCTGTGGGGGCAAACTTGGGCGACGGCCTCCATCACGACGCAGGCCTCGAAGATCGAGCGGCCCCCGCCCTGGGGCTCGCGCACGGTCATGCCCATCATCCCGTGCCCGGCGAGCACCTTCATGGAGCGGCGGGGGTATTCGCCCGTCTGGGCGTAGGTGTAGGCGTCCCGGGCGAACTCGCGCTGGGCGAGCTCGCGGGCGGTCTGCTGGAGGAGGCGGTCCTCTTCGCCGAGCTGGAAGTCCACGGGTCCCCCGCGCCGGCCGTGCGGACAACGCTGCGCGTCGGAAGCGATGATCCCTCTATCTTATTCCGCCCGCGGGAGCGGGTCCACACCCTAGCCCAGGCATCACCTTCCCATCGCCGCGCCGGATAAGATGAGTTTTTCTTAATATATGTATTTGTACTATCCGGAGCGTAAACGATTCGCGCAACTCCCCCGCTCGTTCTGGCAGCGCCTCCTCCCAAAGAGCTCGTGACGAGGGAATCCGGGCCTATCCAAGGGGATTTCGGGACCGGAAAAGGAGGAAAGCGAAAAAAGACCTCTACGGAATCGCGGCGCTTGCCGATAGGCAGGTCAGGAGAGAAAGCCGACGCGGCGGAGTCCGCGAAAGGCACGCCGCAAAAGGATGAGCGGCCATGAAACCTGAGCGATGCGGGCACATGACAAAACTCCTTCTGGGCACCCTTCTCCTCTCGGGCTGCGCAGCCGCTGCCAGCGCGCCCGCCAGGTTCATCCCCTCGCCGGACGGCCGCTATGACAATCACACCTATCTCGTCGATCCCTCCCGGATGGATATGGCCCGGGTGGCCGGCTCAATCGTCACCCTGGTGACCCGGACCACGTTCGCGGGACCGGGGGGCGAGATCATCGAAAAGAGCATTGAAGGGAGCGGTGTGGTGCTCGGCCGCTTCGTGCTGACCGCGGAGCACACCGTCGCCCAGCATACCCTCGAGATCCCGTCTCCTTTCGGCAGCGTTGAACTCCCGGTCTTGAAGAAGAACGAGGAAACGTTCCTCCGCTGGAGGAGCGTCGACCATCCCATGCGCGTCCTGCACAAGAACCAGGCCGACGACATCGCCCTCTTCGAGCTTCCGGCCGGGGTACAACCCCCCTCGTTTCCCCATCCCCTGGGGAATAGCGACGATCTCCAGGTGGGGAACTTCATCTACGTCGTCGGGAATCCCATGAACCTGGGGGTCAACGTCCGCGAGGGCATCGTGAGCGCCCTGCGGGCGCCCAGAGAGATCTCCCGCATCGGGGCCAAAGGGGAAAACGCCTTCATGGTGAGCAACGGCCTCCTTCCGGGCGACAGCGGAACCCCCGTCATCGGGATTCGGGACGGCCAGTTCGAACTCGTGGGCATCTCGCAAGGAACCATCCTCCAGAACAACCGCCTGGGCTGGGTGATTCGAATCAATGTCATCCGCGACTCCCTCCGATCCGCCCAGGCGCACCTCGATGAAAGGTGGGCGCCCCCTCCCCGGACCCTCCACGTCTCGGTCCGAGGAACCGTCGGGGCGGGTGAGGCGAGCTTCCTCGCTTGGCCGGCCCCGGGTTTCAAGGAAAGCCCCTTCGAACCGTGATGTATCTCCCCTCGGACCGATCCTCCTCCTGAAAGAGCGCCCGGGAAAGCGTCCGGCCCCGAAACACCCTCTCCGGCAACGTTCCTTCGCCTTCCCCCGCTCCGTGGGAAGGCGGTGGCCCGGGGGGGGCCGCCCGTGCGACAATCCGCGGATGCTCCGACGGGGCCCCGCAAGCAAGTGAGGCGCTGATGGGCGTGTTCCGGGTCGGCCTGATCGTCCCCTCCTCCAACACGACGATGGAGGTGGATTTCCACCGGACCCTGCCGGAGGGGGTGGAGACGGCCACCTCCCGGATGTACCTCGAGGACACCACGAAGGAGGGCGAAATCCGGATGATCGAGGACTCCCTCCCCGAGGCGGCCCGCGCCCTCCGCACGATGAAGCCCGGCCTCGCCGTCTTCGGCTGCACCTCGGGAGGCGCGCTCTTCGGGCGCCGGTACGACCAGCAGATCCAGAAGCGCATCGAGGAGGCCACCGGCGCCGAGGCGGTCACCATCCTCTCCGCCCTCTCCGAGGAGTTCGCCCGGCTCGGCGCGAGGCGGATCGTCGCCCTGACTCCCTACACCCCCGACCTGACCGAGGCCGTGCGCGCGAGCCTCGAAGAGGACGGCCTGGAGGTGCTCTTCATCAAGGGCATGGGCATCGTGGAGAACACGCGCATCGGGAGCCTGACGGGGGAGGAGATCCTGGCCTTCGCCCGGGAGTCCGTCCCGGCCTCCCTCCTGGCCAGGGCGGACTGCCTGTTCTTCTCCTGCACCAACCTCCCCGCCGTCCGGGCCCTTCCCCTCCTGCGGACGGCCTACGCCGGCCTGCCCATCACGACCAGCAACTACGCCGCCATCCAGGCCGTGCGGCGGCGCTACGAGGCGGCGGGCGCCCCCGCGGGCTCTGCCGAGCGCGCCTAGCCCCCGGAAGGACGGCCCGGTTGGAGATCTGGATCGACGCCGACGCCTGCCCCGGGGAGATCCGGGAGATCGTCTTCCGGGCCTCGGAGCGGCTCGGTCTCCCCGTCTGCCTCGTCGCCAACCGGGCGATCTCCCCGCCGCGCTCCCCTCTCATCCGCTCCGTCCAGGTGGGCCGCGATTTCAACGCCGCAGATCAGCACATCGCCCAGTCCATGGGAGCGGGAGACATCGTCATCACGGGGGACGTCCCCCTGGCCGCGGCCGTGGCGGAAAGGGGGGGAGTCGCCATCAGCATTCGAGGCGAGGTCTTCGATGAGGAGAACGCGAAGGAGAAGCTCTCCTTGCGAGATTTCTACCAGGACCTTCGCAGCGGCGGGCTCATCCAAGGCGGCCCGGCGCCTTTCTCGCCCCTGGACCGCCACCGCTTCGCCGCCGCCCTGGACCGCGAGCTGACCAAGCGCCTCAAGGAACCCTAGGCGGAGGCGGCGCCCGCCCGCCGCCCCTGGCTGACAGCGCCCCATTCTTCTATAATCCCCTCATTCTGGTTGTGGAAGACAACGAACGCGCGAGGATGCGGCTGCTCGCTTGGACGTGTCCGGGGAGGGACGCCATGAAACGCTTCGTCCAGGTTCTGGCTGTTTCGCTGCTGGGATTGCTCGCCGGGGCCCAGGCGGCATCCGCGGCAAAGCCGGGGGGCACGCTCCGCCTCGGCATCGAGGGCAACGTGGACCACATGGACGGGACGGTGGCCCTCGGCATCCCCGCCAAGTTCTACCGCGACACCATGGGGGCGGGGCTCCTCGGCCTGGATGAGAACTACAAGGTCATCGGCGAGCTCGCCCACAAATGGGAGGTCTCGGAGGAGGGCCGGGTGATCACCTTCCACCTCCACAAGGGGGCCAAGTTCCACGACGGGACGGACATGGACGCCGAGGCCGTCAAGTGGAACATCGATCTGCTTACCGGCCGGCTCGACCCCGCCTGGCTCAAGGAGACGAAGAAGAAGAACCCGAAGGCCCGGCTGGGCTCCAGCTACACCGCCTACCTCATGCAGATCAAGAAGGTCGAGGTGGTGGACAAGCACACCGTCCGCTTCCACCAGTCCGACGTGGGCAAGGGGATGACGCTGGCCGCCCTCGCGGGCTACTGGAACCGCCCCGTCTGGGTCTCCCCCAAGGCCTACGACAAGGACATCCAGGCGTTCCGCCGGAACCCGGTCTACGGGGGCCCCTTCCGGCTCGTCGAGTACAAGCCGAACCAGCACGTCATCATGGAGCGCTTCAAGGACTACTTCCTCAAGGACCGGCCCTATCTGGACCGCATCGAAGTCTACGTCATGCCCGACGCCACCCAGCGCATGAACGCCCTGAAGGCCGGTGAGATCGACATGATCCTGAACGTCCCCAAGGGCATCGTGAAGACCCTGCAGCAGACCGAGGGCGTCAGCGTGGAGGCGGGAAAAACCGCCACCACCTTCGTGGCCACGATCAACAGCCAGCGGCCCGTGTGGAAGGACGTCCGCGTCCGGCGGGCGATCTCCTGCTATGCCATCAACCGCAAGCAGATCGTGGACACGGCGCTCCGGGGGCTCACCATCCCCTGGAACAGCCTCTCGGCCCCCGGGTCGGTGGACGCCATCGACCTCACCGCGGCGTGCCCCTATGACCCCGCGAGAGCCAAGCAGCTCCTCGCCGAGGCGGGCTATGGCCCCTCGAAGCCCTTCAAGTTCGAAATGGTGATCAACAACACCGACCCCACCTTCGTCGAGATCTCCCAGCTGCTGAAGAGCATGTACGCCCAGGTGGGGGCCGAGATGAGCATCAAGGTGGTGGACCGGGCGGCCTGGGTCAACCTCCTCGTCCGCAGGAAGGTGTTGGACATGACCTTGCAGGACACCCTGCCCGTCCTGGACATCAACTCCACCTCCCAGATCTGGCACACCCCCAGCCCCATCAACTACCTGGGTATGAACGACAAGAAGCTGGACAAGTGGCTGGAGGAGTGGCGCTCGACCCTGGACGAGAAGAAGCAGATCGCCCTCAGCCACCAGATGCAGCGCTACATGGTGGAGATGGGCTACTATCCGGCCTTCGCCGGCTCGCCCTTCTTCCAGGCCGTTCGGAGCTATGTGAAGGGGAACAAGAACCTGAACAAGCTCTTCTTCGACATGCGCGACGTCTGGCTGGACAAGTAGGGAAGCCCCCGCCGGGGCGGGCCGCGCGGCAACCGATCCGACCCGGCGGGGGAATCTCCCCCCCCTATCCCTAGAGCAGCAGCCGGTCATCGAAGGGCGAGCGCGTCAGGACCTCGTGTCCGTCCTCGGTGATCAGCACCGTCTCCTCGAGGCGGACCCCTCCTCCTCCGATCACGTCCGGCACCCAGATCAGGGGCTCCACCGCGAAGACCAACCCGGGCTCCAGGGGGATCTCCTCCGAGTCCGGGTCCGGCTCGCCGATGTAGGGCGGCTCGTTGGGGGAGGTCCCCAGGGCGTGGCCGATGCTCAGCGCGAACCAGTTCTTCTTCAGTCCGTACTTCTCCCCCGTCTTCCAGATCTCGTCGGCGACCTGCTTGTTCGTGAAGCCCGGCCGCATTCGCTGGAGGCCCATATCGAGGGACTCGTGCACGGCGGTGTAGATCTCCCGCTGCCGCCTCGACGGCGTGCCGCAGATCGTCGTCCGGGCCACGTCGCCGAAGTAGCCGTTCCACTGGGCGCCGATGTCGATGAAGACGATGTCGCCGCTGCGGATGATCTTGTCGGTGGCGAAGCGGAAGGGGGGGGACATGTGCTCGCCCGAGGCGACGAAGGGCGAGACCAGGTGGGCCATCTCCCCGGCGTAGTGGTGGAGGGTCTTCATGGCCTCGGCGGCGACCTCGCACTCGCGCCGGCCGGCCTTCACGTTCTCCGTCGCGGTCTGGTAGACCGCGTCCGCGATGGCGCAGGCCTCGCGGATCATGTAGACCTCCTCGGGCAGCTTGTGGCGGCGGACCCGGTGCATGAAGAGGTTCCCGTCCACGAGCTCGAAGCCCGGGAGGAGGCGGCTGTAGGACTTGTACTGGGTGAAGGTCATCACGTCGATGGCCAGCTTGCCCCCCGCCACCCCCAGGTCCTTGAGCAGGGGGCGGAGGAGCTGGGTCACCAGCTTGTCGGTGAGGAGCTGCTCCTCGAGCTTGGGGAGGGCGTGAAACCCGTCGATCCAGGGCATGTCCCGGGTGATGCGGGCGATCTCCCCGCCGTTGACGAAGATGTGGGGCCGGCCCTTCTGGGTCAGGAGGATGCCGGAGCGGACGGCCTCCTGGTGGGCGAGGAAGGAGGCCCGCATGCTGCTCAAGTAGCGGCTGTTCTCCACCTTCCAGGCGAACACCGCGTCGACCCCTTCCTTCCTCATCGCCTCCTGGGCTTTCTCCACCCGCCTGCGGCGCAACGCGTCCAGGTCGCAGCGCTGCTCGTAATCCACCATGAACTGCCCACGCGCGAAGCCCGGCATCGCCACCCTCCTCTTCTCGGACTGCGGGACTTGCCCGGACTGCGGGCCCGGCGAAAGGCTCCCCCGGGGGGCTCCCGGCACGACCCTCCTCCGGAGATTTTCTCGGGGAAGCCAAAGGCCTATACTGCCCCGTGCGTTCGCCATCTTGCCGGCCAGCCTGGGCAATCCTGACCCCAGCGGCCGGGTGCGAATCCTGCGGAACCGAGACTATCCGGCTTGCCTGGAGCATTTCAAGGGGGAGGCACCATGTCCGGCCAGAAGAAGCACCGCTTCCTGCTCGTCCCAGCCTTCCGGCTGCCCGAGAACGGGCGCTTCGTCAAGTACGACCCCACCCTGCCGAAGGAGAAGCGGGTGAGGAACTACGCCAACGTGCTGCCCCTGCTCGAGGACGTGGAGTGGGACCTCCACGAGGGGGCGCTCGCCCCCTACGGCGACTGGCAGGTCGAGAACCGCGAGGAGTTCGCCTACGCGGCCGTGGCGCGCATTCCCATCGTGAAGGAGGCGTGCGAGAGCGGGAAGTACGACGCCATCGTCCTCCTCGGTGGCGGGGAGCCGGGCTTCCTGGAGGCGCGGGAGATCTCGCGGCAGCACGGGGTCGTCGTGACCTCCTGCGCCTTCTCCCAGATGCATATCGCCTGCATGCTCGGCAACAGGTTCAGCGTCATCGACTTCGCCGAGACCCACAACATGTACTACCGGAACCTGGTCTACCAGCACCGCATGGACCAGCGGTGCGCTTCCATCCGGAACATCGGCTACTACCACCCCCGGCCCGGCTACAGCGGCGAGCCCACCCTTGAGGAGGAGCGGGAGAAGGCCCGGCGGGGCGAGCGCTCCGAGGCGGTGGAGCGGGCGGTGAAGGAGGCCGTGTCGGCCCTCGAAGAGGACGGCGCCGAGGTGATCACCTTCGGCTGCTCGGGGACCTTCTGGCTCCGGCCCTTCGTCCAGGAGAAGCTCCTGGAGCTGGGGTGGGAGGTGCCCGTGATCGAGGGCTACAGCGCGGCCATCCAACTGGCCAAGATGCTGGTCGGCCTGGGGGTGAACGCGAGCGGCGTCACCTTCCCCGTCGACCGCCCGCGGAAGCGGCCCCGGAGGGTCCTGATTTAACCCCCCCCAGGGAGCGAGAGCACGGCGGCACCCGCTGAAAAAAGCCCCGGGGGGAAATCCCCCCGGGGCTCCCGCGCTTCGCAGGAGAGGTCAGTTCTTCGGCATCCCGGCGGCCTTCCGGATCAGGGAATCGTCCATCCCCGTGCCCTTAGCGAAATCCGGCGAGATCTTAAGCCAGCCGAGCTTCTGCTGCACCTGCGCCATCTCCTGCAGGTTCTGCCGGATCTCCTCGTTGAAG
>Ga0156093_1057_pt3 | contig 29638 bp, 38 predicted proteins | sample RifCSPlowO2_02_FD_107746 | JGI IMG/M metagenome (GOLD analysis project Ga0156093, IMG submission 107746) | Candidatus Tectomicrobia bacterium RIFCSPLOWO2_02_FULL_70_19 | reverse complement strand
AATCACGGGCGGGTTGGGTTCAACCCCAATTGATCATGAAAAGAGGAGTTTTTCAACAGCCTGTTAGGCATCCCTGACCACGATCTTTCCTGGCAGAGGGCGCCGCAGGCAACGCTTTCGCCGGCCCCCGCATGCGAGTCCGCCCATCGCCATCGGCGGGCTGGGCCGTCCGCAGGGGGATGGGAATTCCCGGAGTAAGCACCAGGTACTACGGGGAGCGATAAATACTTCCATCCGGTGCCACTGGAAGCCTGCTGCCAGTGCCTTATTGCAAAGCATGGGAGGGCAAGCCGTCCTTGGCATCGACCGGCGACGGTGTGAAGTATAAAGTGCTCCCATTAGTAAATGCGGACTGGCGGAGAGGGAGGGATTCGAACCCCCGGTGCAGTCGCCTGCACAACAGATTTCGAGTCTGCCGCCTTAAACCGGACTCGGCCACCTCTCCGTGCACATCTGCTAGAGGGCGTTGCGCTTCCCTTCGCCGCGCCTTTCCTCGAAGAAGGCGCGGAGAAGGCGCGCGCTCTCCTCGGCCATGACCCCCGGGGTCACCGGCATGCGGTGGTTGAGGCGGGGGTCGGCGGGGATCTCGAAAAGCGATCCGCAGGCGCCCGCCTTGGGGTCCGGGGCGCCAAACACGAGGCGCGCAATCCGCGCGTTCACCACGGCGCCCGCGCACATGGGGCAGGGCTCAAGCGTGACGTACATCGCCGCGCCGTCGAGCCGCCAGCCGCCGATGCTCTTGGCCGCCTCGCGCAGGGCGAGGATCTCGGCGTGGGCGGTGGGGTCGCCCTCCGCTTCCCGGCGGTTCCATCCCCGGCCCAGGATCTCCGCGTCCCGGACGACCACCGCCCCGACGGGCACATCCCCGGCCAGCCCGGCCAGCCCGGCCAGCCGGAGAGCCTCAGCCATCCAGCGATGGTCCTCCCGGGCCTGATCGAGGGAGTGAAGCTCCACCGCGTTTCTCCTTTCCTGACCCGTCCGGCGCGGGCGCCCGCGCCCGGGCCGCACCCATAAAAAACCACGGATCGGGCTTCGAGGCAATCCACCCCTTCCGGGCCGCCCTGGTTGCCGGGCGGGGGAAAACCTGCGAGGCTTGGGCCTTCCGTGCCTGCCGGGGCGTATCCAGGCACCCCGAATCCCTCTCACATCCGCGCAGAGGAGGATGCCGCGCCATGCTCTGGGAGGAGTTGAGCTGGCCCCAGCACAAGAAGCTGGCCGCAGCGGGCGCCGCCGTGGTGATGCCCGTGGCCTCGATCGAGCAGCACGGCCCCCACAACCCCGTCGTGGTGGACACCCTCCTCTGCACCACCGTCTGCCGGAAGGCGGCCGAGGGGCTGGAGAACGTGGTCCTCACCCCCACGATGTGGGCCGGCATGTCCCTCCACCACGCGGACTACCCCGGCACCCTCACCCTCACGCTCGAGACCTACCTCGCCGTGGTGCAGGAAATCATCCGCTCCATCGCCCGGTCGGGATACAAGAAGGTCCTCGTCGTGAACGGCCACGGCGGCAACATCAACCCCGTGCAGTCCGCCCTGGTTCCCGTGCGCTACGACCTGGGCATCGAGATGTGGTTCGTGACCTACTACCAGCTCGGCGACCAAGCCGCCGCCCAGTACCGCAAGAGCGAGATCGGCGGCATGGGCCACAGCTGCGAGTTCGAGACGGCGATCATGCTCCACCTGCGGCCCGACCTGGTGAACATGAAGGAGGCCGTCAAGAACCCGAACGTGCCCAAGCACCCCCTCATGATCCGCGACATGCACCACGGCGGGAAGCTCCACCGGCCCTCCGACTTCAACCGCAACCGGACGCCCTCGGGCGTCTCGGGCGACCCCACCGTGGCGGACGCGGAGAACGGCCAAAGGTTCTTCGACGCCTGCGTGGCCCGCCTGCGCGAGATCATCCAGGCGCTCGCCGCCGCCTAGGGACGACATGGCCCGCGTCGCCGGCGAATCCCCCCGGACGGCCCGCTACTTCAAGCTGAGCCCGCCCGGGACGGACGACCCCGTCATCCTCTGCTGCGAGGTCTCGGGCGAGGGCCCGTGGGCCATCCTCGTGCCGGGGCTGGGGGACACCGTCTGGGCTTGGCGCAAGGTCGTGCCCTTCCTGGAGACGGGCCACCGCGTGGCCGCCGTCGAGCCGCGCGGGCACGGCCGCTCGGCGAGCCCCGAGGGGCCCTACATCCTGGCGGAGATGGCGGGAGACCTGGGGCGGCTCGCCGGCGCCCTTGGCGCCGGGCGGCCCGTCTTCATCGGCCAGGGGCTCGGGGGCCGGACGGCGCTCCTGCTCGCCCTGGAGCGCCCGGAGCTCCCCGCCGCCCTCGTCCTCATTGGGACCGACCCGGCCCCCCCCGAGGGAGCGGCCCGGGAGGCCCTCCTCGCCCAGCGCGCCCACGTGGCCCGGGGGGACCTGCAAGCCGCTTACAAGGCCCGCAAGGCGGCAGGGGTCCTCCCCCGGGGCATGACCCCCAAGGAGCGGGCCGAGCACCACCGGCTCTTCCTGCGGAACTCTCCCCGCGGCTACGCCTCCGCCCTGGAGGCGGCGCTGGCGGGGCCCGACCTGACCGGGCGGCTCGGGGGGTTGCGCTGCCCCGTCCTCGCGGTGGCGGGGGAAAAAGAGGCCGGGGGGCCTGAGGCCGCCCGCCGGCTGGCCGTGGCCATCCCCGGCGGGGAAGCGGTCGTGGCAGAGGGCGCGGGGCCCTTCGTCCAGCTCGACCGCCCCGAGGCCCTCCGGGCCCTCCTGGAGGAGTTCTTCCGCAAGCACCGGCTGTCGGTCCCCGCCGGGGGCCCGCCCTCGTCTTCTTGAAGGAGGCTCCGACCGTGGCACGCCTGATCGACCTCACCGCCCCCCTGGGCCATCCGGACCTCTGCCTTGTCCCCACCTTCCCGCCGGTGGAGTTCTGGCGTTTCCACGAACACCCCACTCACGGCCGCCAGAACAGCGCCGTCCGGATGGCCATCCACCAGGGCACCCACCTCGACTCGCCCAACCACTTCTACGCGGACGGCCCGACCATCGACGAGATGCCCCTCGAGACCTTCTGCGGCCGGGCGGTTAAGGTCGACGTGCGCGCCACCACCAAGCCCCAGAGTCCAATCACCAGGGAGCACATCCAGGAGTCCCCCGGCTTCGACCCCAAGCGCCTCCAGGGCGCCATCGCCGTGAGCTGGAGCGGGTGGTCCAGGCAGGCCCTCTTCACCCCGGACTACTTCCCCCGGAACCCCTATCTCGACAAGGAAGCCTGCGAGTTCCTGTGCGAGTGCGGCATGAAGGCCCTCTGCATGGACCACCCCATCGACCCCGGCATGAGGCCCGGCGGCACCGCCCAGAAGGGGGACTCCCCCGGCCACCGCACCGTCCTGGGCCGGGGCATCCCCCTCATCGAGCACGTCATCAACCTCGACGCCTTCCCGGAGACCGAGTTCGAGATGTTCGCCTTCCCCATGAAGCTCTACCGGGTCGAAGGCGCCCCCGCGCGCGTCGTGGCCCGGGTGGACTGAGCGGGCGAAAGGAGGCGACGGTGCCCTTCTACAAGATCAGCGAGATGGACAAGCAGGTCGTGAGCGCCCGCAAGGTGGAGATGAAGACCGTGGCCGGGGAGCTCATGAAGGCGGGCGTGGTCACCTACCCGCTGGACGGCGCCCCGCTCCCCCACTTCCACCCGAACGAGGAGCAGTTCGTCCTCGTCATGAGCGGAAAGGCCAACATGGTCCTGGGGGATGAGACCCGCGTCATCGGGCCGGGCGACCTCGTCCACATCCCCCGCAACGCGCGCCACGGCATCCGCGTCGTCGAGGCCCCCTACGTCTTCTTCACCGTCAAGAGCCCCGCGGGCGACGGCGACCTGAACCAGGACTACAACCTGAACGTGGACGCCGAGAACATGAAGCAAAGGCTCCAGGCGCACCGCTGAGGGAGGCTCCTGATTGACACGCGCCCCCGGAACTGGCTTAGTTGGCGCACGGAATGGAGGGGAAAAATGAAGGCCAAACAGTCCTGGAAAATGCTCTGGCTGGCTGGCGCTGGCCTGGCATTGCTGGCGGTGGCCGTCGTCCTGCTCGGGCGGCCCAGCCAGGGGGCTCCGGTGGCGACCGTCTACAAGAGCCCGACGTGAGGGTGCTGCGGCGCGTGGGTGGTTCACCTGCGCTCAGCGGGCTTCAGTGTCAAGACGAGGGACCTATCGAACTCCTCCCTCGACGCGGTGAAGGATCAGCACAGCGTGCCGCTGGGCTTGCGTGCGTGCCACACCGCTCAGGTGGGAGACTACGTGATCGAGGGCCACGTCCCTGCGGAAACCATCTTCCGGTTGCTGAAAGAGAAGCCCGACGTGAAGGGCCTCGGGGTGCCGGGGATGCCCGTCGGTTCTCCCGGAATGGAAGGCCCTGGCGCTCAGCCCTACACGGTCTACTCATATGACCGGGACGGCCGCACCCAGGTCTACCAGCAGATGAATCCCTAGCGACAGCTATCTAGATAAAGTTGTAAACAATCGCGTCGTGAACCCCCGCTAGCAGAAATACTCCTCCCGCCAGCCGGCGGAATGCCGCGTTCCATCGCGGCAGGCTTCGCGTCCACCCCGCCACGAGGCTGCCTCCTAGCACAAGGGCGCCCACGGAGAGCAGGAGCGGAATTGCCGTCCCGAAGCCGAAGATGAGGGGAAAGGCGAGTCCTCCCCCGCTCTTCAGGCTGAGCGGCAACACCCATCCGAAGAAAAGCAGAAAGAGCGTGGGGCAGAAAGAAAAAGAAACCGCGAACCCCAAAAATCCGGCGCCCCAAGCGCTGTTTCCCGCGTCCATCCCTTGCAGCCTTTGCGCAAACCCGCCCCCCAACTGAAAGCGCAGCCGGAACGCGCCCAGGAAATACAGCCCCGCCAAAATAAACGCGGGGCCGAGGAGCCTCCGGTAGAGGATGACGATGGGGACCGACTTGGCTTCGAGGGCGGAGCCCAGCGCGAAGGCGAGCGCGCCGAAGAGCCCGTAGGCCAGCATCTTGCCTCCGGTAAAGAAGGCTCCCGCCTGGAGGGCGAAGGTGGGCTCGCCCGGCCGCTGGGCGGCGTAGGAGGCCGCCGTCAGGTTGCCCGTCATCTGGCAGGGGGAGAGCGAGCCCATCACCCCGAAGAGGAAGGCGCTCAGGACGGGGATCTGGAGCGCGTCAATCCAGCTGTTGATCGGACCGTACAGGGAATAAGCCACCTGCGAGAGCAGGATGTACCACTGGCCGATGAGGTCTCGCATCGCAACACCCTTTTGCTGTCTCTCACCAGCACTCCCAACCTATCCCTCACGCAGAACGCTCCGGATGTCCTCCCGCAGCCGCCGCAGGACTTCTTCCTCGTAGATGGGGACGAACTCACCTTTCGGTCCCTTCGCCTCCGCCGAGGGGGCCACGATGCCCATGTAGGTGCCCCGCACCCGGGCCTCCCGGTCCACCAGCACGAAGCGGGAGCTGTGGATGTAGGGCTGCGTGGGGCCGGGGTGATGAGCATAAGCCGGGAGTGGCGACAGCCATTTCAAGAATGAACCGGGGCCGGACTTGCCTGCGCCTCCCTTCGGTTCCGCAGCGCTCAGGTGGAAACCCTTCTGGGCGAGTTCGTAAATGTCCTCCTTCTTTCCCGTCAGGAAGAGCCATCTCTCCTTGTCCGCGCCGAATTTTTTGGCGTACTCGGCCAACACTTCGGTCGTGTCCCTCTCCGGGTCCACCGTTACTGTGACCAAGCGGAAGTTCTTTTCTCCCAAGAATTCCTTCTGGAGCTTCGCCATCTCCGCCGTCTGAAAGGGGCAGGTATCGGGGCAATGGGTGTAGACGAGGTTGGCGACCCAGACCTTCCCCTTGAGATCGGCGAGTGTCACCTTGCGGCCGCCCCGCTCGGTGAGGGAGAAATCGGGCACCTTCCAGTAGACGGGTAGCTTCTCCCGGCCCAGGAGCACCCAAGCGGCGACCGCGCCCGCCAGCACGGCGAGCAGCCACAGGGCAAACCCCGCGTAAAACGCCGCGCTCCTTCCGCGGCCCTTCTCTTGAAGCCGGCTTTGCGCCACGAAAATCCCTTCCACGATAACCGGTAGCCCTGCCCTACAGCCGCAGGTACGCCCCCGGATTCCCCCACTGCCCCCTCTCCTGGCGGAAGCTCACCGACTTGTCGACGAGGATCTGGCCGTCCTCGGCGAGGACGATCTTCAGCCGCTCCAGGGGGCGCGGAGCGGGGCCCTCGAAGTTGACCCCGCTCCTGTAGAAGCCGCTCCCGTGGCAGGGGCACTTGAACTTGTTCTCCTGGGCGAGCCAGTTGGGGGTGCAGCCCAGGTGGGTGCAGACGGCCAGGAGGGCGTAGAAGCCCCCTTCCTCGCGCACGATCCACACCCGCTGGCTCCCCTTGAAGCGCTCGTCCACCGTCCCCGCGATGTAGTCGGCGGGAGGACCGGCCTTGAACACCGGGGTAGGCTCGAAGAGGACGCGCGGGAAGAGGAAGCGGAGGAAGCCCAGCAAAGCCACCCCCAGCGAGCCCAAGACGCCCACCCAGCCCGCCCAGTTCATGAAACGCCGCCGGTCCATGCCCCCGGGAGGGGGCGTTACCATCTCCTGGGGCAGCTGAATTCGAATTCGAGGCTTTTCTCTGAGCGTTGCCATCTCGAAAGCCTCCTCATCCAGAGAGGGGAAAGACGGCTTTCCCCTCCGAGGATGTCCTCAATTCCGCGCTTTGTTCTGCTTCTTCCAGGACTTTCCTCCGTCCAGACTTTGATAGATGGCCCCTTCCGTCGTTGAGACGAATATCTCCTCGGGGCGCTTGGGGTTCACCGCCACGCTGGCGAGGTCCTTCAGCTCGGGCGACAGGGAAGTCCATGTGCGCCCCCCATCCCCGGAACGGAAGAGCCCCTGGAGCATGGCCGCGTACATGATCTGCGCGTCCTTGGGGTCCGTGGTGAATCCATGCACCGTCCGTCTCGCGGGCAGACCGCCCACGACCTGGAACCCTCAGAATCAGTCCGGACTGCGGAACAAGCCCTCCGTCGTCCCCGCATAGAGGTAGATGCCCCCCATGCCGGTCGAGATGTTCACCGAGGCGAGGACCTTCACCTCCCCCTTGGGGCCGTCCGCCACGCGCTCCCAGTTCTTCCCGCCGTCCCGGGTCCGGTAGATGCCGTCCGCCCCGTCCCGGACGGCGGCGTGGAGCTTCTCCGTGGAATTGGGGTCGAACGCCAAGCCGTGGATGTCCATGCCGCCGAGGTTCTTGTTCATCCGGACCCAGGTGGCGCCCCCGTCCGTGGTCTTGAACACGCCCGCCTCGTGCGTCCCGAGGTAGACGACTTTCGGGTTCCTCATGTCCGGGGCGATGGACATGATCTCCAGCTTGGGATGCTGGGATGAAACCTTGACCTCCTTCCAGGTCTTCCCCGCGTCATCGCTCCGCAGGAGGGTGTGGTGCGTCCCCATCCAAAGCGTCTTGCCCTCGGCGTCCGCTGCCAGGGCATGGACATGCTCATAGGCAAAGCCGCCCACTTCGCCCTGAGGCGAAGAGGCAGCTAAGCTACGTGAGGGAACGAATCCGCTCAGCAGCACGAAAAGCGCTGCCACAACGGATGTGCCCATCAAACTTTTCAATCCGAATACCCGTTTCACGAGCGGGCCTCCTTTGTGAGTTCCTGAGAGATTTCCGCCTCCAGGAGAACCGGGGGGCTGGCCTGATTGGATGCGGCCATAGGGGCTTCCGCCCCCAGGGAAACCGGCGGGTTGGCCTGTCTGGCCACAGCCGCTTGTTGGCGCGACATCCGCCACATCATCCAACCCATCCCGAGTGGGCAGATGAGCAGGGCCGCCGTCGAAAGGAGCGTGGAGCCGCCCGCTCCAAGCGTACCGCCCAGGAATGGCAGCGCCGCCAGGACCAGGATCGGCGCGGCGCAGCAGGCAGCCATCTTCAGGAGCCCCGTGAGCCCGCCGCCTTGATGGCAGCTGGCACTCGCGTCTCCCGGTGTGGGCGTGGCAGTGCCTCGGCTTGATGGATCAGCTCCCTGGACTTCGGCGGGAACGTTTTGCCGGCTGTCATTCGTCATGGACTTATGCCTCCCAAAGGTCTTTCTGTTTCCGGAAACCCTCCCCCTCCCCTAAGAGGAGAGGGAGGGGCCGGAAAAAACTCAATAGATGGAGCGGGCATGCCCCGTGCGCTTGTCCACGACGATCTTGTCCACGAGCGCGCCGTCCTTCGTCGTGACTTCCACGACAAAGCCCGCCGTCTCTTCCACGACCTTGCCCGTCTTGAGGTTCGGGTTGCGAAGGTTCGTCAAGTATTGCTTGACGATGGCCTCGGCACGCTCCTTGGTGACGGGCTCGGCGGAGACGGGCGAGGCTTCCATCATGCGGCCGCACTCGCTCATCATCCGCATCATGCCCATCATGCCGCCCATCCCACCGCCCGAACCGCCCATCATCCCGCCTTGACCCATCATGCCGGGCCCCATCATCCCTCCGCCCTGGCCGCCCATCATCCCGCCCTGGGCGAAGGCGTAGCCGGCAGCGGCGAGAACAAGGACGGCCGTCAAGCTTGCAATCTTGCGTCTCATCCGAAATCCCTCCACGCGCGCGCCACCTGAGAAAGCGCGCACTCCATGTGCACGGGGCTTCTTGCGCCTGGACGTGCCTGGACGCGCGCAACGCGCCTCAGGTCATCGTCCGTCGAGGCTACGTAAAGAAAGAAACTAAGCGGAGCGTTTGGGAGGAGGGAAATCCGGAAGGGGGATATGCTCTTTGCGCGGATGCTCGTGCGTCCAGGCGGCCTGACGCCCTGTTTGAAGGGATGGAAACGAAACCTTCGCTTCGGCGATAGTCGAACAATTCAGCGAGGCGGAGCAGGAAACCGTCACGGCGCAGGGGGGGCTCCCCATGGAGCCGCACTCCATGGCGAGGGCGGCGGCGCTGATAAGAACCCAGAATACCGCCGCTATCAACAGGACAGGTTTCACCATCTTGCTCATGAAGCCCCCTCGTGAATCTTCATGGTCACGATACAGCTACTTCCCTAACCCCGTCAAAAGCAGGGATATTCCTGCCGCCCTCCAAGGCTCCCAGCCCGTCCCTCGGAACCCCCCTCCGTCTAATCCTGGCAAGGGAAATTTAGGGGTATAATCCCCTGTTGGGGTGAGGATGCATCCCCCTTCTCTGGGGGTAAGGCCGATGCGGCGGCGCTACCTGTTGATGGCTCTGGCGGGACTGATCGTTGCGGGCGGGGCTTACGCTCTCCTGGGCTCCCGGGATGGGAATGGGCCGGGCTTCCGGCTCGCCAAGGTGGAGCGGGGGACCCTCACCGCCGCCGTCTCGGCCACCGGCACCCTCAACGCCGTGACCAGCGTCATCGTGGGCTCCCAGGTCTCGGGCCAGATCAAGGAGCTCCTCGCCGACTTCAACACCCCCGTGCGCACCGGGCAGGTGGTCGCCCGCATCGCGCCCGAGATCTTCGAGGCCAAGGTGAACCAGGCGGCCGCCGAGCTCGAGGCCGCCCGGGCGACCATCCTCAACCAGCAGGCCGGCCTCGAGCGCGCCCGGGCCGACCTCCAGAACGCCAAGGCCGCCGCCGCCGCCGCCGCCGCCCAGACCGTCAAGGCCCGGGTGACCCTCCTCGACGCCAAGCGCAACCTCGACCGCCAGCGGCAGCTCTTCCGGGAGAAGCTCATCCCCCAGAGCACGATCGACTCGGCCGAGGCCGCGCACGACACGTCGGCCGCCCAGCTCGAGGCCACCCGGGCTCAGGAAGAAGCCCAGCGGAGCGGGATCCGGGCCTCCCAGGCCCAGCTCCGGGTGACCGAGGCCATGCTCCAGAACGCCCGGGCGATGCTGAAGCAGAAAGAAGCCTCCCTGAGCCAGACCAAGGTGGACCTGGAGAACACCATCATCCGCGCGCCGGTGGACGGGGTGGTCGTCTCGCGCAACGTGGACGTGGGCCAGACCGTGGCAGCCAGCCTCCAGGCCCCTACCCTCTTCACCATCGCCCAGGACCTCTCCCGGATGCAGGTGAACACCAGCGTGGACGAGGCCGACATCAGCCGCATCCGCCCCAGCATGCCGGCCGCCTTCACGGTGGACGCCTTCCCGGGCCAGTCCTTCCGCGGCGAGGTGGTCCAGATCCGGAAGGCGCCCCAGGTCGTCCAGAACGTGGTGACCTACGACGTCGTCGTCTCGGCCCCGAACCCGAGCCTACGGCTCCTCCCCGGGATGACGGCCAACGTGCGGCTCGTGGTGGATCACAAGGAGAACATCCTCAGGATCCCCAACTCAGCCCTCCGCTTCAACCCGGACGGCGCGGCGCCCGCTTCTTCCCCGGGCAGGGGCGCACCCGCGGCGGGCAACGCCTCCCGGGGCAGCTCCGGGGGCGAAGGCGCCGGGGGCAACGCCCGGCAGTTCCGCGAACGCCTCGTGAAGGAGCTCGGCCTGAGCGCCGGGCAGCAGGCCCGGCTCGACGCCATCTTCCAGGCGCAGCGGCAGGCGTTCATGGCGCTGCGAAGCGAGAACCTCACCGAGCGCGCCCGCGAGGCCCGCTTGCAGGAACTCCGCCAGGCCAGCCGGGTCAAGATCGCCGCTCTCCTCTCCCCGGATCAGAAGGAGAATTACGAGCGGCTCTTCGGCGGTGGCGGGGGAGGCACGACGAGCCGCGTGTGGGTGCAAGACCGCGGCGGCAAGCCCCTGGCCGTCTCCGTGCGGATCGGGAACACCGACGGGAGCTTCACCGAGGTCCTCTCGGGCGGCCTGCGGGAAGGGCAGGACATCATCGTGGGCACGGCCCCCGCCGGCTCCGCCGCGGGCCGGGCCGGAAGCCGCGGGCTGCGGCTGGGGTTCTAGCATGGCGCCCTTGATCGAGACCCGCGGCCTGAGCAAGGACTACGTGCTGGGGAGCTACACCATCCGCGCCCTCCGCGACGTCTCCGCGCAGATCCACCCGGGGGAGTTCGTGGCGGTCATGGGTCCCTCGGGCTCGGGCAAATCCACCTTCATGAACCTCCTGGGCTGCCTCGACGCGCCGACATCAGGCACGTACCTGCTGGAGGGGCGCGACATCTCCAGCCTCAGCCCGGACGATCTGGCGGGCATCCGGAACGTCAAGCTCGGCTTCGTGTTCCAGAGCTTCAACCTCCTTCCCCGCACCAGCGCCCTGGAGAACGTAGCCCTCCCCCTCATCTACGCGGGGACGGGCCGCAAGGACCGGTTCAAGCAAGCATGGGCGAAGCTCGAGGCGGTGAGTCTCTCGGACCGGGCCGACCATCACCCCTCCCAGCTCTCCGGCGGGCAGCAGCAGCGCGTGGCCATCGCCCGGGCGCTGGTGAACGAGCCCGTCCTCCTCCTGGCCGACGAGCCCACGGGCAACCTGGACTCCCGCACCAGCGTGGAGATCATGGCGCTCTTCCAGGAGCTGAACGCGCAGGGCCTCACCATCGTCGTCGTCACGCATGAGCCCGACATCGCCCAGTACGCAACGCGCATCGTCACCTTCCGGGACGGGCGCATCTTGCGCGACGAGGCCGTAGCCAGCCGCCGCCGGGCGAGCGACGTTCTCGCCGGGATGCCGCTCGAGGAGGTGGAGGCATGAACCTCTTCGCCACGCTTCCCATCGCCTTCCGCGCCCTGCTGGTGAACAAGCTGAGGAGCGTCCTCACCATGCTCGGCGTCATCATCGGGGTGGGGGCGGTGATCGCGATGGTCTCGGTGGGCGCGGGGGCGCAGGCGCGCGTGGCCGCGCAGATCCAGAGCTTGGGCTCGAATCTCATCGTGATTCTCTCGGGTTCCGTCACCTCCGGCGGAGTACGCCTCGGCCATGGCAGCCGCCTGACTCTCACCGAGGGGGATTCCCAGGCCATCCAGCGGGAGATCTCCTCCGTCCAGGCTTCCGCCCCCGCGGTGCGGGGCGGGGCCCAGGTGGTCTACGGGAACCTCAACTGGTCCACCGCGGTCCACGGGGTGACACCCGAGTACTTCACCGCCCGCGACTGGGAGGTCGCCGAGGGCAGGGCCATCAGCGCCCAGGAGGCCTCCGGGTCGGCCAAGGTGGCCATCCTCGGGCAGACCGTGATGCAGAACCTCTTCGCGGGGACCGACCCGATCGGCCAGATCATCCGCATCAAGAAGGTGCCCTTCACCGTGATCGGGGTGCTCGCCGCGAAGGGCCAGACCGGCTGGGGCCAGGACCAGGACGACACCATCCTCGTCCCGCTCTCCACGGCGAAGACCAAGGTGCTCGGGACCAGCCTGGCGAACACCCGCTCGGTGGGCTCGATCTCGGTCAAGGTCCGGGAGGCGGTGCTGATGAAGGAGGCCGAAGCCCAGATCCGCGCCCTCCTCCGACAGCGCCACAGCCTCCAGCCGAGCCAGGACGACGACTTCATGATCCGCAACCTCGCGGACGTGCTCCAGGCGCGGGAGGAATCCTCCAAGGTGATGACCTTCCTCCTCGCGGCTATCGCCTCGGTCTCCCTACTGGTCGGGGGGATCGGCATCATGAACATCATGCTGGTCTCGGTGACGGAGCGGACGCGCGAGATCGGCCTGCGCATGGCGGTGGGGGCGAGGAAGCGGGACATCCTCTCCCAGTTCCTGGTCGAGGCCCTCGCCCTCTCTCTGGCGGGGGGGCTCATCGGCGTGATCCTGGGGCTGGGGGGCTCGGGGGCCATCGCCCGCTTCGCCGGCTGGCCCGTCCTCATCCTGCCGGACTCCATCCTCATCGCCTTCGGCTTCGCCGGGGCGGTGGGAATCTTCTTCGGCTTCTACCCGGCCCGGAAGGCCGCCCGCCTCAACCCCATCGACGCCCTGCGATACGAATAGGGGCAGAGCCCTCTCCCCCGGCCGTGCAACCTCCGCCGGGGGAGAAGGAGGGCCCGCCCTTCAAAGCTCCTCAGCGGCCATCGGTCCTAGTGCCCGGGACCGCGCATGGACCCACCTTGGCCCATGGGCATCTCCCCATGCGGCTGTCCTCCTTCCATGGGTTTCCCGGGCGTCATGCCCATGCCGGAGTGGTCGCCTCCTTTTGCCAGGCTCTTCAGATAGGCCACCAGGTTCACCGCTTCCTCCAGGGTCATGGTGTCGTTGTAGTTCGGCATGGTGGAGAGCCCCTGCTTGTCGGTATAGCCGGTGCCCTGGATGGTCACCCGGTTGGGGTTGAGGATAGCCTCGAAGAAATACTCCGGGGGGTGGGCTCCTCCGATTCCCGTAAGCTCGGGCCCCTTGCCCGGCTCCCGCGTGCTGCTGGTGGGGAAGTTCTCCCCCTTGACGACATGGCAGGAGTAGCACTCCATCTTCACGAAAACCTCGCGGCCCGCCGGGGCGTCACCCTTCGGGAGGAGGAACTTCCAGCCCTTGGGGACCCCTCCCTGCCGGTGGAGCTCCTCCATGGTCATCCGTATGGGAGCCTCTTCTTGCATAGCGGGAGCCGAGCTCCCGTGCGGCTGCTGAGCCCCTGCCCATCGGGCGGGAAGGCCCACGACACCCGCCGCCAAGCCGGCCGCCGCCAGCGCACTGCCCATCAACCACGCCATCACCCTGCGATTGACGCACTGCCCGAACATGCACCGCACCTCCCAAGCGCGCACAGGCGCCACCCGCGGTCGGGTGCCCCGGCGCTCACCGGCGGAATCTCCCTGCTGGAAACCCGCGCGACCGTGAAAACCCAGGCCGTTTCTAGAAGAGGCGTGCGGCGCCTTCAGGAGGAGGAGACTCAGGGACGAAAGAAGCAGCGGCGAGTCCCATCTTCCCAGGAGGGAACGGTTCACTGCCGGAATCATACCGCGAGGACCCGCCGGCCAGGGGAACCACGGCGCAGCAGGACAGGCCAGCGGCGCAGAAGGCTTTCCCGTGGGAAGGCTCTTCCATCACGGCGGAATGGCGGGCGCGGCCGTCCCCAGCGAGAGAGTGCAAAGGGTGCCCCATCGCCAGCAGGGCACCTACTGCAAGGCAAGCACTCAGGCGCTTCACGGGTCTCCCACCGGAAAAGGCAACGTCATCAAGACAGCAAAGACAGCAAAGACAGCAAAGACAGTCAAAATATAGCCCCTTTTCACGCGCCTTGGAAAATGCGGCAAGGCCAGGAACCTCCTGGCCTTGCCGCATGACACCCCTCTCCATCAGGATTTCTTCGCTTCCGCCAGCATCTTCTTGCGGTACTGGACGGCCTGGAGCACGTCCTGCCAGACGAGCCTCCCGAGCGGCCCGGAGCTGTAGACGGCGATGTTCACCTTGCCGTCCGGCGACAGGAGGAAATTAGTCGTGTGGAGGTAGGACCGGGGCCGGTTGGGAGGATCCGGCTGATAGAAGGCTCCCGTGACCTCGGAAACCTTCACCGGATCCACGCTGTACCCCACCGGGAAATTGACCTCGCTGTGGGCGATGGTTTTCCTGGCCTCATCCTCGGGATCCGTGGAGGCGGCCACCACCTTGATGCCTTCGGCTGCGAGCTTTTCTCCCGCCCGGGAGAATGCGGCGAGCTGCACCAGTCAGTAGGGTCACCAATGGCTGCGGTAGAGGAGGACGGCCCCCCAGGAGCCCTTGAGGTCGTCCGGCAGGGCGATCTTCCCCCCACCTATCTTGGAGAACTCCAGGCGGGGGAACATGTCGCCCGTGTCCAGGAACTTCGCGTTCGCCTTCGCCATCGCGCCCTCCAGGCTGGAAAGAAGAAGCCGGCCGGAACCATTTTATCGGCAATCGCGGAAAAAAGCGCCCCCGCGGGGTGCCGCGGGGGCGCTCCGCAACCGGCGCTTACTTCTGCTGGGCCGCCATCTTCTTGTAGAACTGGACCAGCCCGAGCACGTCCTGCCACACGAGCCGGCCGATGGGGCCCGTGCTGTAGACCGCGACGGCGATAGTGCCGTCGGGCTTCAGGACGTAACCCGTGCTGTGGAGGATCTGGCGCTTCTCCTCGTAGAAGCAGCCCGTCAGCTCGGAAACCTTCTTGTTGTCGAGCCCGTAGCCCACCGGGAAATCAATCCCGCACTCCTCGACCGTCTTCTTGGCGTTCTCCTCGGTGTCCACCGAGGCCGCAACAACCTTGACGCCCTCCTCCGCGAGCTTGCCCGCCCGGGAGAAGGCCGTCAGCTGCTGCTTGCAGTAGGGTCACCAGTGGCCCCGGTAGAGGAGGACCACCCCCCAGGAGCCCTTCAGGTCGCCCGGGAGGGATATCTTCCCCCCGCCCACCTTGGCGATCTCCAGGGCCGGGAAGGCGTCCCCCGAGTCCAGCATGCGGGTCGTCATTCTCGGCATCAGACTTCCTCCAGCCTGCGAGAGAAAATCCCGGCGCGCGCCGGGCATGGAGCGGAATTCCCTATGGTTATAGGTACCCTGCATATCAATTTCAATTGAGACAGAAAATCACTTTAGCCTAAACAAAACTTTTTCCCCAAAAATTCCCTCGCAAATCGTTGACTTCGAAGGCCATTCGCGGTTAAGACCAATAGGCGGGCAGGACGCCCGCGCACGCCTTTTCCCCAATCCTTTGGGATGCCGCTTCGCCGGGATCTTGCCATGAACCGAGAGACGACTCTCCAGCCCCAGGCGAGTGAAACCCCAGAGGAAGCCGTGCGCCTTCGCGCCCGGGAGGGAGTGCGGGTCACCTGGGCGGCGGTCGCCGTGAACCTCCTCCTCACGCTCATGAAGGGAGCGGCCGGCTGGCACGGGGGGAGCCAGGCCCTCCTCGCTGACGCCCTGAATTCCCTCGCCGACGTGGGGACGGACGCCGCCATTCTCATCGCGCTGTGCTTCGCCGCCCGCCCGCCCGATCGGGACCATCCCTACGGCCACGGAAGGGTGGAATCAGCCGCGGCCTTCGGCATGGGACTCCTGGTCGCCGTGGGCGGCGCCGCGCTCTTCTTCCGCGCCGCGGGGGACTTATGGACGCCCCGGCCCTACCAGCCGAGCCCGGCCGTGCTGCCCGTCATCCTCGCCGCCATCGCTCTCAAGGAAGGCCTCTACCGGGCCACGGTGCGGGTCGCCCGGCGGACGGGCAACCAGGCTCTCCTGGCCAACGCCTGGAACCACAGGCTGGACGTCTTCTCCTCGGCCACCGTTCTGGCGGGCGTGGCGCTCGCCCTGATGGGGCAATGGCGCGCGGACGCCCTGGCCGCCGCAGCGGTGGCGGGCCTGGCCGTCTGGGTCGGAGGGCGGATCGTCCGGAACGCCCTGGACGACCTGATGGACGCCGCCCCTCCCGATGAAGTGGTCGGCCGCATCCGTTCGGCCATCGAGGGAGTGGAGGGGGTGCACGACGTCCACGCCCTGCGCGTCCACCGCGCCGGGCACCACCTTTTCGTGGACGTCCATGTCGAGGTGGCTTCGGAGATCAGCGTGGCGGACGGCCACTCCATCGCCCACCAGGGCCAGGACTCCGTGCTCTCGCAGGTGGAGGAGGTCTCGGAGGTCCACGTCCACATCGAGCCCCACCGCAGCTCCAACCCTTGACACCGCCCGGCCGCCCCTCTAGCATGACCTCCGCTCCATTCCAGGAGGCGGCGATGGGCGAGCGAGTCCCCTGCGAGTACAGCCAGGCCACTCCCTGCGGCCGGTGCAAGGCCGCGCCGGGCGGCTGCGCCGAGTACGCCGAGCTCACCCCCGAGGACGCCGCCCGCTACCTCCCCCGGGAGGGACAGAATAACCTGATCGTGCCCAAGAGCTGCCCCATCCCGCCGCTGACCAGCGTCATCCACTACGGCCCCGACTACTACGTCATCAAGAAGGGGCGGATCCTCCGCGAGGGCTTCTCCCGCACCCTTCCGCAGTACAGCAACTAGGCCGCCCGGGACGCGCCGCGGCGGCTCTGCGGCGCCCTCCCTTTTTGCGCTACAATGATCCTGGCGGGCCCACGGGACCCCGCCTGGCCCGAAGGGAGAGCGGCCGGATGCGCGCGCGAAAATTCGCCTGGAGCCAGATGCCCGCCGAGCGGGTGACCGATCTCTTCTCCCGGAAGATGATCGTGGGCGCGAACGAGATGCTCTGCTGGCTGGAGCTCAGGCCCGGCTGCAAGGTGCCCCGTCACAGCCACGTCCACGAGCAGATCTCCTACTGCATCCAGGGCCGGCTGCGCTTCGACATCGACGGCGAGGTGGTGGAGATCGGGCCGGGGGAGTCGCTGCTCATCCCCCCCAACGTGCCCCACGCGGTCGAGGTCGTAGGGAGCGAGACCGTAATCGACTACGACATCTTCAGCCCCATCCGCCGGGACTGGCTGGAAGGGACGGACGACTACCTGAGATCGTGAGCTTACCCCGCCGCCGCACGCCAGACGAGGCCATCATGAAGAGCAAAACCGGGTGGAACCGTGCCCATGCGGGCGGACGCGGGAGCGTCCTCCTCCTTCTCCTGACGGCGGCCCTATGGGGCTGCGGCGCCGAGCGGATCCAGCACTCCGTCTCCCTGCACTACGAGGGCGCGGACGCCCCCCGCCTGTTCGAGCCCCCGCAGGCGCCCACCATCGTCGTCGCGGCCTTCCAAGATCGCCGGACCGGCAAGGAGAACCTCGGCATCTATCAATGGCAGAACCTGACGGTGGAGATGATCCCCAAGGGGGGCACGGCCTCCGCCGGGGTGACGGAGATGGCCCGGGCGTTCGTCGAGCGGATGGGCTTGAGGCCCGCCCCGGGCGTCTGGGACGGGGAGGTCACCTCCCTCCCGGGCGTCGAGGGGGACTACGCCCTCTACGGGGAGATCCTCGCCCTCAACTTCACCGGCGAGGGCAGCCTCCCCGACGCGAAGAACCGCGGGACGGTGGCGATCGAAGTCCGCCTGGGCAGCCGCGCGAGCCGCACGGTGGTGCGCCGCAGCGTCGAGGTGGCGCCGGAGGAATTCCAGTTCATCCTCTTCGACAACCGCTACGAGCACATCGGCCGGATGGAGCAGATCATCCGCCGCTCGGTGAGCCGGGCCATCCGCGACGGGCTGACGGACCTCGTCCGCCGGGCGAACGCGGGCACCCCCGGCCAGACGCAGCAGGAGCCCTCCGGCGGCGAACCCAGCCCCTTCGAGCGTTTTCAGCGGCGGTAGTCCGGGACGGCGGCGGAGAGTCTACTTCCCCTGGCGGTTCGGCTGGGCGTTCCGCCCCCCTTCCTGCTGGAGGAAGCGGAGGAGGTTGCTGTCCGAGGGCAGCAGGATGGTGGTCTTGTCCTTGAAGGACTTCTGGTAGACCTCGAGGCTCTTGAGGAAGGCGTAGAACTCGGCGTCCTGGGCGAAGGCCCGGGCGGTGATGTCGATGCTCCGGGCGTCGCCCTCGCCCATGATCCCCTGTTCCTTCTCGTAGGCCCCGGCGAGGAGGATGTCCCGCTCCCGGTCGGTCCCGGCGCGGATCTTCTGGGCCTCCTCCCGCCCCTCGGAGCGGTACTGGGTGGCGATTCGCTCGCGCTCGGCCTGCATGCGGCCATAGATGGCCTTGAGGTTCTCGGCCGGCAGGTCGGCCCGCTTGAGGCGGACGTCCACGATCTGGATGCCGTACTCTCTCGCCTTGCGGTCACTCTCCGTAGTGACCAACTCCATCAAATGGGCGCGCTCCTTGGCCACGGTATCGATGAGATCCTTCCGCCCGAGCTCACGGCGCAGCTCGCTGTAGATGATGTCGTCCAGCCGGGCCTGGGCTCCCATCTCGTCGCGCACCGTCCGCAGGAACTGGAGGGGATCGATGATGCGCCAGCGCGAGAAGTTGTCCACCACCAGGGTTTTCTTGTCCTGGGTGATGATCTCGGTAGAGCTGGAATCGTACTCGAGCAGGCGCCGGTCGAAGTAAGTGAGCTGCTCGATGAAGGGAACCCGGTAGCTGAGCCCCGCCTCGCGGAGGACGCGCACGGGCTTGCCGAGGCGGGTGACCACCACCTGCTGGTCCTCCCGCACGGTGAAGAACACCATGTTCGCGCCGATGATGGCCAGGATCAGGATGCCCAGCAAGGCCGCCAGCCACTTGGGGATCGGGACGCCGTTCACGGCTTCAGCTCCTTCGCGCCGTCCCTCAAGGGAAGGATGGGGAGCACGCCCGAGCCCTGCTTGTCGAGGATCACTTTCTCCACCGAGGGCATGATCTCCTTGATCATCTCCAGGTGGAGCCGGGTTCGCGTGATGTCGGGCGCCTTCCTGTATTCCGTCAGGGTGGCGAGGAAGCGGCCGGCGTCGCCGCGCGCCTGGCGGACCTTGGTCTCGCGGTAGGCAGTGGCCCGCTCAACGATCTCAGCGACTCTGCCGCGCGCCTCCGGGATGACCTTGTTCCGGTAGCCCTGCGACTCGTTGATGAGCCGGTTCTTATCCTCGCGGGCGCTCGCCACGTCCTTGAACGCCTGGCTTACCTCCTTGGGAGGGTTGACGTCCTGGAGCTGGACGGCCACGATGGTCAGGCCGCTCCTGTAGCGGTCTAGGATAGCTTGGAGAGTCTCCATCGTCTCCTGCTGGATGACGCCCTTCCCAGTCGTCAGGGCCTCGTCGATCGGCTTCCTGCCGACCACCTGGCGGATGGCCGCCTCGGCCGCGAGGCGCACCGTCCTGTCGGGATTCCGCACATTGAAGAGGTAGTGCACCGGATCGACGATGCGGTACTGGACGATCACGTTCACGTCCACCATGTTCTCGTCCCCGGTGAGCATGCGCGACTCCTCGGGGTGGTCCTGGTAGCGCGCCGGGGGGCCGGGGTCGATGGTCCGGAAGCCGACCTCGAGCCGCTTCACCTCGGTGACCTTGGGCTTGTAGACGGTCTCGACCGGATAGGGAATGTGGTAGTTCAGGCCGGGGCTGGCCACCCGGTCGAGGCGGCCGAAGCGGAGGACGATGCCCTGCTCGTCCGGGCCCACGGTGAAGGTCCCGGAAAGGAGCCACAGGACGGCCACCGCCGCCAGCAGGAGCGCCCAGGGCAGGCGGATATTCCGGAAGCTGGGCATCTGGAACTGGGGAAGCCGGATCTGGGGAGGGATCCCGCCCCCCTGGCGGCGGGCCTTGAATTCATCCCAATCCATGGGCATGGGCGGACTCCGCACGGCATAATGAAAAGTCAATCCTACAGCCTCCCACCGTAAGTGGGATGCCGGGGGAAGTCAACCGGCGCGGATCGGCCGCAGGGAAACGCGGCGCAGGGCGCGGAGAATCTCCCCCCGCCGGGGGAGCCCCTCCTGGGCGCCCGCCTTCCCCACCGAAAGAGAGGCCGCCGCCACCGCGAAGCGCGCCGCATCGGCCAACCCGGCTCCCTCGGCCAGGCGCAGCGCCAGCGCCCCGCAGAAAGCGTCCCCCGCTCCTGTCGTGTCCACCACCCGGACCCCCGCCGGGGGCTCCGCCCAGCCGCTCTCCGCCCCGCTGGAATAGATCGCGCCGCGCTCCCCCGCCGTGACCACCACCGCGCGCGGCCCCCGCTCCCGGAGCCGCCGGGCGGCCCGGTGAAGCTCCCCCGGCCGGAGGGCGGCCTTGCGCCCCAGGAGGGCGGCCGCCTCGCTCTCGTTCGGGACGAGGACATCCGTCAGGGCCAGCAGCTCCTCCGGCGCCGGGGAAGGCACGGGCGCGGGGTTCAGGATGGTGATCGCCCCCCGGCGCTTCGCCCGCCGGAAGGCCTCGCGCACGGTGGCGAGGGGCACTTCAAGCTGGGCGAGAACGGCCCGGCCGAAGTCGAGGAGCGGCAGCCGCCCCCGCAGCCTCGCGGGGGTGAGGAGGGCGTTCGCCCCGGGCGCGACGGCGATCTGGTTCCCGCCCCGGGCATTCACCACGATGAGGGCGGTGCCGGTGGGGCCCTCCGCGGCGAGCAGCCCCTTCCGCTCGATTCCCTCGGCGGCCAGGCGCTTGCGGCAGGCGGCGCCGGCGGGATCGCTCCCGGTGAAACACACGAAGCGCACCCTGCCCCCCGCACGCGCGGCGGCCAGCGCCTGATTGGCGCCCTTCCCCCCCCAGAACTCCCGCCGGGCGCCCCCCAGCACCGTCTCGCCCGGGCCCGGCAGCCGCTCCACGGGCACCACGATGTCGAGGTTCGCGCTCCCCACCACGAGGACGCTCCGCCTAGGACCAGCCACGGTAGGACCTCATCCGCTCCAGGAAGAAGCGGAGGAAGCTCCGCTCGTCCAAGTCCAGGGCCACTTCGATCCGGCCCTTGGGCGCCTCGGCGCGAAGATCCACCACCGTCATGCCCCGGGCGGGGCCCCGGCCGCACTCCACTGTCACCGGAAGGCGCTCGCAGCGGAGGAAGCCTGGCCGGATGGCCGCCGCCAGCGCCAGCGGGTCATGGAGGAAGACGCCGTCCATCCCGCGCCTCCTCTTGCAGAAATCCGCGTAGACAGAAACCAAATCGCGCAGCCCTTTCCGGAAAGCTCCGCCTCTCTCAAGGGCCCGGGAGGGCAGGAAGGCGCGCCGCGTCACATCCAGCCCCACCAGGGTGATGCGTGCGCCGGATTGGAAGACGACACGCGCCGCCTCGGGATCGCAATGGATGTTGAACTCGGCGGCGGGCGTCACGTTGCCGGGCATCCGCGCCGCCCCGCCCATCACCACGATGCGGCCCACCCCCGGAAGGGCGGAGGGATCCCTCTGGTGAACCCTCGCGAGGTTGGTCAGCGGGCCCAGGGCCACCACGGTGAGCCTGCGCCCCCACTTGCGGGCCAAGGAGATGAGGGCTTCCTCGGCGCCCTGTCCCGGGTTCCTCTCCAGCCGCGGGGGACGGAGGACGCCCGGGAAGAGGCGGCCCAGGCCGTCCGGCCCATGGATGGCGGCGGAGGCTTTCCAGTCAATCCGGTCCCGGCCCAGGGGGCGGCTTCCCCCGGGGTGGACGGGGGGCAAATCTCGGGGATGAGACAACTGGGCTCCCAGCCACGCTACCACCCTCCGGGCGTTGCGGAAGGCACGCCCCGCAGGGACGTTCCCACGGACCGCGGTCACGGCCAGCAGGTCGAGCTCGGGCGAGGCCAGAGCCAAGGCCAGGGCGAGGGCGTCGTCCACCCCCGGGTCGCAGTCGATCACCACTCGAATCTTTTTCATGAGGAATACCTATGAAAATAAATTTTATATAAAATCCACAACTACCTCTTGCCTCCCGACAAGCCCTCTGATATCCCGGACGCCGACTGAGCCGTGACAGAATCTATATAAAAATCAATGAAATATAAATCCTAAGTGCTATGCTATATTATTTGCGATCTGCCTCGCGAGCCGATTCGGACGTATAAATTATTTAATTTCAAATAGATAGAAGCGAGCGACACGTCCGCTGATTGACAAATGCCCGAATTTCCGATAGTTAGGTGCACTAGGCCTTCCCCAGAACCGACGGCGATGGGGAACGGGGCCTGTGATTCTGACCGCTGAATTCAACACACAGGACAGCCCAAATTCTGCCCGTGATGGCCCAACAGCGAGACGCCTCGTCCACGAGTTCAGGGCGGAGATTGGTGGCCGCCATTGATATCGGCGGGACCTTCACCGATATCGTGATCTACAATCCCTCCTCGGGCAAAGCCGCGGTCGGGAAATACCTCACCACCCCCAACGATCCCTCCATCGGAGCGCTGGCCGGGCTGCGCACCCTGCTCGAGGAAGAGAACCTCCGCTTCCGCAACCTCACCCAGGCCGTCCACGCCACCACCCTCGCGGCCAACGCCATCGTCGAGCGCAAGGGCGCCCCCACCGGTCTCCTGACCACCAAGGGCTTTCAGGACATCCTCCACGTGGGCCGCGAGTCGCGCTACGACATCTACGACCTCGTGCCCGAGTTTCCCGAGCCCCTGGTGTCCGGCCCCATGCGGCGCGAGCTCACCGAGCGCATCGCCGCCACGGGCGACACCCTCCAGCCCCTCAGCATGCAGGAGGTGAAGGTCACCATCCAGGAGCTGGCGGACAAGGGGGCCAAGTCCATCGCGGTCTGCCTCCTCCACTCCTACGTGAACCCCGAGCACGAGGAGGCCGTGGGGGAGGTCATCGCCGAGTCGTTCCCCGACACCAGCTACAGCCTCTCCTCCAAGGTCTGCCCCGAGATCCGCGAGTACGAGCGCACCTCCACCACGGTGGCGAACGCATATATCCAGCCCATCGTCTCGCGCTACCTCGAGGACCTCGAGACCAACCTGGAGAACGTCGCCCTCTACATCATGCTCTCGAACGGCGGCATCTCCACGGCCAAGGCCGCCGCCGAGACGCCCATCCGCATGTTCGAGTCGGGCCCCGCGGCGGGGGCGGTCTCGGCCGCCTGCTTCGGGAAACTCTCGGGCTTCAAGGACGTGGTCGCCTTCGACATGGGCGGCACCACGGCCAAGACCTGCATCATCGAGAACAGCCAGCCCCACATCTCCACCCAGTTCGAGATCGCCCGCGTCAGGCGCTTTAAGAAGGGGAGCGGGCTGCCCATCCAGGTCTCCTGCGTCGACCTGATCGAGGTGGGGGCCGGCGGGGGCAGCATCGCGCGGATCGACGGGATGGGGCTGCTCAAGGTAGGGCCCGACAGCCAGGGCGCCTCGCCCGGCCCGGCCTGCTACGGCCTGGGGGGTACCGAGCCCACCGTGACGGACGCGGACCTCATCCTGGGCTACATCAACCCGGCCTACTTCCTGGGCGGGGAGATGGAGATCTTCCCCGAGGCGGCCTCCGAGTCGGTCCGCAAGAAGATCGCCGAGCCCCTCAAGATCGAGGAAGTCCAGGCCGCCTGGGGCATCCACGAGCTCGTCAACGAGACCATGGCCGCCGCCGCGCGCATCCAGCTCTCCGAGCAGGGCAAGGACCCGCGCAACTTCACCCTCATGGCGACCGGCGGGGCGGGCCCCGTGCACGCCTTCCGCCTGGCGCGCAAGGTGGGCCTGCGCCGCATCGTCTGCCTGCCGGCGGCGGGCCTCGCCTCCGCCCTGGGGCTGCTGGTGGTCCCCATCAAGGTGGACACGGTGGACAGCCACGTCTCCCCCCTGGACCAGGTGGACCTGAACAAGATCAACACCCTCTTCGCCGACCGGGAGAAGAAGTGCATCGCCCTGCTCAAGGCGGCCGGCGTGCGGGAGCGCGAGATCCGCATCCAGCGGATGGCCGACGTGAGCTTCCTCGGCCAGGGCTTCCCCCTCACCATCCCCATTCCCACCGGGAAGCTCGGCCCCCAGCACATCCAGGTGATCGACAAGACCTTCCGGGAGCTCTACTCCTCGACTCATGGCGGCGTGATCGGCGCCATGCCCCTCCAAGTGCTGAGCTGGCGGACCTTCGGCATGGGCCCCGAGCCCAAGGCCAACTTCCGGTTCACCAACCTCTCGGAGCGCGGCTCCCGCAACGTGATCAAGGAAACGCGCCGGATCTACCTCCCCGAGAACAAGGGTTTCCGGAAAGTGAACGTGTACGACCGGTACTTCCTCAAGCCGGGCCAGAAGTTCAAGGGGCCCGCCCTGGTGGAGGAGCGGGTGACGACGACCGTCATCGGCTCGCGCTCCACTTTCTACGTGGACAAGGCGCAGAACCTCATCATCGAGCTCTAGGAGACGCCATGGCACGCAAGGGGCTCGACGCGATCACGCTGGAAGTCCTCTGGAGCCGCCTCATCGCCATCGCGGAGGAGGCGGCCACCGAGGTGGCGCGCACCGCGTTCTCGACCACCGTCCGCGAGTCGAAGAACTTCGCCCTCGTCATCCTGGACCCGCGCGGGCACTCCATCGCCCAGTCGAGCGCCACCATGCCGAGCTTCGTCGGCGCCATCCCCCTGACGGCCCGGCACCTGCTCAAGGCGTTCCCGCTGGAGGTCTGGGTGCAGGACGATCTCGTCCTGGTCAACGATCCCTGGATCTCGACCAGCCACCTCCAGGACGTCAGCTCCCTCAGCCCGGTCTTCTACAAGAAGAACCTCATCGCCTTCGTGGGGATCACCACCCACGTTACCGACATGGGCGGGAAGCTCCGCTCCCCCGAGGTCCGCGAGATCTACGAGGAAGGCCTCCAGCTCCCGCCCTGCAAGTTCCTCAACGCCGGCAAGGTGAACCAGGACATCCTGCGCATCATCCGCCAGAACGTCCGCGTCCCCGACCAAGTCGAGGGAGACCTCATCTCCCACGTCTCGGCGAGCAAGCTCGCGGCGCGGCGCATCCAGGAGATGATGGAGGAGTACCGCCTGCGCGACCTCGACCAGGTGGCCTCCACCATCTTCCAGCGCTCCGAGAACGCGATGCGCGAGGCCATCAAGAAGGTGCCGGACGGGGAGTACCGCTTCCAGGTGAGCACGGACGGCTACGACGAGCCCCTCGTCATCCGCGTCGAGGTGCGGGTGCGCGGCAGCAGCATCCTGGTGGACTACACAGGCTCCTCCCCCCAAGTGGACCGGGGCCTCAACGCGACCCTGAACTACGTCTACGCCTACTCGGCCTACTCCCTGAAGTGCCTCTTCTGCCCCGCCGTGCCGAACAACGAGGGGAACTACCGGCCCGTCACCGTCTCGGCGCCCGAGGGCAGCATCCTCAACCCGCGCTACCCCGCGCCGGTGAACGGCCGCTCGATGGTGGGCCACTTCATCCCTTCGGCCATCTTCGGCGCCCTGTGCAAGGCGGTGCCAGAGCTGGTCCAGGCGGCGAGCGGGAGCCCCACCTGGGCCATCAACGCCGCGGGCATCGCCAAGGACAACCGCCGCTTCGCGGGCAACTTCTTCTTGAACGGGGGCCAGGGCGCCTCGAACGAGCACGACGGGCGCGCCTGCTTGTGCTTCCCCTCGAACACCTCGGCCACCCCCATCGAGGTGCTCGAGCACATGGTGCCCCTCCTCGTCGAGCGCAAGGCCGTCATCCGCGACAGCGGGGGCGCCGGGGAGTTCTGCGGCGGGGACGGCCAGCAGGTCATCGTGAAATCGCTCTCGGACAGCCCCATCCTCCTCACCTTCCTGAGCGAGCGCACGCGCCACCCCGCCTACGGCCTCTTCGGGGGGCGCAACGGCCGCGTCGGGAAGGTCACCCTGAACGGCCGGCCCATCAACCCCAAGCGGCAGTGGGTGATGCACCCGGGCGACCGCCTCGTCCTCGAGGTGCCGAGCGGCGGGGGCTACGGCGACCCGAAGAAGCGCCGGCGCGATCTCATCGAGCGCGACCTGCGCGAGGGTCTCCTCTCCCTCCAGAAGGCCCGCACCGAGTACAACTACGACGGCGACTTCAGCGTCTCCAGCCTCTAGGTCCGCCTCCGCCATGCCCGCGCGCCGATGGGTGGCCGTCACCGCGACGGCGGACTTCCCGGTCGCGCTCGCCCCCGTCAAGGAGGCCCTCGCGGGCGTCGCCCCCGTGCGGACGGTGCCCCTCCCCTTCCGGCCCCTGGGCCGGGCGGAGGAAGCCACCTTCGCCAAGAAGCTCCAGGGGGCCGAGGGCATCCTCCTGCGGCCGGGCTACGTCACCCCCTCCCTCCTGGATCAGCTCCCGGCCCTCAAGGCCGTGGCCGTGCACGGCGCGGGGGTGGACCAGGTGGACGTCCCGGCCTGCACCGAGCGCGGGGTGCTGGTGACGAACGCCCCCGGGGCGAACGCGGACGCGGTGGCCGAGCTGGCCCTGGGCCTCATGCTGAGCCTCGCGCGGCGCATCCCCGAGGCCGCCCGGCGGGTGAGCCAGGAGCGCGTCTGGGGGGAGGCCCGCCACACCGGGCGGGAGCTCAAGGGCAAGACGCTGGGCATCGTGGGAGTCGGCCAGATCGGGGCGCGGCTCGCGCGGATGGCCGCCGCCGCGGGCATGGAGGTCGCGGCCTTCGACCCGGCCCTCCCCGCCGCGGAGATCCGCCGGCGGGGCGCCCGGCCCCTCACCCTGGAGAGGCTGCTGCGGGAAGCGGACTACCTCTCCCTCCACGCCCCGCTCATCCCCTCCACCCACCACCTGATCGGCCGCAAGGCCATCGCCCGGATGAAGAAGGGGGCTTTTCTCGTGAACTGCGCCCGGGGCCCCCTGGTGGACGAGCTGGCGGTCGCCCGCGCGCTCCGCTCGGGCAGGCTGGCCGGGGCGGCGCTCGACGTGCTGGAGGGCGAGCCCCCCGACCCCCGGAGCCCCATCTTCGGCGCCCCCAACCTCATCCTCACCCCCCACATGGCGGGCTCGACGGTGGAGGCCCTCGAGGCCATCGCCCGCACGGCGGGGGAGGACCTCGCCCGCGTCCTCAGCGGCAAGCTCCCGAGGTTCCCGGTGAACCGGCCCAAGAGGCGGCGCTAGCCCGCCCGCCATTCAGTCACGCGGGAAAGAGAGAGCGGCTGGGCCGCTCAGTTCAGGCGGAACAGCACGCGGACGGGAGGCTCGATGAGGGACCGGATGGTCCAGCGGTATTCCTGGCCGGCGACCGCCTGGGCGTTGTGCTCGATCACCTGCCCCTGAACGCGGAGGGAGAGGGTTCCCTTCATCTCGAGCCCCACGCGCCGGAACCGATCGAGGTCGCCCGGGCCCGTCCGCTTGCGCTCCAGCAGGAGGGCGCCGCCGGCCGGCCCGCGCAAGAAGAACAGGTCGGCCATGAAGGACATCACGCCGGGCTCGCCCTCGTTGAGGGACGAGCCCTTCATTCTCTTGAACTCCTCGAACACGTTCCCCTTCCGCAGATACTCCACCCGGTAGCGGAAGGGGCTTACTTCCTTCACCGCTTTCACGCCGGGATCCTTGGCGATGGCCTGGAAGGTCTCCCGGCTCCGGCGGGCGGCTTCCTCCGCGGAGAGCTGGCCGTTCTTCATCTTCTCGTAGGGATCGAACTCGACGAGCACGCCCGCGAACGTCTCTTCGAAGTCGCCGCTCGCCCGGATCTCGACGCGCTCCTCGAAATCCACCGGGAGAAAGCATCCCCCCAGGAGAAGGAGCGGGAGGAGGAAGAACAAACCAACGAGGAAACCGCACCGGAGAAATTTGCGCATCGCGTTCTCTCGGGCGGAGCCGCGAAGTGCCTCACTGGATCGGCGGGCGCAAGGGCCCAGCGCGCATCCCCGCGTGTCTTATCGCAACAGGCGGTGGAACAGGATTATAGCCGAAAACCGCCCTGCCATCCCAAGCCCTTCCGGACCGGCTGGCATTTCTACTCCGAGAAGTAGCGTTTCACCCAGTACTTCACGTCGAAGCGCCAGAACTGGATGTGGCGGCGGAACTGCACGCTGCGGAAGAGGACCTCCCCGTCCCCGGCCCGGGCGAGGGTGAAGCGCCAGACGATCTCGTGGTTGGAGTCCTGGGGCGGGTCGTGGTCGCCGAACACCCTCCCCCCGCTCCCCACCATCCCGAGGACATCCCGGCCGGGGGTGCGCAGGACGCGCATCTCGCGGACGTGGTAGGCGAGGCGGAGGACGTACCCGGGCTTCTCCTCCGGGTTCTTGGGGTCGGCGCAGACGAACGGGGTGAGCCCCAGGGCCTCGCAGGCGGCCTCGCGGACCATGCCGGGGCCGGGCTCGCTGGGGGAGACGACGGACTCCGGGGGCGACTGGGGCGCGGCCTCCGCCCGGACGAAGTGGGGCGCGGGGCCCGCTTGGGCTTTCATGACGCGCTGGTAGGGGGAATCCGCGAGGGGGGCGGCACAGCCCGTCAGAAAGAACACCAGGAGAAACGGCGAGAAAGTACGGATGGACATCGCGATGCCCTCCCCGGCGGCGGGAGGCGGTCAGGCAGGCTCGCCCGGCGCGCGGCGCTCGATCTGGGGCCAGAGGTCCCAGGGGCGCGCGAGGACGCGCTCCTCGCCCTGGTCCAATAAGCTAACCCGTACCCCGCGGGACTGGTTCACGATCTGCTTGTAGAGGATGGGGACCTCGACGTCCCCCACGGCGTCGTCCAGCTCGCGGAAGCGCTCGAGGCCCTTGCGGAGGTTGGCCAGCGCCCCCTTGTAGTGGCGCTGCTGGAGCTTCACGTAGCCCGCCGCGAGCTGGATGAGGCCCTGGTAGAACTTCCGGACGGGGGGGTCGGAGGACGCCTTCCAGACCTGCTCCCAGGCCTCGTGGGCGCACCAGTATTCCCTCTGGTTGAAGAGGAAGAGGCCCGCCTCGCTGTCCTCGCTCCAGGGGATGGGGTAGGCGGGCATGGGGGCGTCCTCTCTCTCCGCGGTTCCCCAGAGTCTAGCAAATGAAAAACGCCCTGCCAGCCCGGGAGGATCTTGGGGGGCCCCGGCGCCGGCCCGTTGAGGCGCGGGCCAAAGAAAAAGCCCCCGCCAGCCGGAGCCGGCGGGGGCCTCATCCGATTCCCGGCGGCGGCCCGCTCTCCCGCGAAAAAGACCGCAGCGCCATTAGGAGGCGCTGGGCTTAAAAGCGTCGGAATGGGGGACGCGCCTTGCCCCCCCGCCTCACCCTCCTGCCTGGGGCTATGGCTCCGGCCGGAGCAAATGGGCGCCCAGGAGCATCGGGAGGGACCGGAGCTGGCGGCGGATGGGATCGAGGATGAAGCCTAGGGCTTCGAGGGAGACAGTCCCCAGGAGCGTGCTGTCCCCCTTTTCGCCAAAGATCACCGGAGAGGCCCCCTGCTGGCCATCCAACTTGAAGATCGCGTCGCCCACCTGGCGGGTGATCTGGGAGCCGTCCGCCAGGGTGAAGGTGCGCTTGGAGTGGGGCCTCACGCTGAGCCTGCGCAGGATGGCTTTCGGCACCACGGAATAGACTGCCCCAGAATCCACGAGGCAGGTGAGCTTCGCTGTCTTCCGGGGATCGCCCGGGTTCGCAATGGTCACGTCGACGTGGGTCAGGCCCATGGCTGCACACCCTTTTCGAACCCTAGAAGCCCCCCGGGCCACTGTCAAGCCAAAGAAAAGGCCC
>Ga0156093_1106_pt2 | contig 30107 bp, 29 predicted proteins | sample RifCSPlowO2_02_FD_107746 | JGI IMG/M metagenome (GOLD analysis project Ga0156093, IMG submission 107746) | Candidatus Tectomicrobia bacterium RIFCSPLOWO2_02_FULL_70_19 | reverse complement strand
GCCGCCTCAACTGGGCCATGAGGCTCATCGAGAAGGCCCCGACGACGGCCAGCACGATCAGGTAGACGAAGACGCGCGGCATCAGCGCGAAGCGCGCGCTCTCCATCATGGAGGCCCCCACGCCCCCTCCCCCTCCCAGCATCTCCGTCACCGACGTCACGATGAGCGAGACGGGGAAGGCGATCTGGAGGCCGTTGAAGATCTGGGGCAGCGCCGCCGGCAGCACGACCTTCCAGAGGATCTTCCGCTCCCCCGTGCCCATGTTCCGCGCCGACCAGATGAGATAACGGTCGATGCCGACCGTCCCGAGATACGTCATGTTGATGAGCGGAAACGTGCAGGCCACGAAGATGAGGGCGATCTTCGACGCACTGCCGAAACCGAACCAGATGACGAAGAGGGGGAAGAAGGTAACCTTCGGCGCCGGCAGCCAGATCGAGACGAGGGGGTCGAGGAACCAGCGCACGGCCTTCACCCTCCCCATCGCCGCGCCCAGGGGCACCCCCACGAGGACGGCCATCGAAAGGCCCGTCAGGGCGCGGAACATGGAGAGCGCGATGTCCATGGGGAGCTGGCCCGAGGCGGTATCCACCCACGCCTGCTGGCCGATGGACACCCAGGAGGGGAGGAAGAATTCGGGCACCAGCTTCAGTTGGCTGGCCGCCTCCCACGCCAGGAGGAAGAACAGCACCGAGCCGTACCGCCGCGCGCGGGTCATTCCTCTCCTCCGGAGGCCGCCTACTCCTGGTCTTCCCGCTGCCAGATGAGGATCCGCCGCATGAAGCGGAGGTAGAGCCGGTCGGCGAGAAAGCCAAGCAGCGTCAGCGTGAAGATGGCGGCGAACATGCCCGCCAGGTCCCCCGCCTCGCTCAGGAAATAGGTGAGGAACCCCAGGCCGGTGTTCCCGGCCAGCATCTCCGAGCCCACGAGGAGGACAAAGGAGACCGCCAGGGCCAGCCTCGTCCCGCTCAGGATGTCCGGCAGGGCGCCCGGGATGATCACCCGCCACAGGAGCTTCCGCTTCCCCGTCCCCATGATGAGCGCCGACCAGACGAGGTGGCGGTCCACCCCCCGGGCCCCGTTGAACGAGCTCACGATCACGGGGAGGATGCACCCGAGGAAGATCACGGCGATCTTGGAGAGGTGGCCGATGCCCAGCCACACGATGAGGATGGGGATCAGGGCGGACTTGGGCAGGGGGAACAAGAGCCTGAGCAGCGGCTCGAAGAGGTCGCGCAGCACCCGGAAGCGGGCCATCGCGATGCCCACCGTGATCCCGAACACCACGCTCGAGGAGAAGCCCGCCGCCTCCCGCCAGATGGAGGACAGCGCGTGCTCGGGCAGCTCGCCCGAGAGCATCATCCGGGCCCAGGCCGCCATGACGTCGGAGAAGCGCGGCAGTAGCAGCTCCGGGATGAGGCCCGCCGCAGTGGCCAGCTCCCAGGCCGCGATCATGTAGGCGAGGGGCGAATACTTCCCGAGGAAGAGGACCTGCGCCGGGCTGCGCCGCTCGCCTACGAGATGACCACTTCGTCCCGCACCAGCGACCATATCTCGTTCACCTTCTCGACGAACTCCTGGGTCTCGACGTGCTCGCGCCCCGCGGAGGAGCCGGGCGCCCTCGTCTCCACGATCCTCTTGATCCGGCCCGGCCGCGCCGTCATGACCGCCACGCGGTCCGAGAGGTAGACCGCCTCGCGCACGTCGTGGGTGATGAAGATGACCGTCTTCTTCCTCTCGCTCCAGAGCTCCAGCAGCTCCTCCTGCATGAGCAGCCGGGTCTGGGCGTCGAGGGCGCCGAAGGGCTCGTCCATCAGCAGCACCTCGGGATCGTAGGCCAGGGTCCGCGCCAGCGCCACCCGCTGCTTCATCCCGCCCGAGAGCTGGTTGGGGTAGACGTTCTCGAAGCCCTTGAGGCCGACGCGCTGGATGAGCTCCCTCGCCCGGCCGGTCCGCTCAGGCCGGGGAAGCCCCTGCTCCTCCAGCCCGTAGCACACGTTCCCCATCACCGTCCGCCAGGGGAAGAGGGCGAAGTGCTGGAACACCAGCCCCCGGTCCGGCCCCGGGCCCCGGATGGCGGCCCCGTCCTTCACCAGCTCTCCGCCAGTGACCTCCAGGACCCCCGCCACGAGGTAGAGGAAAGTGCTCTTGCCGCACCCGCTGGGCCCGACGATCGAGAGGAACTCGTTCTCCCGCACCTCGAGGTCCACCCCATCGATGGCCAGGACGGATTCCCCGCCCGGGGAGATGTAGGTCTTGGAGACACCCGCGGCCCGGATCTTGACCCGAGACTCGCTCATTCCGGACAAGCCTCCAGGGCCGCCCCGGCGGGGCCCACATCAAGAGGGGGGAACTCTCGAGCGCGAGAGCTGGATCGGGCCAAGTTGTCCCTACCCATAGCACGAGACGAACCGCGGGTAAACGCCGGCGGCGGGCCACCCTCTCCCGCAGAACGCCCCCCTGCCTTTACGGGGGGAACGGCTTCCTCTACAAGAAACGGCAAGGGGCCGGACGGCGGTATCGGCATGTGGAACTCCCCCATTTCAAACCCGGCCCCGGCCTCATACCACCTGGAGGATTGGCGATCATGGAATTCACCCTGACCGAAGAACAGAGGGCTGTTCAAGAGCTGGCGCGCGACTTCGCCCGGCGGGAGATCGAGCCCGCCGCGGCGGAGCTCGACCGCGAGCCCGATTGGAAGAAGCGGATGCCCTGGGCGCTGGTGGAGAAGGCGAGCGCCGTGGGCCTGCGCCAGCTCCCCTACCCGGAGGAATACGGCGGGGGCGGCGCCGATGTCCTCACCTGCTGCCTGGCGGGCGAGGAGCTGGCGGTGGGCGACCTGGGGATGGCCGTCAACCTGGACCAGACCTGGAAGCTCGCTCACATCCTCGACCACATGGCCCCCCAGCTGAAGGACCATTGGCTGCGCCGCCTGTGCGCCGAGCCCCGCTTCCTGACCGCCATCTCCATCACCGAGCCCGGCGTGGGGAGCGACCACCAGGGCTACTACGACGACCCCTCCATCGCCTTCTACACCCGCGCCGAGCGGCGGAACGGCCGCTGGGCCATCAACGGCATGAAGCACTACATCAGCAACGGCCCCGTCGCCTCCCTCTACGTGGTCGGCGCCCGGACGGACATGTCCAAGAAGCTGCGCGACGGGCTCACCGGCTTCCTCGTCCCCCGCGAGACGGCCGGCCTCGCCGTCGGGAAGGTCCACGAGAAGATCGGCCAGCGCCTCTCCATGAACTCCGAGCTCCTCTTCAAGGACGCCGAAGTGAACGAGGAGAACGTCATCCTCGGCGCCGGCAAGTTCTGGGAGATCCGGGGGCGGCTCCTCGCCTGCGGCAAGCCCGAGGCGGCGGCCAACTGCGTGGGAGTCGGGCGGGCCGCCTTCGAGCGGGCGCTCGCCCACGCCCGCGAGCGCGTCCAGGGCGGCAAGCCCATCGCGGAGCACCAGGCCGTCGCCGCCATGCTGGCCGACATGGCGATCGGCCTCGACCTCGCCCGGAGCTTCGTCTGGCGGTGCGCCTGGGCGGTGAACCACCAGAAGCCCTACGACTTCACCCTGGGCTGGAAGGCCAAGATCTTCGCCTCCGAGACCGCCTTCAACTGCGCCCGCTGGGGCATGGAGATCTTCGGCGGGGCGGGCATCATGCAGGAGGCCCCCATGGAGAAGCTGATGCGCGACGCGAGCACCTTCCTCCACTCCGACGGCACCAACCAGGTCCTGCGGCTGCGCACCGCCAGCGCCTACGCCCAGGGCACGGTTTCGGCATTTTAGGCGGCCCCGCCGGATGAGGTAAGATAGGGGCGTCCCGCCCATCCATGCCTTCAGGGGGCGCCCCAGATGCTGGAGCTACGCAGCGTCTCCAAGCGGTTCGGCGGCACGGTGGCCCTCCAGCCCACCAGCCTCCAGATCCCCGCCGGCAAGACGGCCGCCCTCATCGGCCCGAGCGGCTGCGGCAAGAGCACCCTCCTCCGCGTGATGATCGGCCTCGTGCGGGCGGACGCGGGCGAGGTCCTCTTCGAGGACCGGCCCGTCCTCCCCGAGAACGTGCTCGAGGCGCGCCGCAGGATGGGCTACGTCATCCAGAGCGGCGGCCTCTTCCCCCACCTGACCGTGCGCGGCAACATCACCTTCATGGCGAGGTACCTGGGCTGGCCCCCCGACCGGACGGCGCGGCGGGTGGAAGAGCTCGTGGAGCTCACCAAGTTCCCCGCGGAGGGGCTGGACCGCTACCCGGCCCAGGTCTCGGGCGGCCAGCGCCAGCGCGTGAGCCTGATGCGGGCCCTCATGCTCGACCCCCACATGCTCCTCCTCGACGAGCCCTTCGGCGCCCTCGACCCCCTCATCCGCTCCGACCTCCAGAAGGACCTGAAGGAGATCTTCGCGCGGCTCAAGAAGACCGTGATCATCGTGACCCACGACATCGGGGAGGCGGGCTTCCTCGCCGACCTCATCTTCCTGCTGAAGGATGGCGCCGTCCTCCAGGGCGGCACCCTGGAGGACCTGGTGCTGCGGCCCCGGCACCCCTTCGTCACCCATTTCATCAACGCCCAGCGGAGCCCCCTGGAGAGCCTCCGCCCGGCCGAGGGGGCGCCGTGATCCCCCGCCTCCTCCTCGCGCTCGCCGGGGCCGCCGCGCTCGCCTTCGCGGCGCCCGCCGGGGGCGCCACCCTGCGGATCGGCTCCAAGAAGTTCACCGAGTCGGTCATCCTCGGGGAGATCATCACCCACCTCTCCCGCCACGCCGGGGACCAGCCCACCCACCGCAAGGAGGTGGGCGGCACCCGGGTGCTCTGGAACGCCCTCCTCTCGGGCGAGATCGACGCCTACCCCGAGTACACGGGCACCATCTCCCAGGAGCTGCTCGCGGGCCAGGGGCTGACGACCGAGGACCAGATCCGCGCCGCCCTGGAGCGGGCGGGGGTCCGCATGAGCCGCTCCCTGGGCTTCAACAACACCTACGCCATCGGGATGAAGGAGGAGACCGCCCGGCGCCTGGGCATCCGAGCCATCTCGGACCTGCGGAGCCACCCCGGGCTCAGGCTCTTCCTCACCAACGAGTTCATGGACCGCAAGGACGGCTGGCCCAGCCTGCGCGAGCGCTACCGGCTCCCCCACGCCGCCGTGCGGGGGCTGGACCACGACCTGGCCTACCGCGCCCTCGAGACGGGCAGCATCCAGGCGACGGACCTCTACTCGACCGACGCCGAGATCCTCGAGCACAGGCTCCGGGTGCTCGCAGACGACCTGAGCCACTTCCCGGCCTACCGCGCCGTGCTGCTGTACCGGGCCGGCCTGGAGCGGCGCGCCCCCGCGACGGTGCGCGCCATGCTCTCCCTCGAAGGGAAGATCGCCGAGGCCGACATGATCCGCATGAACGCCCAGGCCAAGATCGAGCGCGCCCCCGAGGAGGTGGTGGCCGTTCGCTTCCTCGCGCAGAAGATGGGCGTCCAGTCCAGGGCCGAGGTCGAGACGGCCTGGGGCCGCTTCCTGCGCCACACGCGCGAGCACCTCCTCCTCGTGGCCGTCTCGCTCGGCGCGGCGGTGCTGGTGGCCCTGCCCCTGGGCGTCCTGGCCGCCAAGCGGCCCGCAGCGGGCCAGGCCATCCTGGCGGGGGTGGGGATCGTCCAGACCATCCCCTCCCTGGCCCTGCTCGTGTTCATGATCCCCTTCCTGGGGATCGGGGGGCCCCCCGCGGTGGTGGCCCTCTTCCTCTACAGCCTCCTCCCCATCGTCCGGAACACCTACACGGGCCTGACCGACATCCCCGTCGAGGTGCGCGAGTCCTCCGAGGCGCTGGGCCTGCCGCCGGGGGCGAGGCTCCGGCTCGTCGAGCTGCCCCTGGCCTCGAGCGCCATCCTGGCCGGCGTCAAGACCTCGGCCGTGATCAACGTGGGCACGGCGACCCTGGGCGCCCTGATCGGGGCGGGCGGCTACGGCCAGCCCATCCTGACCGGCATCCGCCTGGCCGACACCCGGCTCATCCTGGAGGGGGCGGTGCCGGCCGCCCTGCTGGCCCTCCTGGCGCAGGGGCTCTTCGAGGCGGCGGAGCGCTGGCTGGTTTCGCCGGGGCTGCGTCTCAAGGTACAATCCTGATCCCCAGCCGGGCGGACCGCGAATGGGCGCGCCGCCCAATGGTCTCATTACATAACAGGTGATCGAAGCGATGAACCCAAAAGCGGGCGTCTCCGTCTCAACCGCCGCCGACGGCTCCGGCGCCGGGGCCAACCTCCAGGAAGCCGTCGCGGGCCTGCGGCGACCCCAGAAGTCGCTGCCCTGCAAGTACTTCTACGACGAGCGGGGCTCCCGGCTCTTCGAGGAGATCTGCGGGCTCGAGGAGTACTATCTGACGCGCGCCGAGATGGGCATCCTCGATGCCCGGGCGGGCGAGATGGCCGAGGCCCTCGGGGCGGACTGCGCCCTCATCGAGTACGGCAGCTCGAGCGCCCGCAAGGCGCTGCCCCTGCTCGAACGCATGGAGCGCCCGGCGGCCTTCGTGCCGGTGGACATCTCCATGCACCACCTGGAGCGGGTCGCCCAGGAGATCGGGGAGCGCCTCCCCGGCCTGGCCGTCCATCCCGTCTGCGCCGACTTCTCGCTCCCCTTCGCCCTGCCTCACCTGAACGGCCGCGCCGCGCGGCGGGCCGGCTTCTTCCCCGGCTCCACCATCGGGAACCTCACCCGCAAGGAGGCCCTCCAATTCTTCCGCCGGGTGGCCCAGGCCTGCGGCGCGGGGGGCGGCCTCCTCGTCGGGGTGGACCTCATGAAGGACGTCCGGCGGCTCGAGGCGGCCTACAACGACCGCCGGGGCGTGACCGCAGCCTTCAACCTGAACATCCTCTCCGTCCTCAACCGGGAGCTCGGGGCCGACTTCCGCCCCGGCCTCTTCCGCCACCGGGCGCGCTTCAACCCCGCCGAGAGCCGCATCGAGATGCACCTGGTCTCGACCGCCGCCCACGCCGTGCGCGTCGGGGGGGTGGAGGTGCGCTTCGAGGCGGGCGAGACCATCCACACCGAGAACTGCCACAAGTACACGCTCGGGGACTTCGCCGCCCTCGCCGCCCAGGGCGGCCTGGAGGTGCGGAAGGTCTGGACGGACCCGGCCCGGCTGTTCAGCCTCCAGTACCTGGAAGCCGCGGAGGGCTGACGCGGGCCCGGGCCGCCCCCGCGGAGGAGCGAAGACGATGGACCCCAGGCGCCTGGCCGAGTGGACCCGGGACGCCCGCGAGCGGATCTTCGAGGCGGTCGCCGATCTCGATGACGGGCAGATGCTGGGCCCTCACCTCCCCATCACGAACCCCCTCCTCTGGGAAATCGGCCACATGGCATGGTTCCAGGAGAAATGGGTGCTCCGCCACGCGGGCGGGCGTCCCCCCCTGCGCGCGGACGCGGATTCCATCTACGACTCCATGGCCATCCCCCACGACGTGCGCTGGGATCTTCCCCTCCCCTCCCGGGAGGAAACATACGCCTACATGCGGGAGGTGAGGGATTGCGTCTTGCACCGCCTCGATGGCGCGGACCCCTCCCCCGCGGAGCGCTACCACGTCCTGTACTCCCTCCACCACGAGGACATGCACACCGAGGCGTTCACTTACATGCGCCAGACCCTGGCATACCCCGCGCCCCGCCTCTCCGGCATCCGAGAAGGCGGTCTCGGCGGAGGGCCGCACCCGGGCGATGCCCGGATCCCCGGCGGGACGTTCCTCCTGGGCTCTTCCCCGGAGGAGCCCTTCGTGTTCGACAACGAGAAGTGGGCCCACCCCGTCCAGGTGGCTCCCTTCTCCATCGCCAAGGTCCCCGTCACCCAGGCGGAGTTCGCCCGGTTCGCGGGAGACGGCGGCTACCGGCGCCGGGAGCTTTGGAGCGAGGCGGGCTGGGCCTGGCGGGAGAAGCAGGGCGCCTTCCATCCCGTCCACTGGCGGCGGGTCGCCGGGGGCGGCTGGCAGCGGCGGGACTTCGACCGCTGGGTGCCGCTCGAGCCCCACCGGCCGGCGATCCATCTGAACTGGCACGAGGCCGAGGCCTACTGCTGCTGGGCCAAGCGGCGGCTCCCCACCGAGGCGGAGTGGGAGCTCGCGGCCACTGGGGAGCCCCTCCCGGGAGGAGGGTTTTCCCCGCGCAAGCGCCGCTACCCCTGGGGAGACGAGCCCCCCACGCCGGAGCGGGCGCGGCTGGACTGGCGGGGAATGGGCTGCGCCGAGGTGGGCGCCCACGCCGCGGGGGACAGCGCCTTCGGCTGCCGGCAGATGATCGGGAACGTCTGGGAGTGGACGGCCAGTGGCTTCATCCCCTTCCCGGGCTTCACGCCGGACCCCTACGAGGAGTACTCCGAGCCCTGGTTCCGCACCCGCAAGGTCCTGCGGGGAGGATGCTGGGCCACGCGCTCGCGGCTCATCCGCGCCAACTACCGCAACTTCTTCACCCCCGACCGGCGGGACGTCTTCGCCGGCTTCCGGACCTGCGCGCTCTAGCCCCCCACGGAGCCGGGGGGTGAAACCCCGCGGACCTCCGGTGTATTCTGGCCGCCGATGGCGCTTTTCCTCTCGGATTCCCTTTCCTCAGCCTGGAGAGCCTCCTCTTCATGGACATCGCGCTCATCACCCCCGCGCCGCGCACCTCGCGCCAGGGCAACCGAATCACGGCGGCCCGCTGGGCAGGCATCCTGCGCGGGCTGGGGCTCCGGGTTTCCGTCCGAGAGGAGTACGACGGACGCCGGTGCGACGTGATGGTGGCCCTGCACGCCCTGAGGAGCCACGCCTCGGTGCGGCGCTTCCGGGAGTCCCGCCCGGAGCAACCCCTCGTCCTCGCCCTCACGGGGACCGACCTCTACGGCGACATCCACACCCATCCGCAGGCGCGGGAATCCCTGGAGATGGCGACGCGCATCATCGTGCTGCAATCCATGGGCGCCGAGGAACTGCCCGAGCGCCTGCGCCCCGTCGTGCGGGTGATCTGCCAATCGGTGCGCCCCCCCGCCCGCCTCCCCCGGCCCTCCGCGGATGCCTTCGAGGTCTGCGTGCTCGGCCACCTGCGCCCGGTCAAGGATCCTTTCCGCGCCGCCCGGGCGGCCCGCCTGCTCGGGCCCTCCTCCCGGATCCGGATTCTGCACGTGGGCGGCGCCCTCAGCCCGGAGATGGAAGCCGCGGCGCGGGAGGAGGCCGCCTCCAACCCCCGCTACCGGTGGCTGGGGGAGGTCCCCCGCTGGAAAGCTCTCCGCATCCTCGCCCGCTCGCGGCTCCACGCGATCAGCTCGAAGATGGAGGGCGGGGCCAACGCCGTGTGCGAGGCGATCGCCTGCTCGGTCCCCACCCTTTCCTCCCGGATCCCCGGTTCCATGGGCCTCCTGGGCCGCGACTACCCCGGCTACTTCCCCTTCATGGACACCGAGGCCCTCGCCTCGCTGCTGGAGCGCGCGGAGACCGACGCCGCCTTTTGCCGGGAGATTCGGGAGTGGTGCATCCGCCTGAAACCGCTTGTCGACCCGGCCCGGGAGCGGGAGAACTGGAGAAGCCTCCTCGACGATCTCTTCCCGGCCAGCGCAGCCGCGCAAAAACCCCGCCCCCGGCCCAGGGAGGCGGGCGCGTCATGAGGCGCGATTCCCTTCGCCGGGCACTTGCGCAGGGGAAGCTCACCTCCTACTGTAATCCCGGTTAAAGCCCACGGCCTTCCCGCCCGCCCCCGGCGCCGGGACCCAAGCCGCAGGAGGCCCCCATGCCCACCGAGTACGCCTGGTTCCTCCCCTCGGCCAAGAACGGCGACGGCTGGAAGATCAACACCCAGCGGCCCGAGCGCCAGCCCACCGTCGCCTACCTCTCCGAGGTGGCCCGGGCGGCCGAGCGGGCCGGCTTCGTGAACCTCCTCGTCCCCACCGGCACCCACTGCCTGGACGCCTGGCTGGTCGCCGCCGCCGTGGCCCAGCACACCGAGCGCATCAAGTTCTGCGTGGCCTTCCGGCCGGGCCTCGCGAGCCCGGTCTTCGCCGCCCAGACGGCCAACACCCTGGACGCCATGACGGGGGGCCGCCTCACCGTGAACGTGGTGACGGGCTCCACCCCCCTGGACCAGATGCGCTACGGCGACCACCTCGCCCACGACGAGCGCTACGAGCGGACGGACGAGTTCCTCCAGGTCGTCAAGGCCCTCTGGCGGGGCGGGGGGCCCGTCACCTTCAAGGGCAAGCACTTCGACGTGCGCGACGCCGCCATCTTCCCGGGCCACGCCTCCCGGCCCCACCCCGCCATCTACCTGGGGGGCAGCTCCGAGGCGGGCCGCCGCGTGGGGGCCCGGCACGCCGACGTCCACATGATGTACGCCGTCGAGCTCGGGACCATCGCCCAGGACGCCGCCGACATGAAGCGCCGCGCGGCCGAGTTCGGCCGGGAGAAGGAGCTCAGGTTCGGCACCCGGATGCACATCGTCTGCCGCGAGACCCGCGAGGAGGCCCGCCGCGCCGCCGAGGCCCTGATCGAGGGGAGCGACATCGCCAACCTGGGCACCTGGGCCGACATGCGGGACAAGACCGAGAGCGCGGGCCAGATGCGCGTGAACGAGCTGGCCCGGCGCGGCTCGCTCTGGGTGACCGACACCCTCTGGATGGGGGTGAACACCGTGCGCGCGGGCGCGGGGGCTTCCCTCGTGGGCACCCCGGACATGATCGCCAAGGCCCTCAAGGAGTACGTCCAAGCGGGGGTCGAGACCTTCATCCTCTCGGGCTGGCCCCACGTCGAGGAGGCCGGCATCTTCGGCCGCGAGGTCATGCCCCTCCTCCGGGACACCGAGCCCGTCACCCTGTCGAAGCCGGCCGCCGCCCTGGCCTGAGGTTCCCCATGCCCCTCGCGCCGCCCATCTCCCCCGAGCACCAGAAGTGGGTGGATCTTGCCGACCGCCTCAGCCGGGAGAAGGTCGCCCCCCGGGCCGAAACCGTGGACCGGGAGGGCCGCTTCCCCCACGAGAACTACCGCGACCTGGCCGGGGCGGGCCTCCTCGCCCTCATGGTGCCCAAGTCCCACGGGGGCATCGGGGCGGACTCCCTGACCTACGTCACCGTCCTCTCGAAGATCGCCCGGGGCTGCGCCTCGACCGGGCTGACCTTCAACATGCACAGCGCCATCGTGGACTTCATGCAGCAGCTCGCCAGCCCCGCCCAGCAGGCGCGCTACTTCGGCGAGGTGGTGGAGAAGGGGGCCATCTTCTCCTCCATCACGAGCGAGCCGGGCTCCTCCTTCCGCGACAAGCTGGCCCTGCGCACCTCCATCCGCCGGGACGGGGCGGGCTACCGCCTCGCCGGGAAGAAGCACTTCTGCTCCCTCTCGACGGGGGCCACCTACTACTTCACCTGGAGCCTGCTGGAGGGGGCCAGGGGCCTCTCGGACGGCCTCCTGAACGTCATGGTGCCCTCGGGCCGGGAGGGCATCGAGATCCTCGACGACTGGGACACCCTCGGGATGCGGGGGACGGCCTCGAACTCCATCCACTTCCACGACGTGCGGGTGGAGCCGGAGGAGGTGATCGGGGCGCCGGGCAGCATCCTCGGGAAGGACATGAGCATCTGGTCGCTCGGCTACACGGCGGTCTACATCGGCATCGCCGAGGCGGCCTACGAGTTCTGCGTGGACTACGCGAAGCGGACCAAGTTCCACGGCATGGACAAGACCCTCGCCCACGTGGACCGCGTCCAGCGCCAGATCGGGGAGATGTCCATGCTCCTGGAGAACGCCCGCCGCGCCGCCGAGAAGCTGGGCATGCTGCGGGGGAACCTGGGGCGCCAGGAGCTCACCTTCATCCTGAACCAGGCCAAGTACCTGGCCACCGAGGCGGCGAAGGAGCTGGCCGAGCAGGGCATCCGCCTCTGCGGGGGCCGGGGGCTCTCCCGCTCGCTGCCCATCGAGCGCCACCTGCGCGACGCCATGGCGGGCGTCGTCATGCCCCCCGCGAACGACCGCTGCCTGGAGACGGTGGGGAAGATCGCGCTCGGGCTGGAGGCCAAGACGCTGGAGTTCCAGTAGCCCCCTACTCCCGCCCCGCCACCCCGCCCGCGCCTTTCAGCAGTTCGAGAACCTCCTCCCCCCCGAGGTTGAAGAGGGCGTCCACGGCGGCGAGGTTGGGCTCGAACTGGGGCCGGCCCTGGCCGTAGCGGGGGTGATGGAAGTCCTGGAAGACCACCTCGATACCCGCCTCGTCGAAATGCGTCAGGTCCAGGTACTCCTTGCCCGCGACGCCTGAGAGGTAGGCCGTGGCCCCGGCCTTCTTGCAGATGTCGAGGAGGAGGGTGGTGGCCTTGCCCTCGGGGGCGAGGGCGGAGGCGCGCACCACGCGCTTCTCCCCCATCCCGAGCGCCTGGAGGAAGTACTCGAGCATCCGGGCGAGGAAGGGGGTCAGCTCCTCGCCGGATCCGGCGAGGAGGCGCTCGATGTCCCCGGCGTAGCGGAGGTAGTGGGGGCGCTTGCCGTAGGAGAGGGCCAGGGTCTTCAGGTGCTTGGCCTTCCAGGAGACGGCGGGGTTGATGCGCATCTCCCCCAAGGTGCTGTGGGTGTGGCCCTTCATGAGGACGGGGACGGTGAGCCACTGGACGCCGTTCGGGGCCCAGACCCGGTTGCGGTTGGCGAAGCCGTTCTTCTCCATCTGGACGGTGTCGAGGAGGACGAAGAGGTCGGCGTGGAGGATCTTGTGGAAGTAGCCCAGCCAGGGGAGGTAGGCGGGCTGGTGGATGGCGACGATCATGCCGGGCCGCTCCAATGCGGGAGGGTTGCGGAGGGGCCGCCCGGGGAGGAGCGGATTTTCGTCATTTCATCGTCCGTGGGCTCCGCCCGTCCGCCCCGCCTTCGTTTCCGCCCCTTTGCCCGCGATATCCGCCGCGCTCCTCCCGCCGGGAAAGCCCATTATATCCCCGGCCCGCCCCTTTCCGCCGGGAAAAGGCGCGCCGCCGAGCCGTTTTTGGGGTAAGATGCGCGGGCCGCAGTCCTGCCAGGCCCTATCTTCCCAAGGAAAACGGGCGGAGCGAGGGAGGCGATCGATTTCCCCGTGAACCGCGAGGCTTTCCTCCGCGCCCTCTTGCCCCATCTGCACTCCCTCTACAGCTTCGCCCGCTGGCTCACCCGCGACGGGGACGAGGCCGAGGATATCGTCCACGACGCCCTTTCCCGCGTGCTTTTGAACGGAAACTGCAATCTGGCGGGAGGAGAAATCCGAACTTATTTGTTTACAATTATCAGGAGGACGTACATCAACCGGCTGCGGAGGGGCCGGTATGAGGCGACCTCGGCGGACTACCCCGAGGACGATTCATCCCTCGCGGCCCCTTCTGAGCTGGGGGGCTTCTCGGACCTCCCCCCCGAGCTGCTCCGGCGGGATCTGAACGAAGCCCTCGCGAGCCTGCACGAGGACAGCCGCAGCGTCGTCCTCCTCGCCGACGTGGAGGGGTTCTCGGTCGAGGAGATCGCCCAGGTCATGGGCATCCCGGCCGGGACGGTGAAGAGCAAGCTGTGGCGGGCGCATCAAGGGCTCCGCAAGAAGCTCAGGGTCTACCAGGAGTCGAAACCGCGATGAGCCAGGAAGCCGGACCCAGCCGCGAGCCCTCGGGCGAAGCCGCCCCCCACGACGGGGAGATGGCCTCCCTCGTCCGCCGGCACTTGGCCTACCACTCGGCCCCCGAGCGGCTGGTGGATCACTTCTACCGCCTCGCCGAGCAGGAGCGCCGCGAGAACCGCTGGCAGGCACGCCGCTTCTGGCAGGCCGGCTTCGCGGGCGCCCTGGCCGCCTCCCTGACGCTGGCGGTGGGCTTCTTTGGCATCGACCGCCTCCTCGACTCGAAGGACCCCTACGACCTCGTGGCCCAGGAGGCGAAGACCACCTCCCGCCAGGCCGATACCTTCCCCGTCGCCGTCCAGGATCGCATCGAGGCCAAGCACAAGGCGCGCCTGGACAAGCTCTTCACCACGTTCAACAAGGACTTCCGCTACCGGCAAAAGGTCCGCCTCTCCGGGGGGCAGAGCGAGTTCGTCCTCGAGGGCGCCACCCTCCGCGAGGTGGACGGCAAGAAGATCGCCCACCTGATCTACCGGTTGGGGGAAACCCGGCTCCACCTGAACGTGATCCCGGCCGAGGACAACACCGAGTGGCCCGGCTTCCTGCGCCACGACGGCTGGGTGACCATGAACGAGGAATCCCCCCGCACCTTCGTCTGGCGCAAGGGGGCGTTCATCTACGCCATGGTCGGGGACCTTCCCCTCGAGCGCTTCCGGGAGTTCTCCGCGGCGATCGCCCAGCGGTAGCTCCCTCGCCCCGCGCGGCGCGCCCCGGCGGACGGCCATCCGCCGGGGTTTCCGTTTCCCCCCTCCCGCCTTGACAGCCGTTCAGCCCCGGGCTTAGACAAGCACGAGAGTCACCATTCGGAATTCCGTTCTGCATATTGGGACCGCGGGCGGCGCCCCCGGGAGGTCACGCATGCCGGTTCAGTTCCACTGGGCCTTGTGCTCCTTCAACGCGGGGGACGGCCACCACGCCAACCCCAAGATCCCGGAGCGGCCCGCCACCCTGGATTACCTCACCCGCGTCACCCAGGCAGCCGAGGACGCCGGCTGCGTGAACATCCTCGTCCCCACGGGCACCCACTGCGTGGACGCCTGGCAGACGGCCGCGGCCATCGCCATGCGGACCCGGAAGATCAAGTTCCTCGTCGCCTTCCGGCCAGGCCTCGTCGGCCCCGTCTTCGCCGCCCAGCAGGCGAACACCCTCGACTACCTCACCCGGGGCCGGCTCTCCCTCAACGTCGTCTCGGGCGCCAACTCCGCCGACCTCCGGCGCTACGGCTACCACGCCGGCCACGACGAGCGCTACGACTGCACGGAGGAGTTCCTCGAGGTGGTCATGCGGGTCTGGGAGGAGAAGGGCCCCGTCACCCACCAGGGGAAGTTCTTCCAGATCGAGGGGGCCCACGTCTGGCCCCCCCGCTACTCCCAGCCCCACCCCGACATCTTCCTGGCCGGGAGCTCCGACAGCGCCAAGCGCGTGGCCGCCCGCTACGGCGACGTGCACGTCTTCTTCGCCTACGAGCCCGAGACCGTGGCCAGGGACGTCGCGGAGGTCTCGAAGATGGCCGGGGAGCTCCCCCGGCCGAGGCCCCTGGAGTTCGGGGTGCGCCACTGCCTCTGCGTGCGGGAGACGAGGGAGGAGGCCCGGCGGGCGGCCGAGCGCATGATCGAGGGGAGCGAGCTCGGCAACACCGCCACCTGGGCCGACTCCGTCCGCACGACCGAGTCCACCAGCCAGCGGCGGATCAACGAGATGGCCGCCCGGAACCCCTCCTTCTGGCTCACCGAGACCATCTGGATGGGCATCAACAAGGTGCGCGGCGGGGGCGCCACGATGTTCGTCGGCACCCCCGACATGGTGGCCCGCCAGATCCGCGCCTACGTGGACGCGGGGGTGACCCACTTCATCATGCACGGGTATCCCTACCTGGAGGAGGCCGAGATCTTCGGCCGGGAGGTCCTGCCGCTCCTGAAGGACGTGGACCCGCTCATCCTGCCGGAGCCGGCCGCCGCCGCGCCGCGGTAGGGCCCCTCCGCCCTCCGCCGCCGGGCGGGGCGCCGGCGCCGATCATCCATCTTTCCCATCTTTCCCGACGAGGGGGACGCCCGCATGGCAAGAAAGCTGACCCGCAGCCGCGACGGCCAGCAGTGGATCCTGGACTACCTCGCCAAGACCTCCGGCATGGTCCAGAACTTCGAGGACGAGAAGTTCGAGCTGCCGCGCGGCGTCAAGAACTACAAGATGATCAGCAAGCTCCAGGGCGAGGACGCGGCCCACAAGGAGGCCGTGGCGCGCGCGGCGGAGGAGGCGGGCCGCCGGGAGACCGCCCTCGAGCTCTACGTCCAGGCCGCCGATGCCTACCGCAAGGGGCAGCACGTCCTCTTCGAGGACGACCACCCCCAGAAGCTCAAGCTCCACGCCGGCCTCATCCGCTGCCACGACAAGGCCATCTCCCTCGCCCCCTATCCCATCGAGCGGCTGGAGGTGCCCTTCGAGGGGAGCCACATCCAGATCCTCCTCCACCTCCTGCCGGACCGGCGCAAGGCCCCCTGCGTGCTCTACATCCCCGGCATGGACCAGACGAAGGAGTTCTACCCCTACATCCTCCAGAACGACTTCCTGCGGCGGGGGATGCACGCCTGCGCCATGGACGGGCCCGGCCAGGGCATCTCGAACATCCGGAGGATCCGGGTCACCGACGACAACTACGAGCGGGCGGCCCAGGCGGTGATCGGCCACCTGGCCTCCCGGCCCGAGGTGGACGCCGAGAAGATCGGCGTCTTCGGGATCAGCATGGGCTCCTTCTGGGCGCCGCGCGCCGCCGCCCTGGAGCCCCGCGTCAAGGCCTGCGCCGCCGCGAGCGCCAACCTGGCGGGGACGCGCCGCATCTTCGAGGAGGCCTCCCCCCGCTTCAAGCAGATCTTCATGTACATGGCGGGCATCCAGGAGGAGGAGGCCTTCGACCGGATGGCCGAGAGAATGACCCTCCAGGGCCACGCCCAGAAGATCCGCTGCCCCGTCCTCCTGGGGGCGGGGGAGTTCGACCCCCTGACCCCGGTGGAGGGCGCCTTCAGCCTCTTCGAGGAGCTGAACTGCCCGAAGGAGATGTGGATCCTGGAGAACGAGTTCCACCGCGTCTGGGGCATGAAAGGGCTGGGCGGGCTGGACCTCAACCCCTTCGCCGTGGACTGGCTGCGGGAGGCGCTGAACGGGAACGTCCGGCCCGGCCACCGGAAGATCGTCTACATCCGCCAGAACACCGGGGCGGGGCCCTACAAGGGGGACCTGCCGGAGGGCTACCCGGGCAGGTGGTGAGCGCCCGGGGGCTCGGGGGGCACGGCGGCGCCCAGGCGGCGGGAGATGGCCCGGGCGGTCTGGGTGACGGCCTCGATGTGCTCCTGCCAGCGCAGCTTGTTCATCCGCGCGGCCGGGGTGGAAGTGCTGATGGCCCCGACGACGGCTCCCGAGGCGCTGAAGATGGGGGCCCCCACCCCGGTGACCCCCTCGCGGAACTCCCCCTTGTTCAGCGCGTAGCCCTGCTCACGGGCCTTTTCGCACTCGCGCCGCAGGCGCTCGGGCTCGGTGAGGGTGAGGGGGGTGTAGGGGCGCAGCCCCTGGGCGACCACCTTCTCGATGCGCTCCGGATGGTGGGCAAGCATGGCCTTTCCGCTGGAGACGCAGTAGGCGGGGGCCGTGCCGCCCACGTGGGTCCGGGCGACGATGGCCTGGCGGCTCTCGATCGTGTCCAGGTAGGTGATGTGGATGTCTTCGAGGACGGTCAGGACGACGCTCTCGTTGATGCGGTCGCGCAGGGATTCCATCAAGGGGACGGCGGCCTTGCGCAGGCCCAGGTCCTCGACGGCCTTGCAGCCCAGCTCGAAGAGCCGGAAGCCGAGAAAGAACCGGCCGTTCTCGGGGTCGCGCCGCACCATCCCGAGGGACTCCATCGTCGCCATGAAGCGCGAGACGGTGCTCTTGGGCATCTTCAGGAGGCGGGCGAATTCGTTCACCCCGACCGGGGCCTTCGACTCCATGAGAATGCCGAGGATGCGGGCGGTCTTCTGCAGCGACTGATTCATCGGGCGCAGCTCCCCGTCTTCTTGCCCATGTGAAGCGGCCCGCCGCCGCGGCCCCACGCCGCGCCGCCGGCGCCTCGATCCGTGCCCGTCCGCTCGCCGTTCCGGCGCCGGGGCCTTCCCTCGGGCTTGACAGGCGCCCCGCCCCCGGCCGATAAGGGGGCTTATACCACAATACAAAACTTAGTTCCAATATCTAAAACTTTCAAACTTTGGGCTGGACGATTCATACCCAACAGTCCTAAATTGGCGGTGGCACCTTGCGAAACCTGGTTTCATTATTCGGAACGTCCTCGCACGTTTGTCCCTGGCCTCATCCGGCCAGCGGGAGGGGAAGCCGCCATGAGACTTCAGAACAGGATTGCCTTCATCACCGGGGGGGGACGGGGGATCGGGCGCGAGATTGCCCTGGCGTTCGCGCGGGAGGGAGCCGACGTCGCCGTGGCGGCCCGGACCCAGGGCGAGGTCGAGGCCGTCGCGAAGGAGGTCCAGGCGCTGGGCCGCAGGGGCCTGGCCGTCCGGCTCGACCTGACGAACCGGGCGAACATCCGCCAGGCAGCCAAGACGGTCCTGGAGCACTTCGGCCGGGTGGACATCCTGGTCAACAACGCCGGGGTCCTCAGCAAGGGCCCCGTCCACACCCTCGGCGAGGCGGCGTGGGATTTCACCCTGGCGATCAACCTGACGGGCATTTTCCTCGTCACCCAGTCGCTGCTGGGCCAGATGCTGGAGCGCGGGTGGGGCCGCATCATCAACATCAACTCGAGCTCGGGCAAGATCGGCCTCCCCTACCGCAGCGCCTACGCCGCCTCCAAGCATGGAGCCCTCGGCTTCATGCGATCGCTCGCGAGCGAGGTGGCCGACAAGGGCATCACCGTGAACGCCATCTGCCCCGGCCTGGTCGACACCCAGATGTGGGACACGAGCGTGGAGAACTTCGCCGCCGAGATGGGGAAGACGCCCGAGGAGGCGCGGGAGATGTTCCGCCAGCGCATCCCCGTCAAGCGCTTCACCGGGGCCTGGGAGCTCGCGCCGCTGGCCGTGTACCTGGCGTCCGACGACGCCATCTCCATGACGGGCCAAGCCATCCAGCTGGACGGCGGGTTCTTGCAGTCCTGAGCGCGCGCCTCGCCGCCACGGACCGCTGCGCTGCCGGAACGTTGACAGGTTATTCCTCTCCCCCCATGGGGAGTCCCATCATCCGCTGTGATCTGGAGGTCGCACATGGCGCCAAGGCATGAGTCCGATCGGTGGGCGGTCAGCCCGTACAACTTCGCCGATTCCGTCCGCGCGGAGATGACCCTCCCCAAGAAGGTCACGATCTGCGACCTCACCCTGCGCGAGGGAAGGCAGTACGAGGGGGTCAACCTGCGCAAGGAGGAGGTCATCCTCGTCGCCCAGAAGCTGGCCGAGGCGGGGATCCCCATGGTGCAGATGCACCACGACGATCCCGACGAGGTGAAGGAGGTCAAGGCGCTCGGGCTGCCGTTCAAGGTCGAGGTGCTTGTCCACCCGACCGCGACCCTCAACCCCGAGACCTGCCGCCACGAGGTGGACAACTGCATCGAGTGCCGGGCGGACATCATCTGCATGGCGTTCGCCGTCTCCGACTACAACTTCGGCCTCTACGAGTCCATGGGCAAGATGAAGATCAGCCGCGAGGAGGCCCTGGCCAAGGCCTGCGAGGCCGTGCGCTACGCCAAGGGGCAGGGCGCGGGCGTCTGCTGCCTGCTCATGGATTTCTCGCGCCTGGAGCTGAAGCGCCTGCTGAACATCTGCCGCTCCCTGGCGGACGCGGGGGCCGACATCATCCGGCTCGACGACATCTGCGCTCCCATCATCCCCGCGGTCTACAAGCACCACGTCCGCGAGGTGAAGAAGGTCATCCCCAACACCCGGGTCGCCGTCCACTCCCACAACGACTTCGGCCTGGGCACGGCTGCCCTCTTCGCCTCGCTCGAGGGCGGGGCCGACATCATCGACGCCGGCGTGAACAGCCTGGGCGAGCGCGCCGGCATCCCCAACCTGGCCGAGGTGGCGGCCATCGCCGAAATTCTCTATGGTTTGGATACGGGCATACGTCTCGAGAAGATGTGCGAGCTCTCCAGCCTGGTGTCCGACCTCTGGAAGGTTCCGGTCTATTCCCATCTGCCCGCCGTGGGGGACCGCTCCTTCTCCCATGCGGCCGAGGTCCACTACGTGCTGCCCGAGGGCGACCGGTGGTCGTTTAACGCCTGGGCGCCGGAGACGGTCGGGAACAAGAGCCGCATCCTGTGGTGCCTGTATTCCGGCCCCTTCGCCGTCCGCCGCAAGGCGAAGGCGCTGGGCATCCGGCTGACCGATAAGCAGACGGAGGAAATGCTGGCCAAGATCCGGGAGCAGGTCCGGTGGCGCAAGCGGACCGTCACGGACGAGGAGTTCGCGGGGATCGCGCGCGCGCTGGGCGCCTGAGCTTCGAGAAAGGAAGGTTCCACCACGCCAGCCAAATGAGGAGGCAGGCCATGATGAGCAAGCGTATGCGGACAACCTTGGGTCTGGTCCTGATTTTCCTGTTTGCGGGCGCCTTGCCCTCTACCCCGGAAGCCGCCCCCAAGACCATGGTGCTGGGGACGGCCCCCGTGGGCACCTCGTCGTTCCCGTACATGGTGGGCGTCGCCACCATCATCAACAAGGCGCACCCCAACGACTTCGCCCTCGCGCCCCAGGAGACGGGCGGGACGGTGGCCAACATCCGGCTCGTGGCCGCGGGGAGGATCCATCTGACGGGCTTCTCCGGCATGGTGGTGGCGGACGCCCTCGAAGGCAGGCGCCCCTTCGACAAGAAGTACAACGTCCAGGCCCTCTTCAGCATGTACGGGCAGCATTTCCTGTGGTTCGCCCGCAAGGCCTCGGGCGTGACCTCGTGGGACCAGATAGCGGGCAAGAAGATGGCGGTCGGCACTCCCGCGGGCTCCACCCGCGTGGGCGGGGACCTGGTGATCGCGACGAAGGGCCTGAAGGGGAAAGCGCAGTTCCTTTACCTCCAGCCCAGCGCCATGATCGACAGCCTGCGGGACGGGAACATCGACGCGGGCTTCGGCCTGTCCACCGGCAACTCCCTCGCGCCCTGGGTCCAGGAAGTCATGTCCACTCTGGACGTGAACTTCTTCGGCCTGGACGAGCCCACCATCGCCAAGCTCGTCCAGCGGCCCGGCCTGACCCGCTACGTGATCCCGGCTGGACTCCTCAAGGGAAGTCCGGGCTTCCCAACCATGAGCGAGTACCTGGTCGCCGGTGTCTCCCCCACGATGGAGGAGCGGACGGCCTATCTGTTCACCAAGACGATCCAGGAGAACCTCGCGACTCTGGGCACCTATTCGACGGCGGCCAAGGGCGCCAAGCCCGAGGATGCCCTCAAGGGCCTGCCCCCGAACCTGTCCTTCCACCCCGGCGCGGTCCGCTACTACAAGGAAAAAGGCCTCATGAAGTAGGAGCACAGCTCTGAGGAAAGGCCGCCGCCGGTTCTTGCCGGCGGCGGCCCGAAGCCCAAGCGAAAATCTTTCGCGCACGCATAACGGCGGGCTGGGGATGGGTATGCGGCCAGAAAAGCACAACATGATCTCATGGGCGGCGTCCACGCTTGCAATCTGCATGGCCGTCTATCACCTCTTGAGCACCCAGATCGTCCTCTTCTCCCACATCCCGTTCCTCAACATTCACCTGGCCTTCGGCCTGAGCGTCGTGTTCCTCCAGGCGGCCGAGCGGGGGGGGAGGAGCCGTTATCTCTTCCTCCTGGCCCTTATCCTCGGCCTCCTGGCGTCGGCCTACATCCACGCCGAGGCCGACGCGCTGGTGGACCGGGAGGGGTTCCCCAACGCGGTGGACACGGCGGTCGGCCTCGTGATCGTCGTATTGGTGATAGCCGCTTCCCACCAGGCCTTCGGGCCCGTCTTTCCCATCATGGCGCTGATCGGGGTCGGGTACGCCTTCGCCGGCCCCTACCTCCCCGGGGCCTTCTTCCACGGCGGGGTGGAACCGGTCCGCTTGATCGCCATGCTCACGACCGACCTCTCGGGCATCTACGGAACGCTCCTCTTCATCTCGGCCACCTACATGGTGGTCTTTCTCGTGTTCGGGAGCTTCATCGAGAACTCGGGCGCGGCCAAGTTCTTCATCGACCTCCCGCTCGCGCTCTTCCGGGGGAAGAAGGCGGGGGGAGGCTACGCGGCCGTCATGGCGAGCGCCCTCATGGGGATGGGATCGGGCAGCCCCGTCGCGAACGTCGTGACGACGGGCACCTTCACCATCCCGCTGATGAAGCGCCAGGGGTTCTACCCCCACGTGGCGGGGGCGATCGAGGCGGCGGCCTCGACGGGAGGGCAGATCATGCCCCCCGTCATGGGGGCGGTGGCCTTCGTGATGGCTGAGTTCACCTCGACCCCCTACGTCAAGATCATGGGCTACGCCGCCATCCCCGCCGTCCTCTACTTCTGGACCGTGGGGCTGAGCGTGCACTTCCGGGCGCATTACCGGGAGCTGAAGGCCATCCCCGTCGAGGAGATCCCCCGGCTACGCGACATCCTGGGCGGATGGAAGTATTTCCTCCCCATCCCCGCTCTCGTGCTCATCATGGTGGCGGGCTACACGCCCTACCTCGCGGCCTTCTGGGCGGTGCTGCTCCTGGCCGCGATGATGGGCTACGAGGGCCTCGATGCGAAATTCCTCTCTTCCCTCCGCCACTGCCTCGACAACGGCGGGCGGCGGGCGGCGGAGTTCGCCGCCGGGATGGCCTGCATCGCCATCTTCGTCAAGATCATCATGGCGACGGGTGTCGGCCTCAAGCTGCCCCTGCTGGTGGCCGACTACGCCCAGGGGAGCCTCCTCCTCGCCTATGTCATGACCGCTATCGCGTCGGCCATCCTCGGGATGGGGGTCCCCACCGTGCCCGCCTACATCGTGGTGGCGGTCATCGTGGTGCCCGCCCTCGTGAAGCTGGGGGCCCAGGAGCTCCCGGCCCACTTTTTCGTCCTCTACTACTCCATCCTCTCGGCCCTCACCCCCCCGGTGGCCCTCGCCGCCCTGGCAGGGTCCAAGCTGGCGGGAGCCAACTACTGGAAGACGGGGTGGGAGGCCATCCGGTACGGGTACGTCGCGTTTTTCGTCCCCTTCCTCTTCGTCTACAACCCCGCGCTGATGGCCCTGGGCACGCTCCCTGAAATACTCCTGGCGGCGGCGGGCGCCTTTTTCGCCACGACCGCGGCGGCCGCCTCCCTGCAGGGCTACTTCATCAAGCGCACCACCCTGATCGAGCGGCTGCTGTTCTTCGCCTCGGCCGTCTTTTTCACGGCCGATGTGGTAACTCCGACGCTCACACCCTTCGCCATCGGCCTCGTCCTGCTCGTCGCGGCGATCATCAAGCAGATCTGCTGGCCCGCCGGGCTGTTCGCATCCAAGGGAGCCGGCGCGGCGCCGGCGGACCCGACCCGGCAATAACACACACCGCACCGCGCTTCTATCGGAGGGAAAGGGAAAACAGATGCCTGGGCACCCGGTCAACAGCAAGCTCGAAGCCATCACCGACCTGTGGCGGATCTCGCAGCACTGCTTCTCGGAGGAGATCCGCTCCAAGATGACCATCTCCCCCAACCTCAAGCTCTGCGACATCACCCTGCGCGAGGGGCGCCAGCTCCCCGGCGTCTCCCTGCGGCGCGACGAGGTGCTCCTCATCGCCGACAAGCTGGTCGAGGCGGGGGTGGGGATGCTCCAGATGCACCACGACGACCCCCAGGAGATGGAGGAGGTCAAGAAGCGCCACCCCAACGTGACCATCGAGGCCCTGGTGCACCCCACCGCCGTCCTGAACCCCGAGATGGCCAAGGTGGAGGTGGACCTGAACTTCGGCCACGGCGCGGACTACACCACCCTCTGCTTCTCCTTCTCCGAGCACCAGATGTGCCTCTTCGAGTCCATGGCGGGGGCGCGCATCACCATCGAGCAGGCCATCGAGCGCGCCATGGGCTCGGTGAACTACGCGCGCGAGAAGGCGGGCAAGAGCCGGAAGGTCGGCTGCCTCATCCAGGACTGCACCCGCATCCCCATCCAGCGGCTCGCCGAGGTCTGCAAGAAGCTGGTGGACGCCGGCGCCGACATGATCAAGCTCGACGACATCAACGGCATGGCCATCACCCCCGTCTACACCCACGTCGTGCGGGAGATGAAGCGCCTGCTGCCGGGGACCGAGATCGGCCTCCACACCCACAACGACATCGGCCTGGCGACCGCCGCGATCTACGCCGGGGTGGAGGGCGGGGCCGACCTCATCGACGCCTGCGTGAACGGCCTGGGCGAGCGCGCCCACATCGCCCCCCTGGCCGAGGTCGCCGCGGTGGTCCAGATCTACTACGGCGTGGACCTGGGCATCAGGCTCGATAAGATGAGCGAGCTCTCCCGCCTCGTCTCCGACGTGATGAAGTGGCCCATGACCGACACCATGCCCTTCGTCGGGAAGACCGCCTTCTCCCACCTCGTCGAGGTGCACTACTGCGTCCCCGAGGGGGAGGAGGGCTTCTGGTCCTACCTCTGCATGAAGCCCCGCATGTTCGGGAACGCCCAGCACAACCTGCTCGGCCACTACTCCGGCCCCTGGGCGGTCCGCACCAAGGCGAAGGAGCTGGGCCTGAAGATCGCCCCCGGCAAGGAGCCCGCCGTGGTGCAGAAGGTGCGCTCCGAGATCCGCTGGCGCAAGCGCCAGCTCACCGACGGCGAGTTCCGCCGGATCGTCGAGGACGCTGGCCGCTGAGGCGGCCCGGCCAAGGAACGGGAGGACCAGGATGCCCCGCCTGCCCAAGATCTCGGACGAGGAAGCCTCGGAGGACGTGAGGCGCACCTTCGACGGCGCCCGGGAGCTCCTCGGGTTCGTCTCGAACTCCACGCGCACCGTCGCCCACAGCCCCTGGGTGGTGAAGTGGCTCATCCCCTTCACCACCGCCATCCAGCGGGAGAGCGGGGGCCTGCTCGACGCCAAGACCAAGGAGCTGGCCATCATCCGCACCTCGGCCGTCAACACCTGCCACTTCTGACTCGGGCACAACCGGCGGCTTGGTCAAGTCAGCGGGTTGACGGAGGAGGAAGTGAAGGCGGCCGAGGGCGACTTCGAAAACTCTGCGGCCCTCTCGCCCAAGCAGAAGTGCGTGGTGCGCTGGGCCGAGCTGGTCACCAAGAACGAGGCCAAGCGCGACAAGAAGTGCTGGGAGGAGATCAAGACCCACTTCAGCCCCCAGGAGATCATCGAGCTGACGGTGGTCATCTGCCACTTCAACCTGATGAACCGGCTGAACGACACCCTCCAGCTCGATCTGGAGACGCCGCCCCCCAGCATGCGCTCCACCACGGTGGCGCCGGAGAAGCTCAAGAAGTACGCGCGGGAGGTCCTGGCGCGCTGACCGGAATCCTGGAGCCGTCACCTACCGACGAGGAGATGCCATGAAGCTGCAAGGGAGAGTCGCTTTCATCACGGGGGCCTCGGGCGGGATCGGCGGGGCCGTCGCCCGGCTCTTCGCCCGGGAGGGCGCGGACGTCGCCCTGGCCGCCCGGACGGTGGACAAGATGGAGGCGGTCGCCGCCGACATCCGCAAGCTGGGCCGCAAGGCCCTCGTCTGCCGCTGCGACGTGCTGAAGGACGAGGACATCCTCCGGGCCATCCGCGCGGCCGTGAAGGAGCTGGGCCCGATCGACATCCTGGTGAACAACGCCGGCATCGTGAGCTTCGAGCCCGTCCACCGGCTCCCGGACGAGGTCTGGAACCGCACCATGCAGATCAACGCCAAGGCCCCCTTCACCGCCATCCGCGAAGTGCTGCCCTCCATGATGGAGCGCAAGTGGGGCCGCATCATCAACGTGGCCTCGGTCTCGGGGAAGATCGGCCTCCCCTTCCGCAGCGCCTACGCGGCCTCGAAGCACGCCGTCCTGGGGCTGACGAAGTCGCTCTCGGCCGAGGTGGCGCCCCTGGGGATCACCGCCAACTGCATCTGCCCCACCTTCGTCGCGACCGGCATGTTCACCGAGAGCATCCAGAAGTGGGCGGACGAGACGGGCAAGACCTTCAAGGAGCAGGAGGCGGAGCTGCGCAGCCGCGTCCCCATGAAGCGCTTCATCGACCCGGAGGAGGTCGCTCCCCTGGCCCTCCTCCTCGCCTCGGACGACGCCGCGGGCATCACCGGCCAGTCCATCAACGTGGACGGCGGCTTCGTCCAGTTCTAGCGGGAGGGCCTGGCATGCGTCTCGCGGGCCGGGTGGCCATGGTCACGGGGGCGGCGAGCGGCATCGGGGAGGCGGTCTCCCACCTCTTCGCCCGGGAGGGCGCCTCCATCCTCGCCTGCGACTGGGACCGGGAGCGCCTGGAGAAGCTCCGCGCCGCGCTGGCCGGGGAGGGGCGCGCGGCCCGGTGCGAGGCGCTGGACGTCTCGAAGAGCGCCGAGGTGCGCCGGGCGGTGGAGGCGGGCCTCGGCGCCTTCGGGCACATCGACATCCTCGTCAACAACGCGGGAATCTCCCCCAAGAAGCCCTTCCTGGACTACACCGAGGAGGACTGGGACGCCGTCCTCGGCGTGGACCTCAAGGGGGAGTACCTCTGCATCCGGGCCGTCTCGGAACAGATGATGGCCCGCAAGTACGGGCGCATCGTGAACCTCTCCTCCTCCGCCTGGCGGCTGGGCTCGGTCGCGGCGGGGTTCCCCTACACCGCGGCCAAGGCGGGGGTGATCGGCCTCACGCGCGCCCTGGCCCGGACGCTGGGCCCTCACGGCATCACCGTGAACGCCATCGCCCCCGGCCCCACCGCCACCCCGCTGACGGACGTGTGGCTGCCCGCCCGGGAGAAGGAGGTCGTCGCGCAGATCCCGCTCGGCCGGGTGGGCCGGCCCTCGGACATCGCCCACGCGGCCCTCTTCCTCGCCTCGGACGAGGCCTCCTACATCACCGGCATCTGCCTCGACGTGAACGGCGGCATCGTGATGGGGGGCTGACCCCCCGCTCCGGAGGACACGGCATGGTGGACTGGCCCAAGATCCGGCTCGTGGACCTCAGCGTCCCGATCATGAACAACGCCTTCGAGCCCCAGGAGCAGGTCATCATGTACTGGGACCACGAGGCCTACGGCCGCATGGCCGCCAAGAACATGGGCATCGACCCCGCCGACCTGCCGGACGGCATGGGCACCTCGGGCGAGACCCTGCACGTCTCCACCCACGCGGCCACCCACCTGGACGCCCCCTACCACTACGGGCCCCTCTCCGAGGGCGCGCCCGCCAGGCGCATCGACCAGGTGCCGCTCGAGTGGTGCTTCGGGGACGGGGTGGTGCTGGACTTCCACGAGAAGCCGGCGGGCTACGAGATCACGGCGCGGGACGTGCAAGACGCGCTCAGGAAGATCGGCTACGCCCTGAAGCCGCGGGACATCGTGTGCATCCGCACCGGCGCGGACAAGCACCACCGCAAGCCGGACTTCTTCGAGTGCTTCGCGGGGATGTCGCGGGAGGCGACCCTCTGGCTCATCGAGCAGGGCATCAAGGTGATGGCCACGGACGCCTGGGGCTTCGACGTGCCCTACAAGTTCATGAAGCGGAACCACCTGGCGGGGCGGCCCCACTCGCTCTGGCCCTCGCACTTCCTGGCGCGGGAGCGCGAGTACATCCACGCCGAGAAGCTCGCGAACCTCGACCAGCTCCCCCCCTCCGGCTTCAAAATCGCCCTCTTCCCCATCAAGGTCGAGAAGGCGAGCGGGGCCTGGATCCGCGCGGTGGCGTTCGTGCCGGAGTAGCCGTCCAGGCAAACGAACGCCGGGCGCGCGCCGCGCCCGGCGTCCAAGGCATCCATGGTGGGCCGCGAAGGAATCGAACCTTCAACCCACGGATTAAGAGTCCGTTGCTCTGCCTAGTTGAGCTAGCGGCCCAAGAGCGCCCCCGGGGGGGGCGCCGATTCGCGTTCTCTCCCGTCCCTGCCCGCCGCCGCGGGGGGGGTCCCCAAGCGGCCGGCCGCTTGGAATCCCTCGCCCGGGGTTCCACCCCTGGCGCGCCCGGTAGGACTCGAACCTACAACCTTCGGATCCGAAGTCCGATGCTCTGTCCAGTTGAGCTACGGGCGCCCTCGGAGCGGCCGAATCCCATCCCTGGGAGGGTGGATGGGGTGAGTGAGGGGATTTGAACCCCCGGCCTCCGGGGCCACAACCCGGCGCTCTAACCGCTGAGCTACACCCACCGCGTGCGGGACAGCCTTGACGGGCGGTGGCGGGCACCGCCGCCCAAGCGGCGAGCCGCTTGGGGTGCTCCTTGGCGCGCCCGGCAGGATTCGAACCTGCGGCCTACGGATTAGAAGTCCGTTGCTCTATCCAGCTGAGCTACGGGCGCTCCAGTATGCGCAAGCCCGACTCCGGCCGGACGAGGCACCTCACCGCCCGAAACCGCCCGGATCCTCCCATCCGTCCGGGGAGGTGTCAACAACACGGCCCCTCCCCAGGCAGGGCAGGGGAAGCTACTCCACGGCGCGGGGAAGATCAAGCCCGGCAGGGCCCGGAGGGCACGCGCGAGATGGCGGGAGGGACATCGGGCGGGCCGCCCGGGCGAGGCATCCCCTCGGGGCCCGCCCCATCATGGAGCCCCCCATCTTCCCCCCGTCTGTAATGTGGACGAATTCAGTATAGATTCCCGGACCGAAAAGTCCAGGGGGAAAATGCGGTTTCATGACGGAAAATGAGGGAAAATTGGCGAAAAAACCCCGAACTCCGGCCCCCTCCCCGGCCTCAGGCGAGGAACTTCCAGGCCGAGCGCAGGACGAGGCTCGTCGCCACCCAGAAGAGCGCCAGCCGCACCACCCGGTAGAAGAGCGCCTGGTCGAGCCGGTCCCTGAGGCGCAGGCCGAGCCACATGCCCCCGAAGATGGGGACGAGGGAGGCCCCGATCCACAGGAGCGCCCCCAGGGTGTAGCTCCCATGGTAGGCGAGGGAGGCGACCAGGGAGGAGGCGACCAGCGTGTTGAAGAAGTTCATCATGAAGATGAACGCCTCCTTGGGCCAGGAGAACATGGAGAAGTAGACGACGTTCACGGGCCCGGGCACGCTCGCGACCCCCGTCATGAAACCCGCCAGCGCCCCCAGGCTCCCACCGATGCCCACCCGGCCGGCCCGGGAGAGGGTCTCCACGGGAGGGAAGAGGCCCCGGGCGGCCAGGTAGAAGTACACCGCCAGCCCCAGCAGGAGGCGCGCCACCTCGGGGTTCACCCAGTGGAGGAAGAGGGTGCCCGCCGGCACCGCGAGGACGCCCGCCGCCGTGTAGAGGACGATCTCCTTCGCGTAGCGCCACTGCCGCCGGTCGATCCAGGCGTTGGCCAGGTTGGTGAGGAAGACGGGGATGGACATCATCATCACCGCGTCCCGGGGGCCGATGAAGACGGAGAGGAAGGGTACCCCGATCAGGGGGAGCGCGAAGCCGATGGTGCCCTTGACCGTCCCGGCGAGGAAGAAGACCGCCACCGCGAGAACCGCCTCCCACCCGGTCACGGGCGCACCCTCACGCACCTGGGCATCGGGCCTCCGGGGCTCCCGGAGGACGGCCGGGCGGGCCTCACTCCCCCTCGAAGGGCTTGCGGCGCACCCTCCCCTCCCCGAGGAGGGCGGCCTTGAGGAGCAGGATGGAGACGTTCGTGCGCGGGATGAGATGGATGAAGCGGTCCAGCGTGCGGTCGATGCGATCCACCTCGGCCTCGCCCAGCCCCAGGGCGCGCGCCCGGGCGCGGTCGAGCGCCACCGGGTGGGGGAACTCCTGGGCCGCGGCGGCGGCCGCCCCCTGGGAGAGGCTGACGGTGATCTCGAAGCCCTTCTTCTTCGACTCCTCCCGGACGAAGGCCCAGGCCAGCTCCAGGTACTCCGGATGGCCCGCCAGCGCCCGCCAGACGCTGCCCACCGCCCCGCCCGGGGAGCTGCGGCCGATCTCCTCCAGGAGGGCGCGCACCCTGCCCTCCGCCCGGGCGGGGTCCACCAGCGCGGCCTTGCGCATGGAGCGGGGCGGGCCCTGGGGGAGCGGGTCGAGGTCCCCCGCGTGGCCGGGCTTCACCCCGCCGATCCTCACCCCGTTGAGGGCCCCCTTGAGGGCCGCCGCGAGGATGAGGTTCTTGGGGTTCGCGTAGTTGTAGGCCTCGAGGATCCCGGCGACCTCGGCGACCCGCTCCGCCGGGTAGCCCAGCTCCTCAAGGGCCTCCGCGTGCTCGGGCACGTCGGGGGGCAGGGGGGGCGTCATCCGCATCCTCAGGCTGTCGGCGCAGCGCTCGAAGTAGGCGACGGAGGCGTTCGGCTTGAGCGCCTCCCAGGCCGCCGCCAGGTAGGCCTCGTGCGCCGCCAGGGCGCGGAAGAAGAAGGCCGCCTGGGTCACCCGCAGCACCTGGCGGACGTCCCCCAGGATCCCGGCCACGCGCCCGGAGGCGGCCTCCTCGAAGACCTCGGCGAGCTCGGCGTCGTCCACC
>Ga0156093_1013_pt1 | contig 33242 bp, 27 predicted proteins | sample RifCSPlowO2_02_FD_107746 | JGI IMG/M metagenome (GOLD analysis project Ga0156093, IMG submission 107746) | Candidatus Tectomicrobia bacterium RIFCSPLOWO2_02_FULL_70_19 | reverse complement strand
GCCGGTCTCGATAATCTGGAGGCTCTCGGCCGGGGCCCGGAGGCGCGCCGCGGGGCTCTTCACACCCGTCTCCCGAAAAAATTTTCCGTCACGAGTGCCGCCAGCGGACAAGCGACTCATCTCAGCGTGAGACTCAAGTTGAGAAAATCCGAAGCCTCTTCAACGCATCTGTGGAAACGCTACGAGTCAACCTACTACATCTTGAAAAATGGATCTAAAGGGCGGAGCGCCGTTCCGCGGCGGGCGGCGCCCCCCCCGCGGAGCTTCGTGTTTTCTCCCGAAAAATCTTGACTTTTCCCGTCCCATCGCGAAATTTAAGGATGTCTCTCTGACGCTGCATCCATTGGATGGGGTTGGCGCGCCATGCAACCGCCCGGCAAGACATATGCGCTGGTGAATCCTCCCACGCCCGCCACCCACCGGGCGGGGGTGGAGGAGACCGAAAGCGGCGTGCCCCCTCCGGCGTCGGGCGCCGGAGAGCGCGCCGCCATCTCCGGGAAAAAGCCTCCCGCGATCAGGATCGACACCGTCTTCGCACGGCACGCCTCGGCCGAGGAGGCGCGGCGGCTGGCCACGCGCCTCGAGGCGCTGGACCGGATCACCCGGGTCCTGGGATCCAACGTGGAGCCGCAGATGCTCATCAGCGCCCTCGCCCGCGAGGTCCGGGCGCTGGTCCCGTGCGAGCGGTGCCTGCTGGCCTCCTGGAAGCCGGGCCCCAACCAGGTTCACTTCTGGCACGTGGAGTCGGACATCGAGGTCGGCCTTCCCCCTGCGGAGCTGGGCCTCGACGGGACCACTGTTTCCTCCGTCTACCGGACCCTCAAGCCGAACTACATCTCCGATTTGCGGAAAGAAGAGGGGCCCTGGTCGGCCTGTCTCGCCGAGGCGGGATTCCGCAGCGTCCTGGTCATCCCCGTCCCTCTGGACGGCAAGTGCGCGGCCCACCTGGCCGTGGGAAGCGTGCGCACGGACGCCTTCTCTCCCGAGCAGATCGAGCTGCTCCAGGCCCTCACCCCGCATCTGGGCATGGCGATCCGCAACGCCACCCTCTTCTCGCGCTGGCAGATCCTGTCCGAGCTCAACCAGAAGCTCAACCAGAACCTGGAACTCAACCACACGCTCGGAAGCATCGCCCAGGCGGCGGGCGAGCTCCTGAAGGCGGACCACTCGCGCATCTTTCTCCTCGATGAGGCCTCCGGGACGCTCCAACTGCACGCGACGCATGGGCGCATCCCCCCGCCCGCGGACCGTCCCCTCGTCTTCGCGACGGGCGAAGGCCTCATCGGGAAGGTGGCCGAAACCGGCCAGCCGGTCATCGTCCCCGACGTCCAGGCCAGGCCGGATTGGGCGACGCCCGGCTGGGCGCGCCTCCACGACATCCGCTCCTACATCGCCTGCCCCGTGCGCGACGCCGAGCGGACCATCGGCGTCATCACCTGCATGGCCCAACGCGCCGATTTCTTCGGACCGGAGGAACTCGACCTGCTGGGAACCCTCGCCTCCCAGGCGGCCATCGCCATCCGCAACAGCAAGCTCTACGCGGAATCCGAGAGCCAGCGGGCGCGCATGTCCACCCTCGTCGAGGTCACCCAGTGGCTCTCCCGGGGCCTGGATCTTCCCAACATCCTCAAGTCCATCTCCGAGGCGGCCGCCCGGCTGTTCGGGGGAGAGGCGGGTTTCCGCCTGCGCGAGGAGGATTTCCTGGTGCGGGCGTGGACAACGCCCGGAGCGACCCGCGTCATGCCCCAGGAGCGGATCCGCATGGGCGAGTCCGCGAGCGGCCTCGCCGCCCAGACCGGCCAGCCCGTCATCATCCACGACGTCGCCTCCGATCCGCGCGTCCTGCCCGCCCACCGCGAGGCGGCCTCGGTCACGGCGGGCCACACCGGGGCGCTCCTGTCCCTCCCCATCCGGGCGGGGGAGCGCATCCTGGGAACCCTCAACATCTACCGGGAGAGCGGCTACCGCTTCGACCCCTCGGTCGTCGACCTGGCCACCAGCCTCGCGAACCACGCCGCCCTCGCCATCGAGAACGCCCGCCTCCACCAAGCCGCCGTCTCCCAGCTCACCGAGCTCGCCGCGCTGCAAGAGACCGCCAAGGCGCTCACCGCCGAGCGGGAACTGCCGGGCCTCCTGAACAAGATCGCCGAGTGCGGAGCGGGACTGCTGGGCGCCGACCGCTGCCTCATCCTCACCCTGGACAGGGCGGGGGAGCAGGCCGAACTGCTCTACCACCACGGGCTCTCCGAGAACTACCTCGAGGTCCTGCGGGAGAATTCCCAGCAACTCATGGCCCGCCGCCTGACCGAAGGCAGCGGCGCCATCGCGATCTCCGACGTCCGCGAGGATCCCCGCTTCTCCCTCCCCGCCCAGGTAGCCGAGAGCGAGGGGTTCCGCTCCCTCCTGCTCCTCCCCCTCCTCCACGAGAACAAGGCCTTCGGCGCGCTGAATTTCTACTGGAACGGCACCCGCGCCTTCGCGCCCCCGGAGATCTCCCTCTCGCAAGCCTTCGCGGACCAGGCGGCCACCGCCATCCAAAAGGCCCGCCTCCTCGAGGACGCCCGGCGGCGCGCGAAGCGGCGCGAGATCTCGGCCGAGGTCGCCAAGGCGGCCGCCTCGACGATGGAGCCCGCCGCCCTCTTCCGGACGATCGCGCAAGAGATCCGCCGCGCCGTCCCGTGCGAGCGCTGCGTCATCGCGCGCGCCCCATCGCTGGACCCCGGGACGCACCGCTACCTTCACATCGCCTCCGACATCGCGTCCATCCAGGAGAACCCGAACGCGCAGGAGGTGAGCGCGTGGATCCACCGCGAGGTCTACATGACCAAGCGGATCCTGCGCATCCCGGACCTCGCCGCCGGGGACCTGCCGCTGCTGCGTCCCATGGTAGAGGGCGGCTTCCGGTGCCTGATCGTGGTCCCCATCTTCCAGGACGAGCAGTGCGTGGCCCACTTTTCCGTCTGGAGCACCCGCCCCCGCGCCTTCACGGCGGAAGACGAGGAGATCCTCGTCTCGGTCGCCGGGCATCTGGGCGCCGCGATCCGCAATTCGGCGCTTTTCAGGATGGCCCAGGAGCGGGCGTCCCGCCTGAGCGTCCTTCACGACCTCAACCGGAAGATCAACCAGAACCTCGGCCTCAACGAAGTGCTCCAGAGCATCGTCGAGGCCGCGGTGACCCTGACCGGCGGGGAATTCTCCCGCATCTTCCTGCTCGACCCCGCCGCCCAGCGGTTTCAGCTGGGAGCGTTCCACGGGCATTTCCCCCCTCCCGAGGAGCCTGCCGCGACCTACGCGCTGGGCAAGGGGCTTCTCGGGCAAGCGGTCCTGCACGGCCGGGCCATCCGGGTCGGGAACGTCCAGGACGACCCCGATTTCACCCAGCCGGAATGGGCCCGCCGCGAGGGGATCCACTCTTACATCGTCCAGCCCATCCTGCACGGGGAAAACATCGTCGGGGCCATCAACTGCCTCTCCCGGCGGGAGGACCTCTTCGGCGAGGAGGACCTGGAGCTCTTGGGCGCGCTGGCCTCCCAGGCCGCCATCGCCATCGAAAACGCCCGCCTCTTCGCCGAGACCCGGGAGCGGGCCGTGCGGCTGGAGCTGGCCGGGGAGATCACCAAGGCCCTCGCCTCCACCCTCGAGCCCGAGGAGCTCTTCCGGACGATCATCCGGGAGATCCGCCGCGCCGTTCCCTGCGAGCGCTGCGTCATCGGCTCCCTCGACCCCGGGACCCGCCGCTACCGCGCCTGGCACTTCGAGTCGGACATCGAGCTGGGCCTCCGGGCGGACTCCTTCGACGACGAGGGAACCTGGTGGGACAGGGAGGTCTACGCGGACAGGCGCCTGGTGAATTACCCCGACATCAGCGGCATCCCCCATCCGCGCGCGCAGGAGATGGCGAGCGCCGGGGTGAGGAGCGCGCTGGCCATGCCCGTCCTCCAGGACGGGGAGTGCACCGCCCACCTCTTCCTGGCCAGCCTGCGGCCTGCCCACTTCACCCGGGACCACGAGCGGCTCCTCACTTCCCTCTCGGACTACCTTGGCATGGCCATCCGGAACGCCCGTCTTTTCCAGGCGTCGGAAGAGAAGAAGCGCCACCTCGAGCTCACCGCCCGGATGGCGAAGGCGGTCGCCTCCACCCTCGAGCCGCAGGAGATCTTCCGAATCATCGTGCGCGAGATCCGCCGCGCCGTCCCCTGCGAGCGGTGCGTCATCAGCTCCTACGACGAAAGGGCCGGCCGGATGGACTACTGGCACCTCGAGTCCGAAGTGGAGGTGGGCACGCCCCCCGCCTCCGCTTGGCTGGGCAAGCAGGTGTACCTGACGAACCAGCTTCACCACATCCCCGACCTCATGGCTCCCGGGTGGGAGGCGTCGAGCCGCCATCTGACCCGCGGCGGCCTGCGGAGCATCCTCTTCGTCCCCATCCTCCAGGGCGGCCGCTGCGTCGCCAACCTGGGCGTGTCGAGCACGCGTCCCAACGCGTTCTCCGGCGCCCACGAGCGCCTCCTCACCGCCGTGGCAGAGCACCTGGGGGCCGCCATCCGCAACGCCACCCTCTACCGCACGGCCGAGGAGCGGGCTTCGCGCCTGGCCACCCTGAACCTCCTGAACAAGGGGATCACCGAGAACCTTCAGGTTTCCGAGGTCTTCGACAGCATCACCGGCGCCGTTGTGGAACTCCTGCACGCCGACCATTGCCTGATCTTCATGCTCGACAAGCCCTCCTCCTTCCTCCTCCTGCGGGCCAGCCGGGGGATCTTCCCGGTGCTCGCGCCCGAGAACCTCAAGTTCCGTCCCGGCGAGGGGGTGACCGGCTGGGTGGCCCGGGAGGGGCGCCCGCTCCTCCTCCCGAACCTCCTGGAAGACTCCCGGTGGGTGGACAAGGGGTGGGGAGCCGGCCAGGGGGCCCGCTCCTACATCTGCCAGCCCATCATCTACGGGAAGGAAGTGATCGGGGTCCTCGGCGCCTTCTCGGGAAAGGAGGGCTTCTTCACCGAGGAGGACCTGGGCTTCGTGGGTGCGCTCGCCTCCCAGGCGGCGATCGCCATCCAGAACGCCACCCTCCACGAGGAGGAGCGCCGCAGCCGCGAGTTCTTCCGGAGCGTGGTGAAGGACAACGCCGACGCCGTCGTGCTGACCAATCCGGAGGGGAAGATCATCCTCTGGAACCCGGCGGCGGAGCGATTCTTCGGCCGCGCCGAGGGCGAAGTGCTGGGCCGCTCGCTCGCCCGGCTCATCGTCGTGCCGGAGGCCATCGGCGAATGGCAGAAGACGATCGGCGAGAAAACCCGCAAGCTCCTGGCCGAGGGGGGAGCCTTCACCTTCGAGGCCGAGCGGATGCGGAAGGACGGCTCCCTCCTCCCCGTGAGCATCACCGTCTCGCCCGTGATCAACGCCAGGGGAGACGTCATCGCCCTCTCCTCCATGTACAAGGACCTGACGGAGCAGAAACGGGCGGAGCGGGAGCGGGAGGAGTACGTCGAGCGGCTCAAGACGCTGAACATGCTCAGCCAGAAGATCGGGACCACGCTCGACCTCGAGGAGGTCCTCGACTTCATCGTGGACTCGGCCGCCTGGCTCCTGGACGTGCCCTTCGCGAGCATCTACCTCCTCCAGGGCGGGAAGCTGGAGATCCACGCCTTCCGCGGCTGGCTCCACCCCCGGCTCCGCGGCCACGTCTTCGAGGTCGGGGACGGAGGGGTGGGCCAGGTGGCCGAGAAGGGCGACCTCGTCTACATCGAGAACGTGGCGGAGGATCCCCGCTGGCCCTTCCCCGAGGAGTCCAGGCGCCACGGCCTCAGCTCCTTCCTCGGAGTTCCGCTGAAGAGCGACAACAAGGTGGCCGGCGTCCTCTGCTGCATGACCCTGGACCGGCGGCGGTTCCGCAAGGATCAGTACGAGCTCATCATGGCGTTCGCCAACCAGGCGGCCATCGCGGTCAAGAACGCCGGGGTCTACTCGCAGCTGGAGGAATCGTTCCAGGAGCTCCGGCGCACCCAGCGGCTGATGATCCGCACCGAGAAGCTCTCCTCCCTGGGCGTGCTCGCCGCCGGCGCCGCCCACGAGATCCTCAACCCGGCCAACATCATCGGCATACGCGCCCAAAGGCTGGCGAAGTGGAGCACAGAGGGGAGCCGCGAGCAGCAGGCGTCGGAGATGATCCTCCGCAACGTGCGCCGCATCACCCGCATCTGCGACGACCTGCGGCGCTTCTCCCGGGACGAGCCCCCGTCCCTGGAGCGGTTCAACCCCAACGAGACGCTGCGGGACAGCCTGCGCCTGCTCGACCACAAGCTGCGGCAGGGGGACATCCGCGAAAGCCTGGATCTCGAGGACGGCGGCGAGACCCTGTGGGCGGACCGCCACCAGATCCAGCAGATCTTCATGAACCTCTTCGCCAACGCCCTCGACGTCATGCCCGCGGGCGGGAGGCTGGGCGTCTCCTCCCGGCGGGCCCGGCTGGACGGGACGGACTGGTGGGAGGCGCGCGTCTCCGACAGCGGGCCGGGCGTCCCCGACGACATCCTGGCCCGCATCTTCGATCCGTTCTTCACCACCAAGCCCGAAGACAAGGGGACGGGGCTCGGGCTCTCCGTCTCGCTCGGAATCGTGGAAAGCCACGGAGGGAAAATCTGGGCCGAGAACAGCCCCGCGGGAGGGGCGACCTTCGTCGTTCAGCTTCCCCTCGCCAAAAGGAGGAGGAAACATGCCCCGGATGGTAATCGTGGATGACGAACCGGAAGTGCTGGAGGAGCTGGCGGAGGTCTTCGGCGAGTACGGCTACGAGATCGAAACCGCGCGGGAGGGAGAAGAGGCGCTCCGCAAGGTGAAGGAGAAGCGGCCCCACGTGATGCTGCTCGACATCCGCATGCCCGGGATGGACGGCCTCGAGGTGCTGCGGCGCGTGCGGGAGGTGGACCCCTCGCTGGGCGTCATCATGGTGACGGCGGTCATAGAGGAAGGTCTCGCCAAGGAGGCGATGAGGCTGGGGGCCTTCGACTACATCACCAAGCCCATCGACCTGGACTACCTGAGGACCAGCGTGGTCATCAAGATCATCAACATGCTGGGCTCGGATCCCATCGAATGAAGGGCGGCGCTACTCCCCGAAGCACACTACCCGGTTCTCGCCGCCGCCCTTGGCGCGGGAAAGCGCCTCGTCCGCCTGCCGCACGATCGTCTCCGGGCTCTCGCCCGGCGCCGGGAAGCAGGAGAGGCCGACGCTCACGGTGACCCGCCCTGCCTCGGGCTGCTTCTCCTCTCCCTCCGGCTGGATCCGCATCTCCTCCACCGCCTGCCGGAACTTCTCGGCCACCCGCTTGGCCCCCTCCACACCGGTCTCCGGCAGGACAATCGCCATCTCCCCCGTCCCGTAGCGCGCCGCGATGTCGGAGCGGCGGAGCAAAAGCTGGAGGCAGCCGGAAACCCCCTGCAGGATCCGATCCCCGAAGAAGGGGCCGAGGGAGCCGCCGAGCGCCTCAAACCGGTCCACATCGGTCAGGCAGAGCGCCACCGGATGGCCGTGCCGTCCGGCGCGGTAAAGCTCCTGGGCGAGGCGCCGGTCGAAGTAGCTCCGGTTGTAGAGGGAGGTCAGCGCGTCCACGGCCACCATCTCCGAGAGGAGGACGTTCTCCATCGCGATGCTGAGATGCCGGCCCATGGAAGCCATCAGGAGGCGCTGCGCCTGGCCGATGGGACGCGGGAGCCGGTAGGCCGCGAGCAGCACGCCCAGCAGCCGCCCCTTGGAGGCGAGGGGGCACCCCAGGGTCACCTTCAGATCCGGCGTCTCGGCTGGGTCCTTCGACTGCGGCGGATAACCGATGGGGAGGGAGATCGTGTTCTCGGAGGCCACAATCCTCCGCCGGGAGGCCACCCGGCCGAGGAGACCGAGGAAGGCGTCCAGGCGGGCAAGCTGGGCCTCCTCGGGCCCGGTCAGCCCGCGGTGGTTGCGGAGAAGGAACTCTCCGTCCGCCCCGGCCAGGCTGAAGAGCAGGACCGCGTCGGCGTTCAGAGTGTCCCGGACGACGTCGAGGGCCTCCCCTTCGCGGCCGTTCTTGAGGTCCCGCTGCACGCTCGCCAGGGCCGCGATGCGGCTGATGGCGTCGATCTCGAGGTTCCTCAGCATCAGCTCGTCCGCGTACTTCTGCATGTTCTGGTGGAGATGGGTGTTCTCGCGCTTGAGCTGGTACAGGCGAAGCGCCCGGCGGCAATAGGCCAGCAGCGTTTGCCGCTCGATGGGCTTGTTCAGGAACGAAAAGACCCCTTCGTCGAGGGATTTCGCCACCACGTCGCTGGTGCCGTAGCCCGTTACGATGATCGACTCCGCGTCGGGATTCGCCTGCCGCACGCCCTGAACCACCTCGATCCCCGCCCCGTCCGGAAGCCGGTAGTCCACCACCGCGAGCGCCACATCCACCTGCCTGAGGAGGACGGCGGCCTGCGCGGCGCTCCGGGCGCAGAGGACCACGTAGCCCTCCGCCTCGAGGAGCTGCTGAAAGTAGGAGAGGACCGAGGGGTCGTCCTCCACTAGCAGTACGGCCTGGGACTCCTTCCGCACGATTCATCTCCCTGCGGGAGCACCCCGCCCTTTCCGATCCGCAACGGGGGAGAAGCGCCCCCGAAGGGCGGAAGCCGGGGAACCGGACGGGCATCGAGAGAACCGCAACATGGTAATAAAAGAGCTATCCATCTGGCAACGGATATTTTTGTCATGCCAATGAATATTCCGGAGGGGCGGCTTTCCGCCCCGGGGGGGCGCAAATGCAAAACACCCATTTTCCCCGGAACCGGCCGGCGATGCCTGGAGAGAGCGGTCCCCCGCCCGGCCGCCCCGGCCGCCCCGGCCGATGGGCCGGCCGGCGATCCTCAAGGCATGGTGAAGGCCTTGTCGGGCCGGATCTTGTAGATGACGCGCACCTCCCCGGCCCGGCGGTTCGGGTAGGTGTCCTTGCCCAGGTATTTCTTGGCGAGCCCGTCGATGTGGGCGTCGGCCCCCTGCTCGGTGACCTCCACCACGGTGCCCTGGAGCCCCAGCCAGCGGTACATGTTCTCCGGGTCCACGACGGCCAGGGAGACCTTCTTCCGGGCGCGCATGTTCCTGTCCTTGAGCCGCCCCTTGGCCGAATTCACGCGGATGAGGCCGCCCTCGGTGTCGAACCACACGGGGGAAACCTGGGGGGCTCCGCTCGCGTTCGTGGTCGCGAGGAAGACGAGGGCCTTGCTCTTCAGGATGGCGGCGTGGCTTTCGGGGACCTGCGCATGCGATGGGGACATGGACATCCTCCTGGTATCCGCCTCAGCGGCAGTGCGGCATGACTTCCTTGGCGAACATCTCCAGCGTCTCGTCGAACCCCTGGACGGGGGGATCGATCATCAGGCTCTTCACCCCGTAGCCCTCCATCTCCCGGAGCCGCCTTATGCAGTCTTCCGGCGTGCCGGTGATGGTGAAGCGGTCCAGGATGTAGTCGGTGATGAGGGCGACGTGCTTGGGGCTCCTCCAGTCGGTGACGTCGAAGTTGCCGAGAAGATGCCGGATCTCGGGCTTGCGCTCATCGGGCACCGACTCCAGCGTCATCCGGAAGTTGTGGTGGGCCCGGTTGGCCACCCGGGCGCGCACCCGCTCGCGCGCCTCCCGCCCGTCCCGGCCGAGCGAGACGACGGCGCCGTAGATGACGTCGAGGGGCCCCAGGGACTTGCCACGCTTCTTCCCCCCCTCGCGGATATGGCCCTCCACCCAGTCCACCGTCTCCTTGAACACCCCGCACCCGATGATGACGCCGTCGGCGATCTCGGCCGACAGCTGGATGGTCTTGGGCCCCTCGGCGGAGGTGTAGACGGGGATCTTCCGCTTGCACCACATCTTGACCTTCACGCCCGGAGCGTACTCCACCTCCTCGCCCCCCACCAAGCCCCGGATCTGGCGGATGGCCTCGCGCATGGCGGCGAGCTTGGCCATCTTCTTCCCCAGGGTGTAGACCGGGGTGTCGCCCGAGCCGATGCCGAAGAGGACGCGCCCGCCCGAGAGCTCGTCCAGGGTGGCGATGGCGCTGGCGGCCACGCTGTTGTCGTGGAGGACGGGGTTGGTGACCCCCGGGCCGAGCGGGATCTTCTTGGTGTTCAGGATGGCCACCGCGAGGGCCACGTTGTGGTCGCGGCAGGTCAGGTGGCTCTCGGCGACCCAGACCTGGCCGAAGCCGTTCTCCTCGGCGAAGCGCGCCCGCTTGGCGATGAGGCCCAGGTCGTCCGGCACGAGATGAAGGCTGAAGCGCACGTCGTCGTCCTCCGGTGAATTGGGGTCCCCTATGATTCCCTGGCGGACTTCGGCGAGCTCGGCCGGGCCGCCGACCGCCCGCGAGGCGCCTTACGCTTGCCGCCGGCGCCCCGCCCCTTCCCCAGGGAGCGGGCGATGCGGGCGTACTTGGCGGCGACGGCCTTCTCCGCTCCCTTCCCGATGAACGCCCCGAGGACGCCCTGGTCCTCCGGCACCCCCTCGATCCCCCAGGAGGCGTCCTTGGCCACGATGAAGACCACGTCCTCGTCGTCCGTCGCCACCATGCTGTGGATCGCGTTCGCCGGGATGTGGATGATCCCGCCCGCCGGTACGGTCTTGCGCTTCCCCTCAATCATGGCCTTGAGGGTGCCCTGCTGGACGAAGATGAACTGCTCGTTCGGGTGGCGGTGGGGGCGGCTGCCCGTCCCTGCCGGCTTGTCGATGACCCCGAAGATGATCTTCTTGCCGTCGACCCACACCCCCTCGGAGGTGCTGTAGCTCGCCCCCGCCAGGCCCCGCTTCATGGCCTTGGGGTTGTAGAACGGCATCGCGCTCCCTCCATGCGGGAACACCCTCTCCCCTACATCACCTGGCCGGTGACCAGCACCCGCTTGTCGTGCCCGGCCGGCAGACCCTTGTTCAGGGTGTCGAGGATCCAGTCCATGATGGCCGGGTACAGGTCGGCCGCCACCTCGCCCATCGGGTGGAACACTCCTTCGTAGAGCCAGAGCTCCCTCGGGCAAGTGAGGGTGTTCATGAAGACCTCGACGTCCTCGGGCGGGCAGAGCTCGTCCATGTCGCCCGCCACGAGGAGGTAGTTGGCCTTCAGCTTGGCCGCGACGCCGAGCCAGATGCGGTCGCGCTCCTCGACGAAGGCGTCGAACTTCTCGCTGTCCAGGATGTTCGACATGTACATGTAAATGCGGCGGAAGTTGGGCTGGGCCTGGTTGAAGATGACGTCCGAGGGCCCGACGTTCGCCATCTGCCCGACGACCGCCTTGGGCCGGGGGTCGTGGGCGGCGATCTCCACCGTCCAGCGGCTCCCCATGCTCATCCCGAAGAGGGCGATCTTGCCCGGGTCCACCTCGGGGCGGGCGCAGAGGAAGTCGACCACCTTGGCGCCCGCCCGGGCGTAGTTGTGGTGGTCCACCCAGACCTGGTTGATGTTGCACTCGCCCTGGCCGGGGCCGTCCATCACGCAGACGTTCATGCCGCGCTGGTGGCAGTAGTTGTTCCAGGGGTTGACGGCGTCCTCCTTGATCATGTCCATGCCCGGGATGATGAGCACGGTGGGTTTGGGCCCCGGGCCGGGGGCGGGCCAGAAGTAGATGAAGGCGCGCTTGCCCGGGCCGAACTCGACCTCGTGCTTGGTCATGCCCCCGCCGAGGAGCTCGCGCATCTTCGCGTAGCAGCGCTGCACCCCCGCGTAGTACTCCTTCTTCCTGGGATGGCCGTCCATGGGGATGAGGTGCTGGGCCCGTCCGTAGCAGAGCGCCGCGCGGTGGTAGTGCATGGCCGCCGTGGCGGCGTGGCCCGCGGCGAGCGCCTCCTGGGCCTTCTTCTCCTGGACTCCCGCCTGGCGGGCCCACGCGGGAGGGATGGAGCGCCGGCCCGTGATCCGCTTGTAGACCGCGTTCAGGTCGATCCACCGGAAGCCGCGCTCCAGGCGGGTGCCGAGGATGCCGGGGTGGAGCACATCCTCGTTCGGCGAGAGCGCGAGGAAGTTGTCGAAGATCCAGTTCTGTTCCGCCCGGGGGGCTGGCCGGCGCATGGTATCAAAGTCCTCCTGTGGGGGCGGGGGCGCCCCCCGCCAAGCAACGAGCCTCGGGAAAGACGGGAGCCTAATCCACCTTCGCCCGCTCTCCCATGGCGGCCGGGTCGCTGATCACCTCGACCAGGGCGGGCCTGCCGCAGGCGAGGGCCTGCCGCACGGCCGGGGCGATCTCCTCGGGCCGCTCCGCCCGGAAGCCCTCCGCCCCGAAGTCCCGGGCGATCTGGCTGAGGCTCACCTTCGTGAAGATCCACATGTCGCCCCACTTGTCCGAGGGCTTCCCGTCGTAGGCGGCCATGTAGATGTTCCGCTCCTGGTTCATGGAGCTGTTGTTGTTGACGATGGTGACGCTTGGGATCTTGCAGCGGACCGCCGTCTCGAGCTCCTGCATGTGGTAGTAGAAGCCGCCGTCTCCCGTGATGCACACGACCGGCCGCTCCGGCAGGGCGCACTTGGCTCCCAGCGCGGCCGGGAAGGCCCAGCCCAGGGTGCCCGAGCACTTGATGAGGTCCCATGCCGTGCCGTCCTTCCAGAACTGCTGGGAGAGCCAGACGGCCGAGTGGCCGGTGTCGCAGACGAGCAGAGCGTCGTCCGGCAGGCAGCCGCCCAGCTCCTTCATGATGCGCTCGGGCCGCATGGGGACGGCGGAGGAGCTGCGGTTGGCCTCCTGCGCCTTGCGCCACTCGGCCACCCGCTTCTGCACCTCCTGCACCCAGCCCCCCTTGGGCGCCATGGGCTGGGAGGCGTCGAGCAGGGCCTGAACCGAGACCTTGGCGTCCCCCATGACGGAGACGGAGTTGGGGTAGTTCCGGCCCAGGTCGCGGGGGTCGATGCCGATCTGGATGGCCTCGACGCCGGGCCTGGGCACTTTCCAGAAGTGGGTGAGCTGGCCGCCCGTCTCGCTCCCGACGAAGAGGACGAGGTCGGCCAGGAGCATGATGTCGTTCGAGCAGGCGCGGGAGTAGGTGCCGGGGATGCCGAAGTAGAGAGGATGGAACTCCGGCACCAGGGGCCGGCCCCCCACGCTGGTGGCGATGGGGATGCTGAGCTTCTCCGCGAGGGCGAGGATCTCCTTGCCCGCGCCCGAGGTGCGGGCGCCGCCCCCCGCGACGATGACGGGGCGCTTCGCGGCCTGGAGCCGGGCGAGGGCCCGGCGCACGCTCTCCGGCTCCGGGGCGGGCCGGTGGGGGGGCGTCTGCTTGTAGATCTCCTCGACGATCATGTCGAGGTCCGCCACCTCCTTCTCGATCTCGGCGTGGTTGCCGAAGTACTGGAGGTTGACCGGGCCCGGGGTGCCGGTCGTGGCCTCGCGGAAGGCCTGGCGCACCAGGTCGGGGATGCGGCCCACCTCGTCCACCTGGAGGTTGGCCTTGGTGACGGGGACGAACATAGGGTAGTCGTCCGCCTCCTGGTAGGCCCCCTTGTGCTTGGTGGCGCCGAAGCGGCCGCCGATCATGGAGATGACGGGACTGTGGGCCATGTAGGCGTCGCGGAGCCCCGCCGCGAGGTTCCCCGCCCCCACCGTCTGGGCGGCGCAGACGCCCGGGCGCCCGGAGGCCCGGGCGTAGCCGTCGGCCATGTAGGCCGCGGCCTTCTCACCGTGGGTCAGGACGCGCCGGATGGGCAGGTCGTCCATCTGCGCCAGGGTCTTGCTGAGGATGGAGGGCTTGAAGAAGATGGCCTTCACCCCGTAGCCCACGAGCAACTCCGCCAGGTACCTGGCGCCCAGCATCTTCGGCATTGCCGCCTCCAGAAAACCTCGGTGTGGGTGCGATGGGCCGACCTAGTCCGTTGTGATCTCCTTCAGCTTCAATGGCTTGCCGTTCACCTCGACGAAGCTCTTGAGGGGAACCGGCTCGACGATCAGCTGCTCGGCGTAGCAGCCCTGCTTCGCATTGCGGACGAGGAGCGCGATGCGGTCCCCGGGCGCGTCGGTCTCGAACGAGAGGAAGGTGCGCATCTCGCTGACGCCCGCCTTGACCGTCCCCTTGAGGACGGAGCCCTTGACGTAGTTGTCCATCTCGATCCGGCACTTCGCGCTCTTGAGCTCGATCTTCATCATGTGCGCGTACCGCGCCACCTGGGTGAGCAGTCAGAAACCCACCGCCATGTTGAGGTAGGCCAGCGGGTTGGGGAACTCGTCGCTCCCGCCGATGCGCGAGGGCTCGTCGCAGAAGATGGTGAACTGGCGGGCGCGGCCCATCTTGAGCTGGCCCTTGCCGGGCACGGTCTCGACCTCGGCCGCGTGGGTGCGCAGCAGGCCCTCGGCCGGGAGGTCCGGCTTGTCGATGAGCCGCTGGCCCACGGGAACGGCCTCGGCGAACGAAGGGTCGTTCATCAGATCGTCTCTCTTGGCCATCCCGTTTCTTCTCCTGTATGAAGTGAAGGATCCCTCAATCCTCGACGATGGCGACGGGGCGCACCCAGGCGCCGGTGGCCCCCTTGATGTTGATCGGGAAGCAGGCCACCTTGAAGCCGTGCGGGCGGGGGATCGCGCCCAGGTTCTGGACCTGCTCGATCTGGAGGTACTCGCGGCGGCGGCCCAGGATGTGGTGGCAGGGCATCCAGCCCTCGCGCCTGCCCGCCTTGAGGTCCTTGGACTGGAAGCTGAAGGGGCGGTCGAAGCCGAAGGCGTCGATGGCGATGATCATCACGCCGCAGTCGAGGAGGTACTCGGTCGCCTCGATGCTCATCCCGGGGTGGAGCTCGTCGTAGGCCGGGTCGGCGCGCTTCTCCCCCGTCCCGGTCCAGAGGAGGACGATGTCCCCCTTCTTGACCTGGTAGCCGATCTTCCGGAGCGCCTCCTCGATGTCGGCCCGGGTGATGTACTCCCCCGTCTTCTTGTGGCGCAGGTCGAGGCGCACCCCGTCCGCGAAGCACCACTCGAGCGGCACCTGGTCGATCCGCCGGGCGGGCTTCCCCGCGACGGTGGGGCCGTAGTGGTAGGGGGCGTCCATGTGGGTGACCGAGTGGGTCGAGACCTTGACGAACTCCATCCCCCCGCCCAGGCCGTCGTGGAGGTCCTCGGGGCTCACGCCGTACTTCTGCGCGGTGCGGATGGCGTTGGTGCGGTGATCGAGGAACTCCAGCTCGGGCGGGCGCGGCTCGTGAGAGCCGTTCTCCATCGGGCTGCTCAGGTCGATGAACCGCGTTGCGCACATAGGCAAGGTCCTCCGCTCACGCGAGTAAGATCGTGAACGCACACCCAGGGATGAACGCCGGCGCGCGCGGGCGATCGGCTACTTGAGATCGATCTCCCAGGGGTAGATGCGATCGTCGTTGCGCACCTTCCAGTCGACCCGCTTGGCCAGGCCGTACACGTCGTCCATCTGCCAGATGAAGACGTGGGACACGTCCCGGGCCAGGGCCTCCGTCATCTGGCGGAACAGCCGGTCCCGCTCCTTCAGGCCGAGGGTGGAGTTGGCGATGTCGATCAGCACGTCGAACGCCGGGTTGCAGTAGGCGCTCCACGCCCCCTTGCAGCCTGCGAGGGCGTTCAGGGTGATGTCCGTCTCGCCGCCCCCGTTGCCGTAGCCGATGTAGAACAGGAAGGGCTTGGTGCCCGGCCGGGACTTGCCCCGGAAGCGGTTCACGAAGGCCTGCCAGGTGAGGGCGTTGTGGTTCACCCGCACGCCCACCTTCCGCAGCATGCCGGCGATGACCTCGGCCACCTCCTTGTCCTTGGGGTAGCGGCCCACGGTCGAGTGGAAGTCGATCTCGAAGCCGTTCGGGTAGCCCGCCTCGGCGAGGAGCTTCTTCGCCTTCTCGGGGTCATACGCGTAGGGCCACTTCCGGCCCGGGTCGTGCCCTTCGGTCCACTGGTGGAGGGGCTGGCTGGCGAGGGCCCCCTTCCCCTCCACCACGCCCTTCACGATGGTCTCGCGGTCGATGGCGTGGGCGATGGCCTGGCGCACCCGGCGGTCCTGGATGGGGCCCCCGATCTCGTGGCTGAAGCCCAGGTGCAGGATGCGGACGTTGCGCGTGGTCACCACCCGGGTCCGGGGGCTGGCCTCGATGCGCGGGATGAACTGGGCCGGGATGTCCCGGATGATGTCCACCTCCCCCTTGAGCAGGGCCGCGACGCGGGCGCCCATCTCCGGGATCGCCACTACCTTGACCCGCTTCACCTTGGGGAGATCGGGATGCCAGTAGTCCGGGTTGGCCTCGAAGACCATCCCCTCGTCCTTCTGCCAGCGGACCAGCCGGTAGGGCCCGCTCCCGACGGGCTTGGTCGCCAGAGCCCTCGGGTCGGCGCCGGCGTAGTGCTTCGGGGGAACGAGGTTGCCCCAGTTCGCCGTCCGGTTCAGGAAGGTGGGGTCGGGGCTCTTCAGGTGCACGCGGACGGCCCACTTGCCCACTTCCTCGACGCGGTCGATCCCCCGGAAGATCCTCGCCTGGACCGTCTTCAGCTTGGGGTCGAGGGGGCGCATGAGGCTGAACTTGACCGCGGCGGCGTCCACGTCCTCCCCGTTGGCGAACTTGACCCCCTCGCGCAGCTGATACTCGTACGTCTGGGGGCCGATCGCCTTGGCCGATTTCGCCGCCCAGGGAGAGGGGATGGCCTCGCCCGGGAGGCGCGTCATGAGGGTGTCGAAGACGTAGCGGTGGACCGTCACCGCGAGGGCCGAGCTGCTGGTGTGGGGGTCCATCGTCTCGGGCTCGGGGCCGAAGGTGATCGATATGGTCCCGTCCTTGATCTTTTTCGCGGCGTCCGCCGGCCCGGCGCAGAGAAACGCAGCCGACACCAGCGCGACCGCGGCCCATCGCATGATCATGATGACAGCCCTCCGTTGAAAGCCGCCGGGCATACCGGCCGGCCCGGAGCCCCTCGCCTCACCAGCCCCGGGGCTCCTCCGCTAGGACCCCCAGGGAGTCGAGGGTCCGCTCGACTTCTTTTTTCGCCCCCGCGTCCAGGGGCAGGATCGGCTTGCGCGTCTCCCCGACGGGCCGGCCCATCACCTGCATGGCGTACTTGATGGTGGCCGGGTAGTTCTGCATGAGGAGGTTCAGGAGCTTCGACATCTTGTACTGGAGGGGCCGGGCCGCGGCCAGGTCGCCCCGGGCGCAGGCTTCGTAGAGGCGGAGGGTGAACCTCGGGGCCACCTCGGCGCAGGCCGAGAACGCCCCCGCGCCGCCCAGCGGCATCGAGGGGAGGAGATACTCGACGCCCGTGAACACCGAGAAGCCCGGGCTCAGCTCGGAGGAGACCCGGCACGCCTCGGTGAAGTACTTCATGTGGAAGCTGGCGTCCTTGAGGCCGACGAAATTCGGCAGGCGCTCGATGAGGTGGGCGAGGACGTCGTGGCCGATCTCGATGTGGACCGCGCCGGTGTTGTTGTAGGCGATCATCTGGATGCCGACGCCGCCCCCGATCGTCATGAAGTGGTCGATGTGGGCCTCCTTGGGCGGCTTCCAGTGGTAGGGGGGGAGGAGGACGATGCCCGCCGCCCCGGCCTTCTCGCAGTAGCGCGCGAGGTCCAGCGCCAGGCCGGTGCCGGCGGCGCTCACGTTCACGTAGACAGGCACCCGGCCCCGCGCGGAGTCCACGAGGCACTTGGCCAGGTCCCGCTGCTCCTCGCGGGTCAGGCTGATGGACTCGCCGATGTGCATGGGGTGGGCAAGGACGTGCACTCCCTTCTCGACGAGGAAGTTCACCTGCTTCCCGAACGTCCCCAGGTCCACCCGGCCGTCCGGCGCGAAGGGGGTGACGGGGGCTCCGACGATTCCCTTGGGATTGGTCTTCATGGCGGTCCCTCGATGGAGTCCGGGGAGGAAAAGCGCGCATTCGGGGGAACATGAGACACGCCATATACTAAAGAGACTTTACGGGCGCGGCAACGCGCCGGAGGGTTGGAGAGCCGGTCTTTCCCGCCGACTCCCGCGAGCCGGGCCGAGGCCGAGGCTTCAGCCGCCGGCCGCCGGGCGGAATGAGCAAGGGGCCGTACTTCAAGGCGTTGCGGGAGCGCGCCGCGCGGAGCCGCCTTCCCCTGCGCTTTCCTCGGACCACTGGGCGGAACACCCCGCCCCGGGGCGCGTCTCGGCGGGGAGACCCGGCCCCCGTCCTTGACACCGCGAATCGGAAGGATGGATAAGCTGAGTCATCACCTCCACACCCACGAGAGCCCCCCCCGGGGAGGCCGCTTCCGGAGAAGCAGGAAGCCTGATCGAGGAGGTCATCCCATGCGAAGGTGGATCGCGCTACCGCTCATCATGATCTCATGCATGGCTGCGGGATACGTCCCCTCGGAGGCCGCCAAGGGCAAGCTCACCGTCGTCCTGACAGGCGAGCCGCCGACCATGGACCCCCACCAGAGCTCCAACGCCAACGCCACCATCGTCTGGCGGTGGGCCTACGACACCCTCATCTCGGCCGAAACGGGGTCGGGCAAGCGGACCCCCTGGCTCGCCGAGAAGTGGGAGCGGCTGAGCGCGAGGCAGATCAAGTTCTGGCTCCGCAAGGGGGCGAAGTTCGCCGACGGCACCCCGGTCACCGCCGGGGCCGTGAAGTACTCCTTGGGCCGGGTCTTCCTCCCCGAGCTGAAAAGCCGCCAGCGCCCCTACTTCGCGACCTTCGACCGCATCGAGGTCCTCGACGACCACACCCTCGTCTGGCACAACAAGACGGCCGACAATGGGACCCTGAACCGGCTCGACCGCTGGGGCCACGTCATGTCCCCCAAGGCGAAGGACGTGGACAGGGCCGTGATCTCCCGCAGCACCTTCGGGTCGGGCCCCTACATCCTCAAGTCCTGGACCAAGGGCCAGCGGATGGAGTTCGAGGCGAACCCGAACTGGTGGGCGGACAAGCTCTACCCCAACCGGCCCCAGACCGTCATCCTCCGCCACATCGTCGAGCCCACCACGCGGGTGCAGGCCCTGCGGCTCGGGGAGGTCGAGATCATCAACGACGTGCGGGAGCAGTTCGTGCCCACGCTCGAGAAGGACCCGAACATCGAGGTGAAGGCGGTCCCCTCGGTGCGAATCTTCTTCATGAGCTTCCTCACCCGGCAGCCCAACCCCATGACGGACGTGAACCTCCGCCTGGCGGTGAACTACGCCATCGACGCCGGCCAGATCGCCAAGACCATCATGGGAGGGAGGGCTAACCCCATCGGCTCCCTCTTCCACCCCTGGAACTACTCGGGCTACGACCCCGAGGGCCGGTGGCACGGTTACGACCTCGCCAAGGCCAAGGAGCACCTGAAGAAGTCCTCCTACAAGGCGGGCGAGGAGATCCCCCTCGTCGCGACCGTGGGCCGCTACCCGGCCGACAAGCCGGTGTGCGAGGCCACGGCCGGCATGCTCCAGAAGGCGGGCATCAACGCCAAGTGCGAGGCCACGACCTACTCCCTCTGGAACGAGCGGTTCAACACCTACCAGTCCGGCAAGAAGAAGGGCCCGGCCGTCTTCCTGCACGCCTTCGGGAACGGCACCGGCGACCCGGGGCAGATCACCAAGGCCCTCAGCTCCTGCAAGGGCTTCCGCAGCCCCCACTGCTTCAAGGACCTGGACGCCCAGATCGACAGGGCCGTGGCGACCGAGGACCCCAAGCAGCAGCAGGCCGAGTTCGAGAAGGTGACGGCCATCCTCAGGGACCGCGCCCTCTTCAAGATCTACTACCAGGCCCACGACGTCTTCGCGTACCGCAAGAGCGTGACCTTCACCCCGCGCCACGACGAGGCGCTCTACGTCTGGGAGAGCACGGTGAAGTAGCCTCCCCCGCCGGGAGGCCGGCCGTCACGGAGAGGGCGCGGGCCCGCGAGGCGAAAGGAAATCCATGCCGAGACCCCACTTCGAAACGCCGAAGGCCGAGAAGGATTACCCGAGCTGCCTCGCCGCCCCCCGGCCCGAGGAGAAGAGGAACGTCCGCCTCGTCGGCCACACCAGCCTGAACGGCTGGGGCGACGGCTTCCAGATCCGGGTGCGCGGAGGCGTCTGCTACGTCAAGCGCACGGGGCTCTACGGCGAGAACGGCATCACCATCCTCGACGTCTCGGACCCGAGGAAGCCGAAGATCATCCGGCAGATCGGGGAGAGCCCCTGGGGCCGCTCCCACAAGGTGCTCCTCGTGGACGACGTCCTCGTCACCAACACCGAGGTGCGCGCCGGCTGCGCCGACCCCGCCGTGAAGCCCGGCCTGCGCCTCTGGGACAACTCGGACCCCCGCAACCCCCGGTTCGTGAAGGACGTGGTGACCGACATGCCCGGCATCCACCGGCCCGTCTACGACCCGGCGCGCAAGCTCATGTACTCGGGGGGCTTCAGGGACGGCTACCGGGGGCGCGTCCTCCTCATCCACGACTTCAAGGACCCCCTGAACCCCGCCTACGTCGGGGAGGCCTGGGTGCCCGGCCAGAAGGAAGGAGCCGAGGAGCCCACCTGGGACCCCGTCCTCGTCGGCCCGCGCGGCTGCGACCTCCACGAGGGCATCCCCCACGGCACTTACGTCTCGGGCGCGCTCCGCAAGGGTGGCATCTGCATGTGGGACCTCGCCGACCCCGCGAAGCCCAAGTTCCTCTGGCGCCACAACCCCTACGAGACCCACGGCTGGTCCCCCGCCAGCCACACCTTCATCGTCCCCCCGGGCTCCGAGTTCGGCATCGCGGTGAGCGAGACCCACACCGTCAACTGCGCCCACCCGCCCGCCTTCGTCGCCTTCTACGACCTGCGGAACGTGAACGTGCCGCTCCCCGTCAGCACCTTCCAGCCCTACCCCATCGACCCCGTCTCCATGCGGCCGCTGGACCCCTTCTGGTGCAGCCAGGGCTCGCGCTACGGCTCCCACAACGTCTGGCACTGGATGAAGAAGGAGGACCTCCTCTTCGTCACCTGGTTCAACGCGGGGCTGCGCATCCTGGACTGGTCCAACCCCTTCGCGCCCAAGGAGGTGGGCTACTACATCCCGGCCGGCAACAAGGAGCGCTTCTCCCCCCAGACGAACGAGGTGTTCGTGGACCGCGAGACCGGCCTCATCTACATCAGCGACCGCTGGGGGCTCGGGATGCACATCCTGGAATACACGGGGTAGGCGCCGCGCGCCGGGGGAGGAACGCATGGGGCTCTGGAAGGGCCTGCTGATCGCCGGGGCGGCGGCCCTCGCATGGAACGCCGGGCCGGAGGCCCGGGCGCAGGAGCGCCTCCCCATCTTCGACGCCCACGTCCACTACAGCCGGGCGGCGTGGGCGGAGTACCCGCCCAAGCGGGTCCTCGAGATCCTCGCCGCGGCGGGGGTGACGGGGGCGCTCGTCTCCAGCACCCCGGACGACGGCACCCTCATGCTGCACAGGGCCGCGCCCGGGCGGATCGTCCCCATCCTCCGCCCCTACCGCGAGCCGGGGGACATGAGCGGCTGGGCCCGCAGCGGCGCCCTGCTCGCCTACGTGGACGCGCGGGTCAAGCGCGGCATCTACAAGGGCATCGGCGAGTTCCACCTCTTCAGCGCGGAGGACGCCCGCACGGCCACGCTGCGGACGCTGGCCAGGATCGCCCTTGAGCGCGACATCGTGCTGCACGTCCACTCCGGCGCCGCGCCCATCCTCGCCATCCTCGCCCACGAACCCAAGGTGCGCATCCTCTGGGCGCACGCGGGCATGAGCGAGCCGCCGGGCGCCGTCCGCGAGGTGATGGACAAGCACCCGGGCCTCCTGACCGAGCTCTCCTTCCGGGCAGGGGACATCGCCCCCGGCGGAAAGATCGACCCGGAGTGGCGGGCGCTCCTCCTCCGCCACCCGGACCGCTTCGTCGTCGGCACCGACACCTACACCACGGATCGGTGGGCCTCCTACGGCGAGCTGGTGGGCCAGCACCGGGCCTGGCTCGGGCAGCTCCCCCGGGAGGCGGCCGAGAAGATCGCCTACCGCAACGCCGTCCGGCTGTTCGGCGGAGGGAGGGCGGAACCGCCCAAGTGACCTCCGCGCCGGGCGGCTTTCCCATCCGGCGCGGCTCTGCTATAGTCCCCGTCCCAACCGAGTTTTGACGCGACCCGATGGGGCCAGAGGATTCTCCGCTCCATCCCACAATGGGGAGACAACGCCATGTGGCTCCGTATTCTGCCAATGCTCGCCGCGATGCTCCTCTCCCTCGCGGCCGCCGCTTCCCCCGTCCAGGCGGCGGACAAGGTCACCCTCACCCAGCCGGTGGACAGCCTGAGCTTCTTCCCCATCTACGTGGGCCGGGCCAAGGGCTTCTTCCAGAAGGAGGGCCTCGAGCTCGACGTGAAGGCCACGGCCGGCGGCGGCCCGCACCTGACGGCCGTCTTCGCCGGGAAGGCCGAGTTCACCGCGAGCCCCGGCACCTACCAGATCAACGCCCTGAACGAGGGCAAGAAGGTGGTCGGCTTCGTGGACCTCCTTCACCGCAACATCATCGGAATGGTCATCCACAAGGAGGCCGCGGCCAAGGTGGGCATCAAGCCCGGCATGCCCCTGATGGAGCGGGTCAAGCGGGCGAAGGGCCTCACGGTGGGCACCACCCGGCCCGGCGCCCTCACCGACGACCTCGCGCGCAGCATCTTCGCCCGCGCGGGCCTGAAGGTGCCCGAGGACGTGCGCATCATCAGCGCGGGCGGCGCGGGGACGATGCTGCCCGCCCTCCGCAACCGCAAGATCGATGTCATCACCATCTCGACGCCCCACCCGGAGACCATCCTCTCCGAGGGGATCGGCATGTGGTTCGTGAACTGGGCGGCGGGCGAGGACCCCGCCATCAAGGACTTCATGATGTCCACCCTCATGGCCACGCCGAAGCTCATCCAGGAGAACCCCGGCCTGGTGAAGCGCATGGCGCGGGCGGCCATGAACTCGATCAAGTACATCAACGAGACCTCGGTGGACCAGCTCACGAAGGACATGACCCCCTTCTTCGGAAAGTCGGTCAAGCCGGCCGCCCTGCGCATCTCGGTCGAGACGGTGAAGGCCGCCGTCAACCCCACGGGCAAGATGAGCGACGAGGCCGTCGCCACCACCTTCAAGCTCATGAAGAAGCCCGGCAAGCTCAAGAACCTGGAGAGCGTCAAGCGCAGCGACGTCTGGACCGACGGCCTCGTGAAGTAGCCCGTTTCCCTCCGGCCGGGCGCCCCGCCTCGCCCGGCCCAGGGGCGTGGAGTTCAGCCCGTTGAGCGCTCTCCTGTCCATCCGAGGCCTGGGCAAGCGGTTCCTCTCGCGGGGCACCATCGTCCGGGCGATGGAGAACGTCTCCCTCGACGTCCAGGAAGGCGAGTTCGTCACCATCGTGGGGCCGAGCGGGTGCGGCAAGAGCACCCTCTTGAATATCCTCGTGGGCCTCTACCCGCCGAGCGGCGGGGAGATCCGCTTCGAGGGGAAGCCCATCCGCGGCCTCAACCCCGAGATCGGCTACGTCACCCAGCAGGACAACCTCCTGCCCTGGCGCACCCTGCGCAAGAACGTCCTCCTCCCCATCGAGTTCCGCGGCGGGGACGGCGGCGGGGCCGAGGAGCGGGTGCGCGCCCTCATCCGCAAGGTGGGGCTCGCCGGCTTCGACAACCACTACCCGCACGAGCTCTCGGGCGGCATGCGCCAGCGGGCCAACATCATCCGCACCCTGGCCTACAACCCGCGCGTCATCCTCATGGACGAGCCCTTCGGCCCCCTCGACGCCCAGACGCGCCTGACCCTGCAGAACCAGCTCCTCGACCTCTGGAGCGAGGAGCGCAAGACCATCATCTTCATCACCCACGACCTGACCGAGGCCATCACCTTGGCCGACCGCGTGGTGGTGATGACGGGGCGCCCCGGCACCATCAAGAGCGTGACCCCCATCGCCATCCCCCGGCCGCGGGACGTCTACCATATCCACCATTCCGAGGCCTACCGCGAGGTGTACGACAAGCTGTGGGAAGAGCTGCGGGCCGAGGTGGCGAGGATCATGTGATGGCGCAGGAAGTCCAGTCCAGGCCCCCCGAGGAGGTCCTCATCCCGGCCGGGCTCAAGGGCCTCCGGCTCCTCCTCTGGAGAATCCGCCGCTCCGAGGAGCTGCGCTGGGTGCGCGTGGCCCTGCTGCGCCTCCTCTTCGGGGTCGTCATGGTGGCGGCGTGGGAGGGCGTCTCGGGCCGCCTGATCGACCAGAAGATCATCAGCAGTCCGGGCGCCTTGCTCGAGGCCTTCATCGACCTGGCCGGCCCGGAGAACCCCGACGGCACCCTCTGGACCCACTTCGCCTACACCATGGAGAACACCTTCTGGGGCTACCTCGCGGGCGCCCTGCTCGGCATCCTCTTCGGCTTCATGCTGGCCGAGGCCGAGGTGATCGCCCAGGTGATCGAGCCCTTCATCATGGCCTTCAACGGCGTGCCCCGCATCGCCTACGCGCCGCTCTTCATCTCCTGGTTCGGCATCGAGCGCCAGCCCAAGATCATCCTCGTGCTGACCATCGTCTTTTTCCTCTGCTTCGTCAGCACCTTCTCGGGCATCCGGAGCGTGCCCCAGGAGCTCGTCAACGTGGCCCGCATCCTGGGCGGCCGGAAGGTGGACATCCTGCGGAAGGTGGTGCTGCCCGCCGCCTCGCCCTGGATCTTCAACGGGCTCAAGATCAGCATCCCCTTCGGCATGGTGGGCGCCATCGTGGGCGAGTACATCATCGCCGACCGGGGGCTGGGCTACCTGCTCCAGCGCTACAACAACGAGTACTTCACGACGGGGATCATCCTCGTCATCTTCATCCTGATGCTCTTCGTCGTGGCGGTGAACCAGGCGCTCAACTGGGCCGAGGGGCGGATGCTCCGCTGGCGTCCCACGGGCCAGACCGGCCAGGAAGCGGCCACCCCCAACTAGGAAGCCCGCGGCCCGGCCCCGGGAGGGGCTCCTCCCGGCCGGCGCGCGCGGCCGCAAGGAGAGGAAAGCATGCCCCAGGTCGTCGTCTTGCAGCAGATCAAGGCGCCCGTCGAGAAGGTCTTCAGCTTCGTCGGGAACGTGGAGACCCACCCCCGGATCGCCCCCTTCGCCAAGGAGGTGCGCATCACCTCGCCCGGCGGCCACAAGGGCGCGGGCACCCGCTTCCACCAGGTCTTCCACGACCGGCCCGAGTGCGACTCCGAGATCAAGGTCTGGCAGCCCCACTCCAGGATCGTCTGGCACAACTTCGTGGGCGGCTCGGCCAAGCCCGCCCAGATCATCTCCTACTACTTCGAGCAGGTGGGCGGCGTCACCCACGTCCTCCACACCGTGGACAACGAAGCCTACGAGAACCAGACCCTCCACCGCGGGGGCACGGAGGAGAACATCGCCGAGCTCGGCAACCTCAAGCGCCTGATGGAGGAGTAGGGGGCCGGAGCCGACCCGGAGGCGAAAGGGGGGCCGCGGCGCCTGCCGCGGCCCCCCTTGTCCCTTTGGCGAAACCGCCCCCGGCCTAGATGCCGAAGATCTCCCGGAACTTGTCCCTCACCTCCTTCGACCGCTTCTGGATCTCCTCGGGCGGGACGACGATGAGCTTGAACTTGTCGAGGGGCACCTGCTCCTTGGGGTACTTCACGCCCGGGTGCCCTACGTGGAGACCCTTCTCGACCAGCAGCTGCTGGACCTCGAGGCTGAAGAGGTAGTCGGTGAACACCTCGGCCGCGTTGGGATGGGGCGCGTTCCGGAAGATGGCGTTGGGCCCCTCGCTGAGCGGCACGCCCTCCTCGGGCACCACCATCTTGAGGGGCTCCCCTTTCTTGATCATGTTGAACAGGCCGTAGGACGCCGTGCCGAAGGAGGCGTGCGCCTCCCCCCGCGTCACCAGGGTGAGCGACCCGGTCGCCGACTCCACGACCTTGGTCCCCTGCGCCGCCAGCTTCTTGAAGAAGTCCCACCCGTACATGCCGGCGACGGCGATGACGCCCACGTTGGTGAACCCGCTGGTGCCGGGGTGGGCCATGGAGAGCCTCCCCTTCCACTTCGGGTCCGCGAAGTCGGACCACCTCCTGGGCGCCTCGCCTGGTTTCACGTACCTCGTGTTGTAAGCGGGCACGTAGAAGCCCACGCGCAGGATGGCCCAGGCGTTGTCCGGGGTGATGAAGCCGGGCGCGAACTTCCCGATGCCCGCCGGGCGGTAGGCCCGGAGGTGGCCGCCCTTCCGCAGGTTGATCAACTGGCCCAGGTCCGCGTTGTGGAACACGTCGGCGATGCGCAGCTTCGCCTTCTCCTCCTGCAGGTAGCGCCGGTAGATCGACCCGGAGCCGGCGCGGTGGAGGGTGCACTTGACGCCGAGCTGCTTCTTGTTGAAGTTGTTGCACACGGCCTGCGAGATATCGAGGAGGAGCGCGCTGTACCAAACGACCTCCCCCTCCTTCTTGGCCGCCCGCGAGTCCGCCCCCTCGGAGGGAGCGTGAGAGAGGACGAGGGCCAACGCCGCCCCGATGAGACAACCCTTCGCGATGCGCCCGGCTGCCACGGTCCGCCCTCCCCCCTCAGGAAATCGCTTCTCCCGGGCGCGCGGACACGTCTCCCGGCGCCATCGCGCGATTTCTTGCTGGCACGATGGCGAATTTGAGAAATGTTTCCGCCGTTTTGTCAAGGTCCTCCGAAGGGACACCCCTTTCCAGAGTTCTCCGCCGGTGATAGAATCTTTCCATCCATACAGCTCCGGGGAAGCGCCACGCCAACCCTCTGCACACCGGGAGAAAACCATGAAAACCAAGGTCGCCGCGGTCCAGGCTGAATCCGTGTTCGGGGACGAAGAGTGGCGGAACGTGGACCGGGCCATCCGCTACCTGGATGAGATCGCCGGCCTGGGCGCGCACCTGATCTGCTTCCCCGAGGGCTACCCCGGCCCCGCCCACGGCCCCATGGACAGCAAGGGTAAGCTCAGCGCCCACCCCATCGACCTCCTGCGCGAGAAGATCCGCGAAGTGGGCGTCTATTGCGCCTGCAGCGACGTGGCCGAACACGAGGAGCTGCCCGAGGTCTACTACCTCTGCCAGAAGCTTATCGGGCCCGACGGCGAGATCCTGGCCGACCACCGGCGCAGCCAGCCTGACGAGCCCGAGTTGAACGAGTACCTCTTCAACAAGAAGCGCCACTTCGCCCCCGGCCCCGGGCCCACCGTCGTTGAGACCGAGATCGGGACGATCGGCCTCCTCATCTGCTCGGAGCTCTGGGTGCCCGAGCTTCCCCGGATCGCCAACCTCATGGGAGCCGAGATAATCATCTCGCCCGTGAACGGCATCCACACCCCCTCTCTCCACCACGTCGAGACCCGCGGCCCGGACGGCCTCCTCAACTCCCCCCTGTGGGAGACCTGGAAGTGCATTTCGCGCTGCCGCGCCGCCGAGAATGTCCAGTACGTGGTCGTCACCCAGAACACCTTCGACCCCTCGTATGCGGGCGTGGGCCACATCGCGGGGCCCGAGGCGCTCCTCGCCGAGCACCGCGGCGCGGGCGTCTTCACGGCCGAGCTGGACATGGACCGCCTGCGCTACCTGCGCGGCACCCTCTATCAGTACAGCATGCTCGATTCCACCAAGCTCAAGGGCGATGAGCCCTCGCTCGGCACCCGGCCCGGCCAGAACCGGCTGCGCCGCCCCTCGATCTACGGGAAACTTCTCGAGCCCGGCCCCCGCGATTTCGACTACGACTACTACCTGCGCGAGATCGCCCTGGGCCGCCACCTCCACTCCGTGGCGGGCAGGCAGGAGGAATAGCCCGGAAGCCCGTCTCCCCAGACGAAAAAGAGGGGCCGCGGCGCGCGCCGTGGCCCCTCTTTTTTTCTTTACGCTCCGGCGGCGAGGGGGCTTCAGGGGGTGGCCCTGGCCCGCAAACGAGGAGAGGAGCCGGAGGGGAGGGGGAGGGGGCTTCGCGGTGAGCGCGCCCGGCGGAAGCCTCCCTCCTGGCCGGGGCCTCATGTTGTTGTGAAAAGTGGAAGCCGGGGATTATATTGAGAGAAGGGTACCGCCCCGCCGCTCCCGGGAATGCGTGGCCATGATCCTCACCGTGGATATCCTGCTCTGGATCCTCGTCGGCCTGATCATCTACTGGCTGTTTTACTGGCGCTCCTCCCGAAACAAGCTGTAGCCCCCCGCCGAGGGGCCCTGCCGGCGCGGCGAGACAACGAAGACAAAACAAGCGGAATCGCAGGGAAAAACCTGGCGTCCCCAGGGGGATTTGAACCCCCGTTGCCGGCGTGAAAGGCCGGTGTCCTGGGCCGGGCTAGACGATGGGGACGCGCTGGCGCGGGGCGTGGGAATCCCGCGCGGGGCTTGATTTATACGGGTTTTCGCCCCGCCCGTCCACCGGGCGGCCTCTCAGCCCCCGGGCCGGAGGGTCACCAGGAGGGCGCCCGAGATGGTGATCACCGCCCCTGCGGGCACCCGCCAGGTGATGTGCTCGGCCCGCCGGAAGAACACGAGCGCCGCCAGCACGGTGAAGAGCGGGGAGGTCTGGATGAGGGGGAGCATCCGGTACACCTCCCCCCGCTGGAGGGCGTTCGCGTAGAGGAGGATCCCCAGCCCCGCCGCCACCCCGCACAGGAGGAAGGGGAGGGGGCCCTTGCGCCACTCCGCCACGAACCCCCGCGCCCCCAGCCGGGAGCCGGCATAGGCCCCCACGATGAGGGCGGCCGTCACCACCCCCACCACCGAGCCCGCCAGGGGCTGGGGGAAGGCCTTGAGCCCGCTCCGCCAGAAGACCGCCCCCGCCCCGGCCGCCACGGCCGCCGCCACGGGCCAGAGGGCGTCGGCGCGCCGCCAGCGGCCGTGGGTGCGGCCCGAGGAGAGGGTGGCAACCCCCCCCGCCACGAGCACCACCCCCGCGAGGTGGTACCAGGCGGGCTGCTCCCCGAGGAAGAGGACCGCCAGGAAGGCGCCGAACAGGGGGGAACTCCCCTTGATGGGGGCGGCGCGCGCCACCCCGACCTTCGTGATGCCGATCAGGAAGAGGATTATGAAGAGGCCGGGGTTGCCCGCCCCGCCCGCCATCACCCGCAGGTAGTCCGGGCCCAGCGGGGGGAAGCGGAGCCCCGCCGCCAGGGCCGCCCCGAAGAGGAAGATCAGCTCCCCCGCCAGGGTGAACACCGCCCCCGCCAGCGGGTCCCTCCCCTGGAGCCCCCGGCGGGCGAACATGTCCGCGCCGGTGAAGCACAGGGCCGAGCTCAGGGCGAAGACGGCCGCCGCGTCCAGGGTCAATTCAACCTCGAATGGAAAGACCGCTGAAAGGACAAGCCAAGAGGCATCCCTAATCCTGCATGAGATGATCAGCCGCTTACCGCATCCCCAAGGTGCCATCCCCCTCTCCCAAGGGGAGAGGGAGAAAAACGAGGCCCCCTTACGTCAACCCTCTAAAAAGCGTCTGCTACACCCCGAACGCGCGCGGGTCGCGCAGGAACGCGCACGCCGCCTGGGCGAAGACCGCCGAGCCCACGGGCAGGGCGTCCTCGTCCAGGTCGAAGCGGTTCGAGTGCAGCCCGTGCACGATGCCCCGCGCCTCGTTGCGCACCCCGACGCGGAACATCGCCGCCGGCCGCTCCAGGGCGATGTAGGCGAAGTCCTCCCCTCCCATCGAGAGGGGCATCTCCACCACCTTCTCCTCCCCGAGCACCCCGCGCGCCGCGCGCTCGATGAGGCCGGTGGCCTGGGCGCTGTTGACGAGGGGCGGGTAGCCGGGGATGAACTCGAACGCCGCCTCCGCCCCGAAGGCCGAGGCCACGCCCCGGATGGTCTCCTCCATCCGGCGCTTCAGGGCCTGCCGCGTCTCCGCCCGGTGGGTGCGCAAGGTGCCCATGAGGGAGGCCTCCTCGGGGATGATGTTGTAGGCCGTCCCGGCTTCCAGGCGCGTCACCGAGACAACCGCCGCGTCGAAGGGCTCGACGTTGCGGCTCACGATGGCCTGGAGGGCGGTGATGATGTGGGCCGCCACGAGGATGGGGTCGCGCGAGAGGTGGGGCTGGGCGGCGTGGCTCCCCTTCCCCCTGACCTTGATGTTGAACTTGTCGGAGGCCGCGAGCACCGGGCCGCTCCGCGTCCCCACCGTCCCGGCCGGCAGGGAGGGCAGCACGTGGGCGGCGATGGCGAGGTCCACCCGGGGGTCCTCCAGCACCCCCTCCTCCACCATGAGGCGGCCGCCCGCGCGGCCCTCCTCGGCGGGCTGGAAGATGAACTTCACGCTCCCCCCGCAGCCCTCGAGCCACTGCGGGTTCTGGGCCAGCAGGCGGGCCGCCCCGAGGAGCATCGCCGTGTGGGCGTCGTGGCCGCAGGCGTGCATCTTGCCGGCGGCGCGGCTCCTGTAGGGGACGTCGTTCGCCTCCTCGATGGGGAGGGCGTCCATGTCGGCCCGGATGCCGAGCGTCGGCCCCGGCCGCCCGGTGCGGAGGACGCCGACGACCCCCGTCCGGGCGATCCCCGTCCTCACCTCGAGGCCCCATTCGGCGAGGGCCGCCGCCACGCGCCTGGCGGTTTCGTGCTCCTCGTAGCCGAGCTCGGGCTGCATGTGGATGGCGCGGCGGGTCTCCACCAGCCAGGGCTTGATCGCCTCGGCGGCCGCGCGGACGGGATTCGGCATCGTCGTCTCCTCTGGCTCCTCAGAAGTCCCCGGGGCCGAACCCCGGCGCGCGCCGGAGGGCCTCCTTGATCTCTTCCCGCTTGTGCTTGAGGGTGGTGGTGCGGGGGAGGGCCTCGCCCGGCCAGAGGTAGACCCCGCTCACCCGCTTGTAGTCGGCCAGGCCCGCGCACAGGCGCCTGACCGCTTTCTCCACCTCCTCGCGCCGCGCCCTCTCCTCCCGCGGGAGAGGGGCCTCGGGGTCCACGACCACCACGGCGAAGACCTCCTCCGCCCGCCCGGCCCGGCGCCCGATGACGCAGGCCTCCTTCCAGAGGGCGCCCTTGCCCAGCTCCTCCTCCACCTCCTCGGGATAGACGTTCTTCCCGGACTCCAGGACGATGACGTTCTTCGCCCGCCCGCAGAGGGTGAGGTAGCCCTCCCCGTCCACCCGGCCGATGTCCCCGGTGCGGAACCAGCCCTCCGCGAGGGCCTCCGCCGTGAGCTCCGGGTTGCCGAAGTAACCTTGCATGACGTTGGGCCCTCTGATCCAGACCTCCCCCTCCCCCGGCGCGCCCCCGGGGACGGGATCGATCCGGGCCTCCACCCCGGGGATGGGGGGGCCCACCGTGCCGATGCGGTTCCCCCGGCCCGGCCGGTTGGCGTGGGTGATGGGGGCCGTCTCGGTCAGCCCGTAGCCCTGGATGACCTCGACTCCCAGGGCGAGGAGGTCCCAGCCCACCTCCGGGTCCAGCGCCGCGCCCCCGCTCACCAGGTAGCGCAGCCGGGGGCTCAGCGCCCGCCGCACCTGGGGGAAGAGGACTCCCCCCGCCCGCACCCCCGCCTTCGCCAGGGCGAGCGAGAGGGGGAAGAGAATCCGGAAGAGGAGGCCCTTCATCCCCCCCGCCGAATACGCCGCCCCCAGGATGCGCCTGTGCATCAGGCGCAGCAAAGCCGGGACCATGAGGCAGACGCTCACCCCCTCCCGCCGCATGGTCTCGGCCAGTACCCGGGGGTTGAGGGAGGGGAGGTAGTGCACCGTGGCGCCCGTGGCGATCGGGACGAGGAGCCCGCCCGTGCTCTCGAACATGTGGTGGAGCGGGAGGACGGAGAGGAAGACGTCCCCCGGCCCGCAGGGGAAAGGATGCATCACCGACCGGACGTTCGAGACGATGTTCTTGTGGGAGAGCATCACCCCCTTGGGGACGCCCGTGGTTCCCGAGGAGAAGGAGACGAGGGCCAGGTCCTCCTCCCGGCGCGAGGCCCCCGGCAGCTCCTCCGGCCGGGGGGGAGAGCCCGCGGGAGGCTCGTCGATCCGGAGGTGGGGCCGCCCTCCCCCAAGCTGCGCGAGCAGGGCGGCGCCCCGCTCGCGCTCGGCGCCGTCCGTCAGGAGCGCCCGCGCCCCCGAGCGCCGGAGGACGTTCAGGAGCTCCCCCTCCTTCAGGTTCACGTCCAGGGGCACGAGCACCGCCCCCGCCAGCGCCACGGCGAAGTAGCCCACCGCCCACTCCGGGCGGTTGGGGGAGAGGAGGGCCACCGCCTCCCCGGGCTTCACCCCACCATCCAGGAGCGCGCGGGCGAGCGAGGCCGCCCGCGCGCAGAGCTCGGGCCGGGTGAGGGCGGCGCGCCCGCTCTCCTCCCGGTCCCCCTGAAGGGCGGCCCCGGAGGGGAAGCGCGCCGCGGCCTCCTTGAGCAGGTGGTAGAGGGTGTCCATCCAGGCTCCATGCCGCGGGACAAGAGGCGCCCGGCAGATTACGACGGATCGGGGGTTTTGACGAGGACGCCCGCTCTTGAGCGGGGGGGCGGAGGCAAATGAAAAGGCCCCCCCGGAGGGGGGCCCTGCTAAAGAGGGAGCGGAGCCGTTCTAGAAGTCGACCTGGAGCCTCGTGCCGAAGACCCAGAGGGCGTCGTTCCCGGTGACGCCCTGGCGGTCCTCCACGCGCTGGATGATGGGGCTCAGGTGGAACTTGTCGGCGAAGTGCCAGCGGTAGTAGAGCTCGTACACCTCTTCGTCCCGGACCGGGCGGGCGGTCACGGCCCGCTTGGTGGGGTGGATCTCGCCGTAGGCGATGCCGATCACGTCGTCCTTCCGGCCGGGGATGATCTTGGACAACTGCACGCCCGCCATCCACGCGGCCTGGGTGTTGAAGTTCGTGTTGTCGGGGTCGCGGTAGCCCAGGCGGACGAAGGCGCCCAGCCAGTCGGCAAGCTCCTGATCGAAGCTCACACCCGTGCCGTAAGCGGTGAAGCGCCGGGTCTGCCCGAGCTCATTGGACTTCCGCGCAGCTCCGTCGGCGAAGGCCCAGAGGCGGTAGTTGCCCTGCCGGCCGAAGATCTTGGGCGTGATGCCGATCTCGGCCACGCCGTAGACGTCCTCGAAGAACTTGTTCGTGGTCAGGACGTCCCCGTCGCGGTCGCCGTTCTGCGCCCCGGCCTCGGCGTAGAGGAGGCCGGGCATGATGTCGAAGCGGCCGCGCATGCCGGGCCCGTTGGCCGGGTTGGAGAGGACGGCGTTGTTGGTGAAGGCCTTGGTCAGGAAGTCGAAGGTCTCGGAGTTCGCGTAGGCGTTCTTGTCCACATAGCTAGTGAGGTCGATTTTGCCGGCCGTCAGGGTGAGGCGCTCCTTGAAGAAGGTGGCCTCAAGGTAGGCCTCGAGGACGGTCACCGTGTCGTTCGTGGTCCCCAGGTCCCGGTTCAGCACCGAGAAGGTGGGGAAGCGGCTGTCCGGCCCGTTGCC